>JAEEGF012202869.1_pt1 | contig 149639 bp, 124 predicted proteins | sample 9134171 | NCBI WGS metagenome assembly JAEEGF01 (sample SAMN16246542, study PRJNA631951) | gut metagenome | biome: gut microbiome; feature: rumen; material: AP-attached | host: Bos | place: Iran: Karaj | collected 2018-10 | reverse complement strand
AAAAATGTCTATATTTGCACGCTCAAATATGCGCGAACAGAATTAAATAACAATAAATAACATCAAAAATCAAAATGCAAAACAAAGGAATTGTAAAATTTATCGCAGTGCTTCTGATTCTCGTGTGCTGCTTCTACCTTTCCTTCTCATTCGTGACACGCCACTACGAGAGTAAGGCTGCCGCCATGGGCGAGAAGGCAGGTGCGGAGTACCTCGACTCAATCAACAACGAGAAGGTGTATATGGGCATCTATTCTCTGAAGCAGTGCCGTGAGATGGAGATTGGCCTGGGTCTTGACCTGAAGGGCGGTATGAACGTGATTCTTGAGGTATCAGTACCCGACGTGGTTGACGTGCTCGCCGACCACAAGTCAGACGCTACCTACAAGAAGGCAATGGAACTCGCCAAGAAGGAAGAAGAAACCAGCCAGAACGACTTCATCTCTCTGTTCGTGAAGTATTGGAAACAGGAGGCCAACGGCCGTCCCCTCGCCGCCATCTTTGCTACCCAGCAGATGAAGGGCAAGGTTAGCACACAGTCTACCGACTCTGAAGTAGAGAACGCTATCCGCGCTGAGGTGCAGAGTGCCGTCGACAACTCCTTCAACGTAGTCCGCAACCGTATCGATAAGTTCGGCGTTGTCCAGCCGAACATCCAGAAACTCGAAGGCCAGAGCGGCCGCATCATGGTCGAGATGCCTGGTATCAAGGAGCCCGAGCGCGTCCGTAAGCTCCTCCAGGGTTCTGCCAACCTTGAGTTCTGGGAGACCTACAACTCGCAGGAGATCACCCCGCTGCTGGCTCAGTTGAACCAGCGCTATGCCGCTCAGGGCGGCGAAGTGGTTGAGGACAGCGCTGCCGTAGAGCCCGCTGCCGAGACTGCCGAGGCTGCTGCCGACACCACAAAGGCTGATGCCAGCGACCTCGCTGCCAAGCTTGCCAAGAAGGACACCAAGGCCGATAACAGCAAGGCCATCGAGGCTGCCAAGAAGATGAACCCCCTGTTCTCTATCTTCCAGCCCACTCAGGGTAACACGCTCGCTGTCGTAGGTTATGCCAACGCCCGCGATACCGCTGAGATCAACAAGATTATCTACTCCGACCTCGCCAGCCGCATCTTCCCTGCCGAGCTGAAACTCCGCTGGGGTGCACAGCCCGAGGACTTCGGAGGCCAGAATACCAAGGGCGACATCTTCGAGCTCTATGCCCTGAAGATCACCGAGCCTTCAGGCCGCGCTCCGCTGGAGGGTGATGTCATCACCAACGCCAAGGACGACTTCGACCAGATGGGCCACCCCTCAGTATCGATGCAGATGAACTCTGACGGTGCACGCCGCTGGAGCCAGATCACCAAGCAGAACATCGGCAAGGCCGTTGCCATCGTGCTCGACGATGCCGTCTACTCTGCTCCGCGTATCCTGACTCAGATTGACGGCGGTAACTCTCAGATCACCGGTAACTTCACCATCGAGGCTACCAAAGACCTTGCCAACACGCTGAACTCCGGTAAGATGCCGGCTCCTACCCGCATCGTACAGGAAGAGGTCGTCGGTCCCTCACTCGGTGCACAGTCTATCAAGCAAGGTATCATCTCGTTCGTCGTAGCCTTCGTGCTGCTGATGATCTACATGATCATGCTTTACGGCTTCATCCCAGGTATCCTCTCGGATATCGCCCTGCTGTTCAACCTGTTCTTCACACTCGGTATCCTGACCTCGTTCCAGGCTGCTCTGACGATGCCTGGTATTGCCGGTATCGTGCTGACGCTCGGTACGGCTGTGGATGCCAACGTGCTGATCTACGAGCGTATCAAGGAAGAGCTCAAGAAGGGCCTCAGCGTCAAGGAGTCACTCAACAAGGGTTACTCCAACGCCTTCAGCGCCATCTTCGACTCTAACTTCACGTCACTCATCACGGGTGTCATCCTGCTCTACTTCGGTACAGGTCCCGTGAAGGGCTTCGCTACCACCTGGATCATCGGTATCCTCGTCAGCTTCTTCACAGCTGTGTTCATGACGCGCGTTGTCTACGACCACATGCTGAGCAAGGACAAGTGGACCAACCTCACCTTCGTGACCGGCTACTCGAAGAACCTCATGCAGAATGCCAAGTACAACTTCATGGGTATGTACAAGAAGACCTTCACCATCTGGGGCATTGCCGCCATCCTGTTCTGCATCTCGTTCGCCGTTCGCGGACTCAGCCAGAGCATCGACTTCACCGGTGGCCGCAACTACGTGGTAACCCTCGACAAGGAGACTCACGTGGAGGATGTACGCCAGGCTCTCGTGGGTGCCTTCATCAACACCATGGGTGAGAACCAGGGCAAGGAGGCCAACACCTCTGTCATCGCCCTCGGTACCGACGGCAAGACCGTCCGTATCTCTACCAACTGGGATATCGAGTCAAACAATCCTGAGGTCGACGACCAGGCCGAGACCATCCTCTTCAACACGCTGAAGAAGGGCGGCTTCGTCAGCCAGGAGAGCGTAGAGTCGTTCAAGAACCCCGACGTTCGCGAGGGCGGCTCTATCATCAGCTCTGCAAAGGTAGGCCCGTCAGTGGCTAAGGATATCACCTACGGCGCCATCATCTCTGTGATCATCGCCCTCATCGCCATCTTCCTCTACATCCTGTTCCGTTTCCGCAACGTGGCATTCTCTGTAGGCTCAACGGTGGCTCTGGCACTCGACGCCCTCGTGGTGATCGGCTTCTACTCAGTGCTCTGGGGATGGGTTCCGATGTCGCTCGAGATCGACCAGACCTTCATCGGTGCTATCCTGACCGTGATCGGTTACTCTATCAACGATAAGGTGGTGGTGTTCGACCGTATCCGTGAGAACATCGGCCTCTATGGCAAGCGCGACCGTCAGCAGCTGTTCAACGACTCGCTGAACCAGACGCTGGCCCGTACCATCAACACCTCTGTGACGACGCTGATCGTGCTGCTCGCCATCTTCATCCTCGGCGGCGACTCTATCCGCTCGTTCTCGTTCGCCATGATTCTCGGTGTCATCTTCGGTACCCTGTCTTCACTCTTCATTGCTGCTCCCGTGGCCTACATCACCCTCGGCCGCACCATCAAGGAAGAAGGCGAACCCGTACCCGCCAAGAAATAAAAACTGTGAATTGTGAAACTGTGAATGGCTCAAGGAAGATGATTCCCTGAGCCATTCTCTTGTTTAGGCCGCTTTCTTGCGCTTCAGGTATGCTGCCGTCTTGTGGTAGATGCCATCTTCATCACGTTCGATATAACCTCGTTCAATCCACATGCACAACTGCTGGGTGGGATTGCTGTTCGTCTTACGCTCGCGGATACGGATGGACTGGGCATCCTCAAACGTGAAGTCGTCAGAAAGCATGTCGAGCATGTTCTTCGGGCCTCGGGTACGAACCACCTCGCCAGCCATCTGCTGATGCATCTGCTCACCGAAGAAGTGCATCTTGCACCACATGTCGTATTTTATCGACCACATGGCGAAACTCTCGATATCCTTCGACCACTTGCCCTCGGCGATATAGAGCACCATTGCGCGAAGCCAGGCACTGACTACGGCCCGATAAGCCAACTTCTCATACACCTCGTCGTCGCAGAGCCAGGCAGTATCCTTGGCCTCCTTGTCGAGTTTCTGAATCAGTCGCTGAGCCTGAGGGAGGTCGATGACGCCCCTGGCTGCATTCAGCCTGTCGATATAAGGCTTGATGGCCTCGGCGTGTTGATCGTCGTAGATGCCGTGAACGGGCATCGCCATACCACGGTAGGTGATGATGGTGGAGAAGGAGAGTCGGCTCAGGGTACCGTCGGCCATCATGGGTCGGAAGAACTGCTGACCTCGCTGGATCGTGGTCGAGGCATTGTAGTTCAGTCGCATCTGAGGACGACCCGTCACACTCTGGATGCCTACACGCTCCTGTCCGTAGTAGCCGCAGTCGTAGGCTAGGCGGAAAATCTTGCCGATCTGTCCTGACTTGCCGTTCACCTTCAGCTGCTCAAACAATTCCACCTCGTCTACCTGAACATAGAGGAAATGCCCCTGGGCATCCTGGAGTTTCTGGACGAGGGCGGCATTCGTCAGATCGCTCGACATCATCTGAATAATCAGATCGTCAGGGCGCTTGGGCTTCTGCTTGTTGGCACCCATCGAACGGCACTCCTCCTTCCACTCGTCCTCACGGCGGCGGTTCTCATCGTCACGGGCCTTAATGTCGGCCATGATGGGGTCGCAGACACGATTGACACACGACTTGCCAGACGACATCGGAGCCATGCAGTTGCTCATGAAAGTGGCCTCATGCAGCGTGTGGTCGGCATAGGGGAACTGCACCTGATAGAGATGGCTTCCCAAGGCAGGGAAGAGTCCCATGGCCGATGCGGGCTTGTAGATGTCGGGCTCCTTGGAGATCATAACCTTGACCGACTTGGGCAGGCGTCGGGGCATCTTTGGAGGCTCGTCGCCAAGAACGTCATCAGTAGTGAGAGGCTTGTCCTTCTGCCCAGTTACGCTTTCGGCATAGATGGCACGCAGGCGCTGACTCATCGGAGCATTCATCTTGGTGTAATCCTTGTAGAAGTCAGAAACGAGGCGCTGGCAGTCATGTTCCTTCGAGTAATTTGGCATCTTCACGGCGAGGACGGACTTCAACTCGTCCTGCGACATCAGACGGCAGATGCCAACGGAGAGAATACTGACGAGGGTGTTGTGCCAGTTGTAGACACCCATCTGGTCAATCTCCTCGAGTTTCAGGCCTGCCTCAGCCAGACAGAGGTCGAAGATTCGCAGGTGGCGCTCGGAGGCTGCCGTGCAGGGCTGGGATTTCAGTTCAGGCAGAACTTCCTTTACCGAGGGAGCCTCCACCTTCTTCGCCTTACGCTCCTTACACAGTTCCTCTTCATCAATATAGAAGAGGTACGCGCGAGGAACGATGAACGAACTACGGGCATAATCCTTCACGGAGCCGTCGTAGCCGGTATCCCCCAACTGCTCCGACATCCATTTCTGGGCCTCGGCAAGACCCATCCCCTCGGGCACCTCGAAGATAAGGCGGATGCCCTCGGTGGAAGGAGTCATGTAAGCCATCACGATTCCCAGTTCACGACAACGGTCCTTGACGAGACTGTTGAAGTAACCGCGAGGATCGGGAATGTGGTCCACGTCGTACATAGACAGCCCTGAAGGCACAGCCGATTCGTTCGAGCGATGGCCGTCGGAGTAAGTGGCATGAGGCGTCAGCACCATCAGTTCCTTTTTCTTCTCACGCTTGAAGGTCTCAAAGTCCTCACGGCTCATCTCGCCTCGCTTCACCTTCTCGAGACCATCTTCGATGTCGGCGCAAATTTGCGCTGTCGTCAGACTGTCCATAGCGGCATACAAATTCTCAAGTGTGCAGGTCGTCACGCTGCTGTAGACGCTTTGGGCAAAGCCCATCTGAGTTACATTTTGTTTCATAAAAACACATTTTTAAAAGTAAAACATTAAGTTCTTGCGGGCATCAACCGAAGGGCCCTCTCGGTCAAATCCGCAATGCAAAGTTACTAATTAAAAAAGTGCGAAACAAGCGTTTTGCCCCTTCGGAACGTTTTCGGAAAGGGCTTGGAATCCTTCGGAAAAGTGTTGGCTTTCGTCGGGAAATCGTTGGTGGATTTTTGGGTAAAACCTCACAAAAGGGCCTGTCCCTATTGTGAGATTGAGGCGAAATTCTTGCGGCCCAGGATGGGTGCGAAGAACGCTGCGATCTGACGGCACAATTCCTTGTTAGAGGCCTGCGTAGGGTCGATGTGACTGTTTTCCGTCCATGAGTGATAAGAGTATCCCCTGTCTTTCATGATGGTCCTGTAGTCACCGTTCTTACGCACATTGTCAATCCCCTTGCCGGGAATCATGGAAGTGATGATGTTATCGAAGCGGTTGGTGGAGACAGTTGCCAGCAGGATGTTCTCATCGACCATCACCCTCATCACGTGGGCCCAGGTCCACAGTTCCTCATTGTTCTGTATCTTCTTGTCAATATCCTGGATCATCTCAATCAGCCTCTCAGCCTTCTCGCCCTCACGATACGTCTGATAGAACTCCTTGGGCATGTGGTGGGCGTCGATCTTCTGCTGACCTGTTATCCTGCGCGCAGCTGCCAGACCTTCAGGCTCCATGCCTTCGTGCTCGGCCCACTGCGTGATGAGTTCCACGTAGGGGCGACGCTGAATCTCGGTATTCTTCGTCACCGCATGGCCTATCACGAACTCCACCGGGATAGGCTGCAATTGTGTCAATGTCGTCTCCATAGTCAGTTAGAACTCAGTATTGTTAAGGCGCTTGATGACATCATCGAGTTCCATATCATGAGTACGGAATTTGATGGAACAGATATCATCGTTAAACCAGTTCATATAGGCACTTTTCTGCTCCGACAGGTCTTGGTAGATTTCCTCTTCAGTGCCCTCGGCCTCAAAATAGAAACCCTCGTAGCGGTTGCTCTTCACACGATAGTAGCGTGGCTTATCCCACGGGCCGTTCAGGGGCGTGATAGCCAGTGTGGCTGTATAGTGGATGCGTTGCAGCTCCTCGCCGTCGGCATTCTTTTCCTTGGGCATCGCAATCTTGCAGTCCAGCAGCCTCATGCGCTCCAGGATATAGCCAGGCCCCGCAGGGTCCAACTGCTGGAAGTCATACTCGATGATATTTGCTACCCAGATGAGGTTTGTGCCGCCGGCAGGACAGAGCGTGCGGCAATCGTCCAAGTCGGTCAGCACCATCTTGCCGGCGGGATATTCCTCGCCCATATCGATGACGGGATATGATACGGTGTCAATCATCTCGCCCTCCTCGTCCTCTTTCCAAGTCACCATCGTGGCGATGTGGCGACCAACCAAGCCCCCGGCGTAAATCACGTTATAGGGCGCATCCAGTTTCAGCAGCTTTGATTTCATACTTCTACGATTCTTGTTATTGACCGCAAAGGTAGCGTAAATCGGGCGAAATACAAAACAAATCTCGATTTATTTTTCCTCATCAATTCACTGGCTTATTCACAGATTCACAATTCACAGTTTCTTTTCCAAGGGCACCCCCTCCTTTTATACCTATTTCTATATATACTTATATACATATATAAACATAAATTAACATTCTCCACGCAAGTCTGCACCCCCTGCCACCAAAAATAAACTGTGAATTGTGAATCTGTGAATATCGCTTTCCCTTCTTACGCATAAATATACGTGACGTTGTATAAATATCAGCAGAAATCCCCCACCCGAATCCGCTTACGACTGAGCAGCCTTTTCTCGTAATGAAACACCCCTTTTCCTTACGATTGACCGCCCTTTTGTTACGCCCTAACTCAAACCCGCATATTTATGCAAAACGCAGCATAAAGGCACAATAAAAAAGCTATGAGATTTCCATGCTCTCGATTTAAAATATGTTAATTATTCTCCGGCTGATGCAGTATTTTCATACTTTTGCGGTTTAGTATATAGAAACGGTTCAACAAAAAACGCGAAATATGAAAAAGAATCTTGCATTGTTTATGATGTTGCTCGCGGCTGTGGCGATGACGGGCTGCAGCAGCGATGAGAAAGAACCTCAGATTGCTATATGTTTTATCCAACCTGAAATAATCGGTAAATGGCAATTAGTGGAAGTGAAAGACGGACCTCGCAGGTTTCATCAGGATGGATATGAGGATGCCTTTAAGGGTGCCCTCGTTGATTTCAGTCCAACGGGAAAGGTTACAATGACATTGGCTAACTGGAATACCGAAAAGATGGATTGGCATAAGGATACGAATACCATTGACGACCTTCCTGTTGTTTACATCGACAACACTCCTTTTACCTATACAATCGAAGGACTAGAATTGAAACTGCATTATAAAGGAATATATAAGACTGACCATATACCTGCAACTTTCGTACTACAGCAAATCAGTGATGATGAGTATAACGACATTATGTTCAACTGGTCTTACCCTGATGCTGTATTCTATCCATTACAAATCAAATCAGATGATAGCGAGGAAGATTGCCAGTTGTTTAACGCCCACTGCTACAAGCTAAGAGAAAATCTCGTTGGCAATGACGGCACAACCATTCATAGAAAAACGAATCTGGAATTCGGAGCCTTGATAAAGGATTCGTCAGTCTTTGACATGCTTGGGTTCTGCTTTGACGGAGAGAGTCCTGTAAAGGAATTCAGCGACATGCAGATAGGCGATGCTTATGACGCCAGTCAGTTCAATGCCTGTGCATACTTTAGAAGCACAGATGGTTTGGAGGTCTTACGTGGATCACGATGTGTTTCTGGGCAAATTGAGGTAATCGATAAGAAGGAGCTTGGCGAGGACAGCGTTATCACGCTCAAGTTCAATGGGCTTGTGTTCCCCTCAAAAGACCGAACCTCAACCTACACCTTCAACTCCACAGTGGACTATAAGATCAAAGAGCTCCAATACGCCGAGGACTTGCAGGCAAACTAATAGATAAAACGGTTCAACAAAAAGCGCAAAATATGAAAAAGAATCTTGCATTTTTAATAGTGCTGCTGGCGGCTGTGGCGATGACGGGCTGCAGCAGCGATGAATTGGGCGAGTTTAATGCCAATGGTGACTTCGTGGTGAAGGGCAACAATCCGCCAAGCAAGGATGAGTTCCAGAGGATCGTCGACGGCTACGGCTGGCTCGAGGCCGAGACCCACGAGGTGACAAGCGACGGGAAGTGGAAGTCGGAGGATTACTGGAATAACAGGGTTGGCGGAGCCCCCTCGTCCTACGCTTTCAGCGGCAATACCGCTACGCGGTTCGTCTGGCTCGATGCTGTTCCTGCATCGGTCTTTTACGAGCGCCCGCTGCGCTACGATGAAGCCTCAGGCAAGGTATATTTCGGCGATAACGAGGCTTTTACCGTGATTTCTGCTTCCGACGACGAGATCACCATCGTGAAACCTGGCGGCATCAGGGGCGGCGACGATTCAAAGATCTACCTCTACATCAAGCTCAGGCGCATGACTGCCGAAGAGCTCAAAGCGCATCAGGAGGAATATTGGGTGAATGGCGATGACATCAACCGGACGATGACAGAGGAGGATCTCTGCCACAAATGGGTTGTGACGCGGATTCCCGGCCTCATAGTGAATCGCGAGGGCGACAGGCACAACGACCGTCATTATATCCGCTTCATGCCCGACGGAACGGTGGAGGGAAAATACGACAATTCCCACTTCAAAGGCACTTACACCTGTAAGTATGACGCTCCTGACGAAATGCAAATGCCGACATTGGGATGGGAGACCCGATTCAAGGTGGAAATCACTCCCGATGCCGATGGCGGCTCGTGGCCTGGCTGCTTCAGGAATTTCGATCAAGGCGTATATGCCATTATCTACAATGCATGTCACCTGGCGATCCTCTCACAGGGAGAAAACGATCCATACCAATTCATCCGAGGCTTCGATGACTAGCCGACTATGTAACCTCAAATCAGGCAAAACGGAGGAACGCTGCTTGATTTCACTCAACAAAACGCACGCTTTTGCGCGCCAAACTGCACATTTTTAGTATAAAAGCTTGCACGTTAACAAATTTTATCCTACCTTTGCACCCAGAATAGAACATGTGACTATTAATATATTGTTAAATTAAGGTATTAGTTATGAAAAAGTTAATGATGATCGCTGCCATGATGGTAGCAACTTTGAGTGCAAGCGCACAGTTTGAACCAGGAACATTCTCTCTGCAGCCCAAATTGGGTGGTACTATCAGTAAGGTAAGCAATATGCCTAGACTGAACTTCGGCGGTCTGTTAGGTGACAACATCGATATTGACAGATCTTTCTATGTAGGCGGACTGATTGGCGGCGAGGCCGAGTATCAGGTTTCTAACGTATTCAGTGCTGCTGCTGGTCTTAACTTTGCTATGCAGGGTTGCCAGTGGGAAGACTTCGAAATCAAAAGGGGTAACGACTATGCCAAGGTGAAGGATCTGCAGATGGAACTTACGTATCTGAACGTCCCCATCGTAGCCAACTTCTATCTCTTTAAAGGCTTCGCCATCAAGACTGGTGTTCAGCTTGGTTTCCTGCTGAGCGCAAAGTATAAGGCATCTTCCGAGACTAAGGTTGGCGAGCTGATTAAGAAATCTGATGACAGCCAGGACATTAAGGATGGTTGCAATAAGTTCGACGTTGCAATTCCCATTGGTATCTCTTACCAGGTTCCCACTGTTCCCATCTACATCGATGGCCGTTACAACCTCGGTCTGACCAACATCAACAAGGATGGCGACACAAACTACAAGAACCAGGTATTCCAGCTGACCGTCGGTTACAAATTCGCCCTCTAATCATTCATCATAATCCCTGCCATATAACACATGGCGGGGATTTTTGTTTCTACTAGGCAAGAAAATCGTCGTGAAATAACAGGAGTACCCCTCTTCACGAACCCATATTTATCAAGGTTTTGCGAATTATATAAATAAAAATATGTAACTTTGCAAACGAAATATGAAGGAAGAAATTGAAGATAAGAAAGAGTTAATCACAATGGATGCTACAGCAAATGCTGTGCAGGTGATTAAGACGGCCATATTGCAGAGCCAACAGAGGGCATTAAAGGCCATTAACCAAGAACAGCTTGCCCTTTACTATGGGATTGGACGCTATGTCTCGGCCAACACTAGAAAGAAGAACTGGGGTAAAGGTGCTTTGACTGCAATTAGTGAACAACTGAGGAAGGAATTGCCAGGACTGAAAGGTTTCTCGGCAACAAACCTAAAGAATATGCGCATCTTCTATGAAGAGTGGAGGATGCTGGAGAACTATAATTCGTCAGTCCAAACTGACGAATTTACAGAAATTAACACAGAATCGTCAGGTCGGACTGACGAAATGCCAACCAATTCGGCAGTTCAAACTGCCGAATTACAAGCGGATGACGAAATTCGCCAGTTGCAACTGACGAATTTACCTGATTTCCCAGTTGTGGCCTTTCTCAGTATCAGCTTCACTCACCACACAGCTATTCTTTCGCAAGTGAAATCGTATGAGGAGCGTAAGTTCTATATCCAGTTTGCATCTGACTACAAGGTAAAAACTGAGGAATTAGAGCAGCTGATGAAAGATGGTCTATACAATCATCGGGGTCAGCTACCCAACAATTTCAAGAAGACCATACCTGACCAATTACTGGCATATCGGACTATAGCGATGTTCAAAGATGAGTATCTGTTGGACTATATCAACACGGAAGAGCTGTTCGTCAGGGACAAGGACAGGGATGAGAAATTGATAGAGCAAGGCATCATCAACAACGTGAAGAACTTCATCATGACCTTTGGCAAGGACTTCACTTTTGTTGGCAACCAATACCATCTGGAGAAGTTTGGTGTAGAGCAATTCCCAGACTTACTGTTTTTCAACAGGGAGTTGTCAGCCCTCGTCTGCGTGGAACTCAAAGATGGGCCATTCAAAACCGCTTATTTAGGACAGTTGGCTGGTTATCTGAGAATACTGGATGATGAAGTACGCAAGCCCAATGAAAATCCATCAATTGGTATCGTGCTCTGCAAGAGTGCCAACAAGAAGTTTGTGGAGTATGTAATCCAGGACTATGATCGCCCGATGGGTGTAGCTACCTATAAAACCTATGCAGATATGGATGATCGACTGAAGAAATTACTGCCATCAGTGGAAGATTTAGAGAAGCTTTTATAGCCTCACAGAAATGGCGCATTACAGATGGTACCCCGACCGAGAATCGAACTCGGAACTAAGCTTTAGGAGAGCCTTGTTATATCCATTTAACTATCAGGGCGTGTGGTTTTCGCGTGCAAAGGTAGTGATAAAAGGCGAAATGGCAAAATTAAGTGGCACTTATTTTTCGGATAGGTGCCACTTTTGTCATTTCAAGACGCCTGCGATTCTGTTGAGGGCCTCTTCCAGACGGCTGCGCTGGGTGGCGATGTTCAGGCGGATATAGCCTCGTCCTGACTCCGGGCCATACATCGTGCCTGGATTCACCCACACATGGGCTTCGCTGAGCAAGCGGTCGCAGAGCTGCTGTTCAGAGATGCCCGTCGCGGAAATATCCACCCAGGGGAGATAGGTACCCTCTAAGCGGCAAACCTTCCATTGGGGGATGTTCTTACCGATGAAATCGCGCAAAAAGGTGTAATTACCCCAGAGATATTGGTTGAGTTCATCGATCCAGTCCTCACTTTCGTTATAGGCCGCAATCAGACCTACAGGGCCGAAGGGGTTCAGGTCGCACACCTCATTGATGTTGATGGCGCGATCGAGGCGGCGGCGCCATTCAGGCTGCGAACAGATAATGTTGGCCGCCTGGAGACCAGCGATGTTAAACGACTTGGAGGGTGAATTGAGGATGACGCTGTTCTGACGGCAGAGGTCGCTGACAGCAGCAAAGGGCTGGAACTGATGGCCAGGCATGATGAGTTCGCAATGGATCTCGTCGCTCACCACCTTTACCTGATACTTCAGACAGATATCGTTCATCTGCGAGAGTTCGGCCTTCGTCCAGACGCGGCCTGTAGGGTTATGAGGGTTGCAGAGCAGAAAGACGGTGGTCTTCTCGTCGGCACACTTCGCCTCGAAATCCTCCCAGTCTACCTCGAAGGAATCGCCCACAGGCTTCAGCGCTGTTTCAAGCACCTCGCAGCCGTTATTCCGCACGGAGGAAAAGAAGCAGTTGTAGTCGGGCGACAGGATGAGCACTTTCTCGCCGGGCATCGTCAGCGCCTTGACGGCAACAGACATCGCAGGCACTACTCCCGTCGTATAGAGGATTTCCTCCCGATGAATCCGCCAGTTATGACGGCGCTGGAACCAATTGATCACCGCCTCGTAATACTCCTGCTCAACGACGGTATAGCCGAACACCCCATGCTCAGCGCGCCGTATGACGGCCTCGAGGATGGCGGGAGCAGCCTTAAAGTCCATATCGGCTACCCAGAGGGGAATCAGGTCGCTGACATGATCCATACCCTCGCGGGGACTTTCGTCCCACTTCACACAACCTGTGCCCCGACGGTCGGTCAATTCATCGAAATCGTATTTCATTTTCTTGTCTCAATGATGCAGTTATTCGGCTGGCGCACGTTCTCGTCGATAGTGATACTACCGATGGAATCGGCAATAATGTGTCCGCTCGTGGGGTTCTTGATGTTCTCGATATGCCCCTTGATGTCGGCCTCGACGTTGGAATATTCAAACATGCGGTCGCACATCGGATCGATGGTGCAGTTCTCGAGCACGAGGTGGTCGACATAGCAGAGCAGCTGTTCGCCTGCGAGGTGACAGTTCACGAGCCGCACATTCTTCGAGTGCCAGGCCAGATACTCGCCGTCGAGCACAGAGTCGTAGATGGTGACGTTCTCACACTCCCAGAAAGAGTCCTTCGTGAGGATCTTGGCATTATGCACCTCGACGTTCTTGCAGTATTGGAACACGTATTTCGAATCGCTCTCCAGTCCGTCGACATAGATATTGCTGGAGAACATGAAGGGGTAAGTGCCGCCATGCAGCTTCACATTCCTGATCTTGATGCCGTCAACCTTCCAGAACGTCTCGTCGGCATCGGTAATCTCCACATTCTCCAGTTCAAGGTTCTTCATCTCGCGGAAGAACTTCGGACCGTCAATGCGCGAGTTCTTCATCACCAGATCGTTGGTGTACCAGATGGCCGAACGCGAATCCATCGCGAAATAGCAGTTCTCGATATAGGCACCATCCACGTGCCACCAAGGGTATTTGCCATAAAACTTACTATTGTAGCACTCCATGTTCTGGCACTGCTTAATGCCGGATTCACCGTCGGTAATGGTGATGTTCTCCAAACGAAGGTCGTGTGTAGCGAACAGGGGTCGCTCGCCTCCAAAAGTCTTGTCTTTGATCAGTTCCATTGTTTTGCGTATATTATCGTGTGCAAAGTTACAAATAAAAATCCGTAATCTGGTTACCCAAATCACGGATTATACTACCAATTTAAGTGTTTTTATTATTTGATGGCCATCAGCCTGTCGCTGATCAGCTCGAGAGGTTCCATGCAGAGCATCTTGTTGGTGAGATACATATCGTTCTTGGCCTCGTTCATTCTGAAAGTCCTGACGGAAGTCACGCTTGGGGCAATCTCGCGGTAGAGTGTCACCTCAGCGGGAACGTCATAGGCATTGAGGGTTGTATCCCACTTGCTGGTCTCCATGTTGTAGCCATTCTTATAATACTTATAGGTGTGACGGAAATCGTTTACCCACTGGTGCTTGGTGTTGTCCCAGCGCATCACCTCGCGGGCTGTCAGGCGACCCTGCTCGTCGTAGCTGTAGCGATACTCCATCTTGGCGCACATCTGGCCATCGGCCTTCTGCTCATAGACCTCGATCTTGTGGATCACACCGTCTTCCAGGTCTGAGTTATACAAATACTGAGAGTTAACGTCGTTAGCGGCGTTGAAATACATCGTTAAAACGGTTGCGATAGTGATAATTGATTCCATAACTCTTTGCTTTAAAAATTAAACTTTGCCTGTTAGACGTTGCAAAGGTATGAAAAACTACATGCATTTAAGGTTATTTAAATGTTATCTTTAGGTTAAATCGCCAATTCGGTGTTAATAAATCATAAATCGGGCTCTCTTCGTGCAGTATTTTCACACCTCTCGACACTATATGGATAAAAACAACTACATTTGCAATAATAATTAATAAAGGTATGGAAAAAGCAAGATTGATGTGCATGACTTCAATGCTGTTGTTGCTGACAGCGCTCCTAGGCTGTTCGTCTGGTGACGAGGGTATAACTGTAGAGGACGACTGGGCTGCTGTAGGCCTAACGCTTACGAGAGATGCCAGCATGAGGGATGACGCGACAGTTATCGGACAATTTGAAAGAAACGGTATCAGGCTGCGCGTTATTGACATTACCAGACGCTTCACCGAAGCCAAATATTCGCAACGGTCCGTACCTGTCAGCCATGTCCCGATGGAGCAATTGCCGGAGGCCATCAAGGAAAAAGTTTACCAGTGGGGTATGGCGAGTCTGACCAAACTTTTCCGCTTGGAGTATAATGGCAAGACATATTATGACATGACTAGCCTATTGTCGAGCTCTATGTTCAATATATACGACAGCGAAGGAAATCCCTTCGTCTCCTACGACGACTTGGAAAAGATCAATAGCGAGAGCACTGTCTCCTGTATCCTTGTACTTAATGTGGAAACCATCAAGAATGCGGACGATGCGCCCAACTATCTAGTCGGCATCTGGCGGAACGACTGGCAACACCTTATCCATGGCTTCGAGGGTGAGCAAGCCATTGTAGAGCTCTACCCCAACCTTCCCTTCAGCATCACCGAGGTAATAAGCTTCCGCGATGACGGCACAGGCTACCTACGTACCATCAAGGAATATAAGGACGGCCAGAAGGACATAGCTCTCGACCCCTTCAACTACGAACTGACAGATTATCACGGTGGGGATTCATACGGCTATCATGCCTACTCCTACCTGTGCCACTTTGAGGCAGGCGACGACATAGAATTCAGTAACCGCATAAATGACAACAAACAAGTCATGGTGCCTTACAACGCATGGGTCAATTACCCCTGGTTCAGACAGACGAAAGATGACTACGAAGCGCTTGAAGTGAACTCTGGACAAAAATACGGTATACCTGCAAAAGATAACTCAAATCCAATTGTAGGTAGATGGACGGGAAGTGAAACAAGCGATGCTTTGATGAACACTATCACCACGACTTGGGTATTCCGTTCTGACAGTACAGGCTACTTACTATTAGACCAGCGGTTCTCCGAACCCTTCGTCTATACTATTGACTATCAAGGCTCAGAGGCCGAGCTGACCATCTATAAATACAACACAGGCTTCGTGGTTAGTGATGGTTTCGCGAATGATATCGTTCATACCGTCTTCGAGCCAACCATCCTGCCCCAAGGAAAGACCATAAAGGCAACATTCAAAGACAACACCCTCGAACTGGAGGGATGGGAGGCTACCTATCAAAGGGAAAAATAATCCGGATGGAGGCTGTTGAACTGATAAGCAGATGCAAGGCAGGCGAACGCCAGGCCTTGCATCTGCTATACCAACAATACAAGCCCAAACTACTGAAAATCTGCCGCCATTATACGAAAGACCAGGATGTGGCAGAAGACCTGCTACACGATGCCTTTGTCATCATCCTGACATCGCTAGAGAAACTGGAAAATCCTGAGAAACTGGAGTCGTGGATGGCAACGATTGTCCGTAACACAGGCTATCATTATTGCGAGCATCTGAAGAAAGAGCAGGCAGCCATACATCAGATGGTCAACGAGGCAAAGACTGCCGACATAGACCTGCAACAGCACGATACGCTTATTCCAGACTACGACCAATTGCAATCGCTCGTGTCGCAACTGCCAGAAGGCTGTCAGCAAGTGTTCAGACTATCCGTATTCGAAGGGCTGTCGCATCAGGAAATCAGTCAATTACTGTCCATCTCCCCAGGCACATCCTCTTCACAGCTTTTCCACGCCAGACAGATGCTTCAGGCACTCATTAAACAATCGTGGTTGCTCATCCTGCTGCTCATCGCCATCCCCACAGCCATCTGGAAGCTGATTCAACACAAAGAGTCAGAAGAACTTTCTCCTACTGCCCGCAAGACCTCGCACAAGCCTCAGCAGGCAGAACCTGCCGCCGAGAATCCACACGACGAGCCGATATATGCTTCCATCGACAAAAAAGCGCCAACGCACCCAGCACGCTATCGGACGGAAGCCGTTATTCTACCTGACAGCATCCCCTACCAGACTGAGGAGGAACAGACAGAAGTTCCAACAGAGACACAGGCTCCTGAGACAGATGTGCCAAAAGACACCATCATCTACCAGTCTACACCACAGCCGACAATTAACATGCCTACACCAAAACCCGTCAAGGCTGACCGTTCATGGAACATCAGCGTGGCTTATAACGGCATGATTGGACAGCAGAATAAGTATATAGCCGATGCCACTATTGGCAATGGCAGTTTCGATGCCGGCAGCAACACCATGATTCCTAATGACTATGCTTATAGCAACTGGATTGGCTATAATGCTTATCTGAACAATATTCCCTATGGACTAAAAGATGCGGAAACCCGATCACTGATGGACATCGCCGCCCAGAATACAGGTGTCAACAACGGTGACATACATGTCTTCTATAAGCATCAGTTGCCCATAACTATCCAACTCTCACTCAGTCGAGAGTTCTCCAGACGGTTGTCCCTCGAAACGGGCCTCAGCTATACACAACTCAGATCCACCTTCAATACTGGCAGCAGCCTTGCTTATATTCAGGAACGCCAGCGGATCCATTATCTCGGTATTCCGCTCCGTTTCGGCTGGAGATGGTACAGCACGGCGCATCTCAGTCTCTACTCTTCAGCAGGGGCCATGCTTGAACTGCCGATATACGCTAATACCGAAATCCGCCACATCAACAACGGCCAAAACGCTTTCCAAAAAGACGAATCCCTTAACGTGCCCTGCCAATTTTCCACTACTCTCGGTATCGGATTGCAATACGACTTCACACCTCATCTTGGTATCTATCTGGAGCCCAACCTGCAATATTTCTTCAATGACGGTAGCGACATCAAGACCTATCGCAGTGAGCACCCGCTACAGATAACTCTACCCATCGGCCTCCGCTTTCATTGGTGACTACTCGCACTTATAGAGGTGCTGAGTAGTTACGAATTAAAAAAGAAATCTTAAAAAATATTAATTCCCTGCATTCTTGTGCAGGGTTTTTATAACTTTGCAGTTATATCTATAGACGAACTTAAATAATTATGTCATTATGAAGAGTTGGATAAGAATACCGATAATGCTGCTGATGGTTGCGATGGCAGCTTCCAGCTGCGATGACAGCAGTGATGACGGGGCAACGACATATTGGACGGTGACCATCGAGCCGGAATATGTGCTGAGCAGGCCTTACTGGGGTGGCTGGGGATTAGTGACGCCCCACATGGAAGCCATCAACGAGCGTGGCGACCGTACGGACTTGTATGGTCTTGAGGAAATAAGAGGCTTTACCTTTGAGGAAGGCTACCGCTATCAGCTGCAATTGCGCGTGGTTGATAAGTTCAAGAAGACGGGGGTTGCCGTCTATGACTCCCCACAATATGATTTCTTCCTCAATAGAATTATCAGTAAAGAGTATGTGGGCATCCGTCAGGAAGGACGTCGCGAGGTGGAGATGGATGTGGAAGAGGTTCGTGTTCGCTCTACTAACGATTATGAATCCTGGGAGTATATCGCGCTGTTAGGAAAGGTTATAGGTACCGATGAAACCTTTCTTTTGCACCCATTTGAGATCTATGGTCTCACCTATGTGGACTTCCAGATGCTGATGGACAGAGACGAACGGGGCAGTATCCCTGTCCGTGTACGGATGAAGGTGAGCATCACCCCTTCCGAGAAGCCCATCTTTCCGAATATCAATCAGCGAATCCGCCTGATAGAGGTTCTTGGCAAGCAGCAGCTTGAATGTGACAGCATTATTTATAGAGACAAATATGAAGCGTTTATTTGATATGAAGACGATACGTATATTCCAATTTGGCCTATTGTTTTTAGGCATGATGTTGACAGCGTCGTGCTCTACGGATACAGTTGACGATGAGGTGCTCAATGTCTACGATCAATTATCACTTATAAAAGAGGAGATGGACGCAAGGCTGAAACTGCTCGAGCAGGGCATGGGCACTTTTAAGGGGCGCTGGATGTTTTATAATACTGATAACAACTATGCTTATAAAGATAATGGCGATAGCTGGACATCATCTGGAGGGAGCATAGCGGTACGGAAAGATACAATTTCGTTTGTTTTACCAGAAGAAATGATAACCGATTTGTTTTGGTTGGGTTGTGCCTCTTATCCCGATGTCACTTGGGCAGACACTTATCCTGACGAACCTTTCTTTTCAGACTTTCATTCAATCAACTATAGCTATCAATTGGATTCCTTGTATGGTCAGTGGGTCTGCTCCAAGACAGTTCAGCAATTGACGTATAATTTGGAAGGATTGACTGTCGAATCCTATTATCTGGTTGGATCGAATGCCAGCAATTCATTCGCAAATGAAGATTCTTATGCAATACGAGCCAATATCCCCTTACCCGAATATGGCGACTATTCATATATGATTTCTAAGGATGACCTAAAATATCGTATAGATCTGAGGATTAATAATGAAACGCTTGTTTTCGAAAAAGAAACAGCAACATGGTATTTACAAATGCCAATAAAGAAGATAACCCTCACTAATCTGCAAACAGGCAATCAAGTGGCTGCTGAGTTCAAGGATGATGTGAGAATATTTATGAATACCTATTCAAAAATAGAGTAAGCGCTGTGCAGGAGACAGAACGACAGTTGCTCGACGCGATACACCATGGAGACAGACAGGCGCTGCGGCGCCTCTATGATCGATATTCCGACTATGCTATGGCCGTCGGTCTGAGGTATGTGGTGAATCGAGAGGACGCAAGGGATCTGCTACAGGACTGTTTCATCAAGATTCTGACCTCAGTTGACGAATTCGAATACAGGGGCGAAGGGTCGCTGAAAGCCTGGGTCTCTACCATCGTCGTCAATCGCGCCATCGACTGGATCAAACTGCACGAACGCATTCACACGACGGACGAAATACCCGATTTAATCGATGAAGGTCCGCCTGATTTGGAGAAAGTGCCGCCCGAGGTGTTGAATCGGCTGATAGGGAAATTGCCTGCAGGATGCCGATTGGTGCTGAACCTCTACGTGTTTGAGCAACTCTCTCACAAAGACATCGCCCATCGGCTAGGCATCAGGGAAAACTCCTCCGCCTCACAGCTCACAAGAGCAAAGAGGATGCTACAGAAAATGATTAATGAATATTTAAACTCACAAAGGATATGAAACAGGAAAAGCTTGAAAACGACTGGACTGAACAGCTCCGAAAGAAGCTGGCAGACCATGAGGAGCCTGCTCCTGCTGACCTGTGGGAACAGATCGAGGCTCGTATGGCGAAGCTCGAAGCCGAGAAGCGCCAGCCTGTCCGCAGACTGCCTTTGTGGGGAAAGTGGGTTGCTGCAGCTGCCTTTGCAGGTATGCTGGTATGTAACACTTATCTGATGTGGATGATTGGCTGCGAAGGAACGACGGAGAATACGGCGCAACAGGAGTTTGCCCAAAGTAATGCTCCCGCAGAATCGCAAAAAGCGCCCATTCCATCGGGAAAAGAGGAAGTGAAAACCAAGGAGTATGAAACACCAGTTCTTGTCGCACAGACGAAGAAAAAGCCTTCGATTACTGCACCAGCAGTGCCGCAGATAGAGCCGGAGAACTTTGCAGTAGTGAAAGACTCTATGCCTGAGATGGCTGTTGCAACAGTAGATAGCGTCGAGCACGTTGTGAAGCCTGCCGATGAACGGATGACACCAGTAGAGGAAGCGACAGTTATCCAACAACTCGACGAAGAAATCGCTGCTATCGACAACCGTCATCGCCACCATCACGATGTGGCCTTCGCATTCTATGCCGGTAATGATTTGGGTACTTACCGGCATGCGAATGGGGTGTTGATGAGCCGGGAGAAACTGTCACAGTATTACGCTGCGACGCGTGGCTATACGGATAATATCCCAGAAAACACGCCGCCCGTGTATCTCTACAACTACGAGGAGCGACAAAAGCACGCTCAACCTATCTCCTTCGGTATGACAGCAAAAATTCCCATTTCATCGGGATTCTATCTCTCCTCTGGTCTGGTCTATACGCGCTTGCGTTCCGATTTTACCAATATCGTCAGCGGCTACCCCCTCGACAAGAAACAGACACTCTATTATCTGGGTATCCCGCTCAATGCCCAGTATCATTTGTGGGGTTACAAAGGGCTCAGCTTCTATGCATTGGCTGGAGGACAGGTGGACTTTTGCGTCGCTACCAAGGTGGTGATGAGCGGCACAGAAGTGCCGATGGATAAGGATCGGCCACAATGGTCAGTACAAGGTGCATTGGGTGTGCAGTACAACATCATTCCCCAGCTAGGTATTTATATCGAGCCGGGTGTGAAGCATTACTTCAACAATCATAGTCGGGTGCGTAATTTCTTTAAGGATAAACCCAATAATTTTAACCTTCAGTTTGGTTTGCGATTGAATGTAGGTAATTAGTTGTTGTTCGACGGGTTAGGCTGTGACCAACAGTTGCAGTCCTATCCCGCGAACGGTTTTCAGGGTGATGTGTGGCTCATCGGCCAACAGCTTGCGCAGTTTGTTGACAAACACGTCAAGCGAACGCGAAGCGAAATAGTCGTCCTCAGTATTCCAGAAACGGCTGAGGATGGCTTCGCGGCGCACCACATTGTTTTTGTTCTCTGCCAACAGTTGCAGGATTTGTGCCTCGCGCAGGGTAATGGTCTGAGAATTGCCGGTTTCATCGTTACGCAGGGTGGCATGTTCGGCATCGAGCGTATACTTGCCGAGTTTGTAATGACTGGTCTCTTTCTGTGTCTTTGCCCCTCCACGCATCTTCATCAGCGCCTGGATGTGGGCATCGAGTTCTTCGGGTACGAAGGGCTTCTTCACATAGTTGTTGATACCCAGGCGATAGCCTGCTTTCACGTCGTTGGGCGAAGTGAGAGCCGAGGTGAAGATAATGATCACGTCGCCATCCGTCTCACGGATACGCTCTACCATCTCGAAACCGTTCATCACGGGCATATCGATGTCGGAGATGATGACATCGGGTTTGGTCTCCTGCCAGGCTTGCAGTCCTTCCTTGCCGTTCGTGGCGGTAGTCACCTCATAACCGCCAATGATATCTTCAAGGCCAGTCTTCTCAATATAGGCCAACGACGCATCGTCTTCTACCAACAATAGCTTTACCATATCATTTTCCTCTTTTTATGTTCTTACATTTTCGGGATGTACAGCGTAAATTCCGAATAGCAGTCTTTCTCACTTTGAACGGTCACCTTACCGCCATGAGCCTGCATCACCTGATCGACATAGTTCAGCCCGAGGCCGAAGCCGCTGACACCTCCCTTGCGGTTCTGCTCATGGACGGCAGCACGGCCAAACTTATCGAAGATGACGCGCTGGTCTTCTTTCGAGATGCCGATACCATTGTCGCGCACCTTCAGCAGGACGTATTTCTCGCTGTTCTGCGAGGTGATGCTGATCTCGATATTGTCTTTCGAGTATTTGATGGCATTGTCGATAAGGTTAGAGATGGCTTCCGTGAGATACTGCTCGTCGGCTAGGACGTGCTTAGTCAGCAAATCAACGATGAAATCGATGTTTTTTGTCGTTTTGGCCTTTGCTTTTTCCACGATATCATCGATGATGGGCTCCAGGTTTACCGTCTGCTTATTCAGGATCAGTTTCTTGTTTTCCAGCTTCGAGATAGTGAGCAGCTTGTTCACCAAAGCCAGCAGGTGTTCGGCCTCGCTCTCGATGATGGAATAGTATTTCTCCTTGATTTGCGGCTTGTCGTCCACCTTCCCGCTATGCAGGAATCTGGCACCCATGATGATGCTTGAGAGGGGCGACTTCATGTCGTGTACCATCGCATAGCTGAAATCATTGCGCAGATCGGCCATCATCTTCTGTTCGTCGAGGTATCTGAGCAGTCTGATCAGGATGGCGCCGAAGAGTATCAGGATGATGGCACTGGCGAGGAACAACGGACTGAGCCGTTTACCCAGCGTCGGATACGGATTGTTAAGCGCCAGTTGGAGTCCTCTTGACTGGTCGCGGCGGGTGCTGAAGACACGCGTCTTCAACGAGGTGGGTGTCTGCAGGTCATTGTTGCTTCTGAGTACCTTGCCGTCGCGGTCTACCTCCATCACCGTAAAGTTACGATCCATGTTCACTACGCTGAGCAAGCTGTCTACGTAGAGAGCAATCGTATCCAGCGACACCTCTGAGTGATACCTGCGACTCAGCACGTCGTTCATACCCTCTACAGACGAGACGAGAGAAAGGTTGCCTCGCAGTTCTGGCAGGCTGAGCGTATCGCCTTTCGACAGGATTTCCGCACGGTTATAACTCTCATAGAACATGGCCCAAGGCAGTTGGTTGCCAGCCCGATCTGAAAGGTCGCGTGCCTCCCAGCGGTAGGTCATCCACATATACAGCCCCAACAGCAGCATCACCGCCACCATCGCCGCCACAGACACATATTTATATTTGTTCTTTTGCATATCTGTATGCAAAGGTCAAAAATGGAGGGGAGTTAGTCTTTACGCTCCTTATAGATGACTTTATTGGCGCCGCTGGTAATCTTCATAGCCTCCGGATGCTCCTTGATAAACGAGTTGATGTGGCGTACTCGCTTTTCCTCGAAGATCTCGTCCATTGCTATCAGGATGCCCGTCTCCTCTACATCGCCGAAACCATAGTTGATGGCTGTACCAAAGAGTTTCATCGTTGGGGAGAGGTTCATATAGGCATTTACAAGTGGCGGGATATTATAGCCCAGCTTACGGATTTCGCCATTCAAGATGCGATAGTCTTCCTTGAAATTATGGCCTGTAAAGATCTTCTCCAGTTCAGAGGGATCAGACTCTATTTTCAGCGGTTTCATCGGCAAAATCAGCTGTTCCTTGTCATCGAAATACTTCTTCAGGAAATACAGGATCATGTCGCGGCCCTTCCGGATATACGACGGATACATCGTCATCTTTCCGAAGAAATACTTCACGTTGGGTTTGATCACCGTCAGTGCTCCCAGACCATCCCACAGGTTATCCAGTGCAAACAGGCTTTTGGCGCCCATCTTCGAACTCTGATAAGGAAGCGACACGAACGAACGGCCCAATTCGATGGTATAGGGCATATACTCCTCAATAAACTTCTCGGAGAAATGGAACATGTGGCTCGTGGCCAGTATCGGCTGTCCCTTTTCATCCATATCCCAAGCCGTTCCTTCCAGATAACGATAGCCGCCGATGATCTCCTCTGCTTCAGGATTCCAGACAATCAACTGCTTGTAACAGTTGTCACAAGTGTCGAATTCATCGATATCCATATCCTTGCCGGTACCACCGCCAGCCTCACGGAAAACAACCTCACGGAGTCGGCCTATCTCCTTCATCACGTTTGGCGCATTATGGGCTGTTATCACATATATCTCGTTATGACTCTTATTAGTCATACGCAACTGGCGGGCTGGTGTCAGTTCACTCTTGAGGATCTCTTTGGCAATTGGCTGGATAATCTCTTGTTCCATCGTTGTTGGTCGTTTTGGTTGTTGGGTTGGGAATTATAAAGAATATACTTGTTCTCGTACGAATTGTGCCCACTCCTGAGGACTCTTGCTCTTGTCGAAAGTCTGCCAGGGAATCGGCTTACCTATCTTTATCTGGAATGACTTATGGACATTCTTATACATTTCATCGGCCAGGAAGACCATCGCCAGATTAAAAGGCAGGAATCTGTCACTGAAATTTGCCAGACGGTAGAAGAAGTTAGAGTTCTGTCCACTGAAATGGATCGGGATGATATCGCGCTGGTATTCAACACTTTTCGAAATGAAAGTCTTCGACCAGGGGATATCCCTGATCAAGCCGTTATGACGACGGGAGCAGAGCCCGGCAGGGAACATCAGCATGTGATTGTTGCTCTCGAAGCCTGCCTTGACCATAGCAGGGAAATTACGACTCTGACTACCTGTCTTATTAATAGGAATACATAATGGTGCAAGTCCTGGCAGGTTCATCAGCAGGTCGTTAACCAGATAACGGAAGCGCCCGTCGAAATGGCGCCCGATGACGGCACCTAGAGCCACACCGTCCTGTCCGCCCAGCGGATGATTGCTGACTAAAGTGTAGAGACGCTTGTCGTCAGCGGCTGGAAGATTCTCCTTACCCTCTATTTCTAGTTTAATATCCAGATAACGGACACAGGCCTCCAGCCATTCGACACCCGTCTTGTCGCGACTTTCCCAAAGAAAGGCATTGATTTCGTCCTGATGTACAATGCGTTTAAGCCATCTGACAAGAAAGCCCGGCACAAATTTAGCCTTTGCGCCCATCTTATCTTTTAAGACCTTTTCAATGTCGATCGTCTTTTCCGAAACAGTTGCCATTTCTATGCACTAACACTAACAATCTGCAAAAATAGCACAAATCTTTCACATTTGAGCAAAAATTAAAGAAAAATGTTCGATTTTAAATGTATTTTATACACAAGTGCCCTTTCGTTTGATATTTTTCACGCCATTTTCACTAAAATGTCAGATATATATCAAAAGGCCGAAAGTAGGCCAAATCAATAAATAACGTTAAAATTGAAAAAAAGTGGGGAATTGTGGTGTGAAGTGGGGAATTTTTATCTATCTTTGTAACCGATTTCTATTAAATAAGGTTCGTATGCGTTTTTTAGGTAACATAGAAGCCAAGACTGACGCGAAGGGAAGAGCATTCCTGCCAGCCGTTTTCCGCAAGGTGCTGCAAGCATCTGGCGAGGAGAATCTGGTGTTGCGCAAGGATGTCTTCCAGAAATGTCTGGTGCTCTATCCTGAAAGCGTATGGAACGAAAGACTGGACATGCTGAAGGCTCAACTCCGTCCGTGGAAGCCAGCCCATCAGCAGATGTTCCGTCAGTTTGTTTCAGAAGCAGAGGTAGTGACCCTCGACGGCAACGGACGCTTCTTGATATCCAAACGGCTACAGAAAGTGGCGGAGATCGATCAGGACATCCAGTTTATAGGCATGGACGACACCGTTGAGATCTGGTCACCAAAGAATCTGACACAGACACTAAAGACCGAAGAAGAGTTCGGAATAGAGTTCGAAAACATTATGAACGCCGGCGATGCCCTATGATAACGACTGCTGAGACATATCATACTCCAGTACTCCTTCAGGAGAGCATCGACGGGCTTGACATCAAGCCCGACGGTGTTTATGTAGACGTAACCTTCGGTGGCGGAGGCCACAGTAAGGAAATCCTGCGGCGTTTGGGCAAGAACGGTCATCTGTATGGATTCGACCAGGATGAAGATGCAGAAAAGAACATCCTCGACGACGACAGATTCACGTTCGTAAGAAGCAATTTCAGATATCTCACGAACTGGATGCGCTATTACAATGTGGAGCATATCGACGGACTGTTGGCCGATCTCGGTGTTTCCAGTCATCACTTTGACGATGAGACACGCGGTTTCTCTTTCCGCTTCGAAGCACCGCTCGACATGCGGATGAACAAACGGTCGGGCATGACAGCTGCCGAGATTCTCAACGACTATAGTGAGGAGCAGCTAGCCGACATCTTCTATGTCTATGGCGAACTGAAGAATGCCCGGAAGATTGCCTCTGCGGTGGTGAAAGCCCGAGAGGAGAAGCGCATTGAGACAACAGGCGACCTGATGCAGATAGCCGAAAAATTGTTACAGCGCGAACGCGAGAAGAAAGAAACGGCCAAGTTGTTCCAGGCATTGAGGATTGAAGTCAACCACGAGATGGATGCGCTGAAGGAGATGCTTAGCGGTGCCTGCGCGACACTCCGAGGAGGCGGAAGGCTCTCCGTGATCACCTATCACTCACTGGAAGACCGTATTGTGAAGAATTTTATGAAAGCCGGGAATGTCGAGGGTAAGGTGAAGCAGGATTTCTTCGGCCGCACGGAAGCCCCACTCCGTGCCATCAGCAATAAAGTCATCGTGCCCAGCGATGAAGAGCAGCAGCAGAATCCGCGCAGTCGGAGTGCCAAGCTCAGGGTAGCAGAGAGAATTGACAGCATTAATAGCGAGAACAGATGAGCAAGAAAGACGATATAGAATTTGAGATCCAGGAGACGGTGGCTGAAGAACCTGCTGTTCAGAAGGATGACGAGCAGCGCTTGTTGGAAGAGGCTGCCGAGATGAAAGAGCAGGCGAAGAAGACCATCCAGCTGATCAAGGAGCGGGCCAAGGAAGAAGATCCGAAGCTGACTCCTTCCATGACGCTGCGCACCATCCTCGGTGGCGATTTCCTGACTGCCGACATGGTACGTCGCCAGATCTGGCTCTTCGTCCTGATGGTGGTCTTCTGCATCGCCTACGTGGCTATCAGATACCAGTGTCAGCAAGACATGCTCACTATCGACAAACTGGAGAACGAGTTGCTTGATGCCAAATACAAGGCACTCTCCAGTTCCAGCACACTCACGGAGAAAAGCCGTGAGAGCCATGTGCTCGAAGCCCTGAAACAGAACAGGGACAGTCTGTTGCATATTTCAGACCAGCCCCCATATATTGTAAATGTACCCGAGTAAGAAGACGGAATGAGTAAGTTCAAGAGTGATAAAGTAATGCCCCGCTACTTCGCCATCGCAGTAGTCCTGACGTTGGTTGGTTTTGCCGTTGTCAGCAAGGCCATGTTCATCATGACTGCCAAGAAGGACTATTGGACACAGGTGGCCGACCGTCTGAAGCGCGACAGCGTCAGCGTCAAGCCGACGCGTGGCAACATCCTCAGCTGCGACGGTCAGCTCATGGCTAGCAGTCTTCCCGAATACAAGGTCTACATGGACTTCCAGGCAGGTGCCAACGACTCCATAGGCAATCATAAGCGAGACTCCCTCTGGGCAGTGAAGATCGACAGTATCTGTTACGAGTTGAACCAGATCTTCCCGTCGAAGTCTGCCGCCGAGTTCAAAGACCATCTGCTGGAAGGCAAGAAGAAAGTACAAAAGAACGGTTCCATCGGTGCTCGCCACTGGGCTATCTGGCCGCGGCGCATCGACTACAACACCTTCTGCGAAGTGAAAAAGCTGCCCATCTTCAGAGAACCTGTCTACAAGGGGGGGTTCCACTACGAGCAGTTCAATTCGCGCCGTCGCCCCTTCGGTTCACTGGCCCAGCGTACCATCGGCGATATGTTCGGAGCCAAGGACAGCGCCAAATACGGACTCGAGTTATCGTTCGACTCCCTGCTGCGCGGCACCAACGGTCTGATGCATCGCAGGAAGGTGCTCAACAAGTATATGGACATTCCCGTCTTGAATCCTATTGACGGCTATGACATCGTGACAACCATTGATGTCAGCATGCAGGACCTGGCGGAACGTGCCGTTGTTGAGGAACTGAAGGAGATTAACGGTGAAATGGGTGTGGCCATCCTCATGGAGGTGAAGACGGGCGACGTGAAAGCCATCGTCAACATGCAGCGTGGTGCCGACGGTGAATACCGTGAGATGGTGAACAATGCCATCAGCTATCGCTGTGAACCAGGTTCGGTATTCAAGGTTGCTTCCTTCCTGGTGGCCCTTGACGATGGTGTGATTCCCCGTGACACCAACTTTGTCATCCATACAGGCAGTGGTGTGATGGAGATGCACGGCCGTCCGATGAAAGACCATAACTGGCGTCGCGGTGGCTATCAGGACATCAACGTTGCACGTGCCTTGGAGGTCAGTTCGAACATCGGTGTCAGTTATGTCATCGACAAATTCTACGGCTCGAATCCCACGAAATATGTACAGGGCCTCTATCGGGTAGGTATTCATGAGGATCTGAAACTACCGCTGGTAGGTTATCATCCGCCCTACATCCGTATGCCGGATACGAAGACCACCGATCGTGCCAAATACTGGAGTAAGACCACCCTGCCCTGGATGAGTATCGGCTACGAGACACAGATAGCCCCCATCAACACGGTGGCTTTCTATAACGCGATTGCCAATAATGGTAAGATGATGCAGCCACGTTTTGTGAAACAGCTGCTCAAGGACGGTCAGGTGGTGAAAGAGTTCGAGCCTGTCGTACTGAAAGAGCAGATAGCAAAGCCTCAGACCATCAAGATGATGCAAACCATTCTGGAACATGTGGTCAGTCAAGGCCTGGGACGTAAGGCCGGCTCGAAATCATTCAAGGTGGCAGGCAAGACAGGTACTGCCCAGGTAGCCGACCAGTATGGCAGCTATCACTCAGGCACAACTCGTTACTGGCTGAGCTTTGCCGGTTTCTTCCCTGCCGACGATCCACGCTATACTTGCATCGTCTGTCTGAAGAAATCTGGTCTGCCTGCATCCGGTGGTGGCATGAGCGGTGTGGTATTCCATCACATCTCGGAAGGCGTGATGGCCCAAAACCTGAAACGCAGTGTGGAAGATGCACGCGACACTTCGAAGATCATCATGCCCACTGTCAAAGGCGGTGACATGATAGCAGCCAACTATGTGCTCGACAATCTGGGCGTAAAGACCAGTCATAACTGGAACGGATCTTATAGTGAAGGGAATCCCGTATGGGGAAAGGCCACGACACATCCTCACGAAGTGGTACTTGCCCCTGTCAATACCCAGAAGAGCGTTGTGCCCGATGTCATCGGCATGGGAGCCCGCGATGCTGTCTACCTGCTTGAGAACCGTGGTGTGAAAGCCAAGATCAGAGGCAGAGGGAAGGTCAAGTCGCAGAGCATCTACTCAGGAACAGCCGTGAAACAGGGTATGGTTTGTGAACTCGTATTAGAATAATATAATAAGGTATATATATGAAACTGAATGAACTGCTTAAACATGTAGAAGTGCTGAACGCACTTGGCGACACAGAGATTGAGATTACTGGTGTGAACATCGACTCGCGCCGCATTGAGGCTGGTCATCTGTTTGTGGCAATCCCTGGCACACAGACCGATGGTCACAAGTTTATTCCCAAAGCCATCGAGCAAGGAGCCGTGGCTGTTCTTTGTGAGTATTTCCCCAATAGGCGTGAACCTGGCGTCACCTATATCGCAGTAGATTCAACTGAAGACTGTGTCGGCGAAGTAGCCACACAGTTCTATGGTGACCCGTCGAGACAACTGAAGCTGGTAGGCGTTACCGGAACGAATGGCAAGACGACTATCGCCACCTTATTATATAATATGTTTAGGAAGTTCGGCCATAAGTGCGGACTGCTCTCAACCGTATGCAACTATATTGAAGACGAGGCTATCGCTGCCGACCACACCACACCTGATCCCATCGAGCTGAACCGTCTGCTGGCACAGATGGTAGAGGCAGGTTGCGAATATGCGTTTATGGAGTGCAGCAGCCATGCCATCGCCCAGAAGCGTATCGGCGGACTGAAGTTTGCAGGCGGCATCTTCACTAACCTGACGCGTGACCACCTGGACTATCACGGCACCTTCGAGAACTATCGTGATGCAAAGAAGGCATTCTTCGACGGTCTCGACAAAGATGCGTTCGCCATCATCAACGCCGACGATAAGAACGGGGCCGTGATGGTGCAGAACTGCAAAGCCCAGATCAAGACCTACTCCACCCGCTCGATGGCCGACTTCAAGGCGAAGATCATTGAGTGCCACTTTGAAGGGATGTACCTCGAGATCAACGGCAAGGAAGTTGGCGTACAGTTTATCGGCAAATTCAATGTGAGCAATCTGCTCGCAGTATACGGTACAGCCGTCATGCTGGGTAAACAGCCTGAAGACATACTGCTGATCCTCAGCACTCTGAAAAGTGTAAGCGGACGCCTGGAGCCTATTCGTTCTCCGGAGGGCTATACGGCTATCGTCGACTATGCCCATACACCCGATGCCTTACAGAATGTGCTGAATGCCATCCATGAGGTGCTCGACGGCAAGGGTTTTGTCATTACAGTCTGCGGAGCCGGTGGCGACCGCGATAAGGGTAAGCGTCCGCTGATGGCTCAGGAAGCCGTGAAGCAGAGCGACCGTGTGATTATCACCAGCGACAATCCGCGATCCGAGGATCCCGAGGATATCATCAACGACATGCTCGAAGGTCTCGATGCCAAGCAGATGAGGAAGGTCGTCAGCATCGTCGACCGTCGTGAAGCTATCCGCACGGCCTGCATGATGGCACAGAAAGGCGACGTGGTGCTCATTGCCGGCAAAGGACATGAGGACTATCAGGAAATTCAGGGTGTGAAGCACCACTTCGATGACAGGGAAGTGGTCCGCGAGATCTTTGGAAACTAAAGGGAATTAAAGGGAAGTTAAAGGTACAATATTATGCTATACTATTTTTTCAGGTTCTTAGAGCAGTATAATATACCGGGATCGCACATGTGGTCCTACATCTCCTTCCGTGCCCTGCTGACGCTGATCTTCTCGCTGCTGCTTTCGGCATGGTTTGGTGAGAAGTTCATCAAGTGGATGAAGCGCAGGAAGATTTTCGAGACTGAGCGCGATCCGAGTATCGACCCCTTTGGTGTCGAGAAGAAGGGCGTGCCCACCATGGGTGGCATCATCATCATCGTGAGCATCCTGGTTCCCGTCATCCTGCTTGGTCGTATCCGCAACATCTACCTGATCCTGATGATCATCACTACAGTATGGCTGGGATTCCTGGGTTTCCTCGACGACTATATCAAGATTTTCCGTCGCAACAAGGACGGCCTGAAAGGAAAATATAAGATTGTCGGACAGGTAAGTATCGGTTTCATCGTAGGCCTTACGCTCTGGCTGAGTCCTGATGTGGTGGTACGTGAGAACATCAATGTTAAGCAGCAACACAACCAGGAGGTTGTCGTCAAACATAAGACAGAAGCCGTAAAGTCGTTGCAGACTACCATCCCGTTCATCAAGAATCACAACCTGAACTATTCCAATGTGATGGCCTTCTGCGGGAAGTACAAGGTTGCAGCAGGATGGATGCTCTTCGTGTTCATTACCATCTTCGTCGTGACGGGCATCTCTAACGGCGCCAACCTCAACGATGGCATGGATGGCATGTGTGCCGGCAACTCCGCCATCATCGGTGTGGCACTAGGCATCCTGGCCTATGTGTCATCCCACATTGGCTTTGCCTCCTATTTCGACATCATGTATATCCCCCACTCCGAGGAACTGGTAGTCTTCCTCTGCGCTTTCGTGGGAGCCATGATCGGATTCCTCTGGTATAATGCCTTCCCCGCGCAGATCTTCATGGGAGACACAGGTTCGCTGACCATCGGCGGTATCATCGGTGTCTGCGCCATCATCATCCACAAGGAGTTGCTGCTGCCTATCCTTTGCGGCATCTTCTTCGTAGAGAACCTCAGCGTGATTATCCAGACACAATGGTTCAAGATACAAAAGCGGAAAGGCAAGCGAGTGAGAGTGTTCCGTGCGGCCCCAATCCACGATACGTTCCGCAAGCTCGACTCCCAACTGGATCAGACGAGCACCTATATCCTGAAAGGCTGGCCTCGACGTCCGTTCCATGAGTCGAAGATCACCATCCGTTTCTGGATTACGTCAATCATATTGGCAGCATTGACCATCATAACACTGAAGATGAGATAAAAAAGATGAATAAGAGAATTGTTATATTAGGAGCAGGAGAGAGCGGTGCAGGAGCTGCCGTCCTCGCCAAGAAGGAAGGCTTCGACGTGTTTGTATCTGACATGTCGAAGATTGCCGACAAATACAAGAAACAGTTAGACGACCGCCATATCGAATGGGAAGAAGGCCACCATACTGAAGAGAAGATTCTGAATGCCGACGAGATCATCAAGAGCCCGGGTATCCCCGAGACGGCACCGATAGTCAAGAAGGCTGTCGAGAAAGGTATCCACATCATCAGCGAGATAGAATTCGCTGGCCGCTACACCAACTCCAAAATGATCTGCATCACAGGATCAAACGGTAAGACCACGACCACCTCGCTGATCTACCACATCTTCAAGGAAGCAGGCTACGATGCAGGTCTGGCCGGCAATATCGGAAACTCGCTGGCACTCCAGGTGGCCGAGGATCCGCACGAATATTATATCATTGAGCTGAGCTCGTTCCAGTTGGACAACATGTACGACTTCCGTGCCGACATCGCCATCCTGCTGAACATCACGCCAGACCACCTCGACCGTTATGGTTTTGAGATGCAGAACTACGTGGATGCCAAGATGCGCATCATCCAGAACCAGACGCCAAAGGATGCCTTCATCTACTGGGCCGACGACCCCATCATCAAACGTGAGTTAGAGAAATACGACATTAAGGCTATCCAATATCCTTTCGCCGAACTGAAAGAGAAAGGCGTCATCGGCTATATCGAAGAAGGCCAGTACAAGATTGAGAAACCTGAGCCCTTCAACATGGAGCAGGAAAGCCTCAGCCTGACGGGCAAGCACAACATCTACAACTCACTCGCAGCCGGCATTGCTTCCGATGTGGCAGGCATTAAGAAAGAGGAGATCCGCAAGAGCCTCAGCGACTTCCCCGGAGTGGAGCACCGTCTGGAGAAGGTCTGCGTCGTTCGCGGTGTACAGTATATCAACGACTCGAAGGCAACGAACGTCGATGCCTGCTGGTATGCGCTCGAATCGATGAAGACGAAAGTCATACTCATCATCGGCGGCAAGGATAAAGGCAACGACTATGAGCCCATCAAACAGCTTGTCAGGGAGAAGTGCTCAGGCATCGTCTATCTTGGTGCCGACAACCAGAAGTTACACGATAACTTCGACAACATGGGCATCCCGGTACGTGACACCCATTCGATGAAGGAATGTATGGAGGCCTGCTACGAGATGGCCAAGCCCGGCGAGACTGTATTATTGAGTCCCTGTTGTGCCTCATTCGATCTCTTCAAGAACATGGAGGATCGCGGCGAGCAGTTCAAGGAATTGGCAAGAGCACTCTAACATCATAACAAGACGACATTTATGAACAAGAAAATAGGCAACATATTCAAAGGCGACAAGGTCATCTGGATGATATTCTTCTTCCTGTGTATGATCAGTCTGGTAGAAGTCTTCTCTGCTTCAAGTAATCTGACATACAAGAACCACAATTACGTGGGACCGATTGCCTTCCATGCCGCTACCATCTTCCTCGGAGCGATGGTGGCTGTATTCACGTTGAATGTTCCTTGTCGTTATTTCAAGCTGACGACACCTTTCTTGCTCATTATCTCGTTTCTCACCCTGCTGTGGGTGCTCGTCGGCGGCGAATCCATCAACGGTGCCAACCGCGTAATCTCACTTCCCGGCGGCATCACCTTCCAGCCCTCAGAGATAGCGAAGGGAACGATGGTACTGATTACCGCCCAGATTCTCAGTGCCATGCAACGTGAAGACGGAGCCGACAAAAATGCCTTCAAGTATATCTTGTGGATCCTCATCCCCATGGCTGGACTGATCGGCATCGAGAATCTGTCTACGGCAGCACTGCTCTTTGCCGTCATATTCCTCATGATGTTCATCGGTCGCGTACCGATGACCCAGATGGGCAAACTCGTGGGTGCCTTCGCCATCCTGGTGGCAATATTCCTGACGATGGTATTCACGCTGGGAAGCATCGGAGCAGAACAGGAATCCACCAAACAGACCGTCGAGGCCGTCAATAATAATGGTGAGACAGATACAAAGGTGATCAAGGGCGGCGGTGTGTTCCACCGTTTTGTCACCTGGCGAAACCGTATTGTGAAGCACCTCGACAAGAAAGATATCGCTCCCGATGAATACGACTTGAACAAAGATGCCCAGGTGGCACATGCCAACATTGCCATCGTATCCAGCAATATCATCGGTAAAGGACCTGGACAGTCCGTTGAGCGCGACTTCCTGTCACAGGCATTCTCCGACTTCATTTTCGCCATCGTCATTGAGGAACTGGGTATCTTCGGCGCATCGTTTGTCGTGCTGCTCTATATCGTGCTGCTCTACAGGACAGCCCGCATTGCCAGCCGTTGCGAAAACAACTTCCCAGCCTTCCTGGCTATGGGTCTGGCACTGCTCTTGGTGGTACAGGCCTCCTTCAACATGCTAGTAGCCGTGGGTATTGCCCCGGTAACGGGTCAGCCACTGCCGCTGATCAGTAAGGGTGGTACGTCAACCATCATCAACTGCGCCTATATCGGCGTTATACTCAGCGTGAGCAGATCTGCTAAAAAAAGAGAGCCAAAAATGGCTTTAAAAGAAATATAATTCGTAATTTTGCACGCAATTTATAAAACAAGGTATGAGTAAGGAGTTAAGAGTCATCATCAGCGGTGGCGGAACAGGCGGCCATATTTTTCCTGCCGTTTCGATTGCCAATGCCATCAAGGCATTGCAGCCAGACGCCAAGATCCTGTTTGTAGGAGCCTTGGGACGTATGGAGATGCAGAGGGTACCGGCTGCAGGGTATGAGATCAAAGGTCTGCCCATCAGAGGTTTCTTCCGTCCGCTATGGAAGCCAGCCAACATCGGTGTAGCCATCGACTACCTGAAGAGTAAGTGGCTCGCCAAGAAAATACTGCAGGAGTTCAAACCCGATGTGGCTGTCGGTGTAGGCGGATATGCCAGCAGTGCAGCCCTGGGCGCAGCCAACAGTTTAGGCATACCGACACTCATACAGGAACAGAACAGCTATGCAGGCTTAGCCAACAAGAACCTGGCCAAGAATGCTGAGAAGATCTGCGTGGCCTATGAGGGTATGGAACGCTTCTTCCCTGCCGGTAAGATCCTCATGACGGGCAACCCTGTCCGCCAGAATCTGCTCGACACCACTATCTCTCGCGAGGAGGCTGTCAAGCGTCAGGGATTCGATCCTGCCAAGAAGACCATCCTGCTTGTCGGCGGTAGTCTGGGAGCCCGCACTATCAATGAGAGTGTGCTGCAGCACCTGGATCTGGTAACATCATCGTCCGACGTACAGTTTATCTGGCAGACAGGTAAGTATTATAGTGCAGAAATCGCCAAGAGACTGGAGGGCAAGAACATCCCGAACCTGAAGGTCACCGACTTCATCACCGATATGGGGACTGCCTACAAGGCCGCCGATCTCGTGATCAGCCGTGCCGGAGCCAGCAGCATCTCAGAGTTCTGCCTGATTGGCAAGCCGGTCATTCTTGTGCCAAGTCCCAATGTGGCTGAGGATCACCAGACTAAGAATGCCCTGGCACTTTCCACCAAGGATGCCGCCATCTATGTAAAGGATGCAGAAGCACCCGGCATGCTGCTGAAACTGGCCATCGATACGGTCAAAGACGACGCGAAACTGCAGTCGCTCCATGAGAATGTACTGAAACTGGCGCTTCCCAATTCTGCAGAGATCATCGCCAAGGAGGTAATCAAACTAGCTAAGTAAGAATATGGAACTGAATAAGATAAAAGCTGTCTATTTTGTTGGAGCCGGCGGCATCGGCATGAGTGCCATTGCCCGCTACTTCCTGAAAAAAGGACTCGTCGTGGCTGGCTATGACAAGACGCCCAGCGATCTGACACGGCAGTTGCAGGAGGAAGGTATGCTCATCCACTACGAAGAGAATGTCGATGCGATTCCCGAGGCTTGCAAGCAGAAGGAAGACTGCCTCGTCATCTATACCCCAGCTATTCCCGAAGAGCATCAGGAACTGCAGTATTTTCGCAAGAACGCTTTCGAGATCCAGAAGCGTGCACAGGTTCTCGGCACCCTGACTCAGGCTCATAAGGGACTCTGTGTGGCAGGAACCCACGGCAAGACCACCACCTCCACGATGTGTGCCCATATCATGCACCAGAGCCACTTAGACTGTAACGCCTTCCTCGGCGGCATCTCGAAGAACTACGGCACAAACTATATCCTCTCCGATTCGGATTACGTGGTGATCGAAGCCGATGAGTTTGACCGCAGTTTCCATTGGCTGCGCCCTTGGATGAGCGTCATCACCGCCACCGATCCTGACCATCTGGATATCTATGGTACGAAAGAGGCCTATCTGGAGAGCTTCCGCCATTATTCAGAATTGATACAGCCTGGTGGTGCGCTGATCATCCATCGCGGTCTCGAGATGAAGGAACAGCTGCAAGACGGTGTCCGCCGCTATGACTACAGTCTCACCGAAGGCGATTTCCATGCCGAGCATATCCGCATCGAGAACGGCGAGATCACATTCGACTTCATCTCCCCCATCGAATGCATCAAGGATGTGCAATTAGGGCAGCCCATCCCCATCAACATCGAGAACGGCATTGCGGCTATGGCGATGGCCCAGCTCAATGGCTGTACCGCTGAAGAGTTGAAAAACGGTATGAAGACCTACGGTGGTGTCGACCGTCGCTTTGACTTCAAGATAAAGACCAAGGGACTTGTATTCCTCAGCGATTACGCCCACCACCCGAAAGAGATCTACCAGAGTGCCAAGAGTATCCGTGAGCTCTATAAAGACAAGCACATCACAGCTATCTTCCAGCCTCACCTCTATACGCGTACCAGAGACTTCTATAAGGACTTCGCAGAGGCGTTGAGCCAACTCGACGAGGTGATACTCACCGAGATCTATCCCGCCAGGGAATTGCCCATCCCCGGCGTGACGTCACAGCTCATCTACGACAACCTGAAAGAGGGTGTGAAGAAGCAGATGATCCAGAAAGCCGACGTGCTCGACTTCATCAGAGAACACGAGTTCGAGGTGCTGATCGTCCTCGGTGCCGGCGACCTCGACAATCAGGTGCCAGCCATTACAAAGATACTTAAAGAAAGATTATCATAACAGAAATATGACCGTCAACTGGAAAAAGTCCCTATTCGCAGTCTGCGATATCGTCATCGCCGCCTACCTGCTACTGGCCGTCACAGCGTTTAACAACCCTGAGGCGGAGCCTGCCAATTGCACAGAGGTGAAGATCGACATCATGCAGAATGCGGTGGAAGGATTCTTGACAGCTGGCGAGATCAAGAAGCTCCTGTCGCAGGAACAGCTCTACCCGCTTTCGCTCCCGATGTCAGAGATCAGTCCCCGAAGGATTGAGGAAGCCCTTCAGAAAAGCCCCTTTGTGGAAAAGGCCGAATGCTATAAGACACATAGCGGGCACGTCTGCATTAACATCAAGCAGCGCATACCTGTCGTCAGGGTGATGGCCGACAATGGCGAGAACTACTACCTCGACACCCAAGGCAACATGATGCCGGAAAGCAACTTCGTGACCGATCTGGTCATTGCCACAGGTGCCATCAACCGCAAATACGCCAAGACCATTCTTACGAGGGTGGCCAACTACATCCAACAGGACAAGTTCTGGAAGAACCAGATAGTGCAGATGAACGTCCTGCCTGATGGCACGATGGAGATTGTGCCTCGTGTGGGAGACCACATCGTCTATCTGGGTGCTCCAAAGAAAATAGACAAGAAACTGGATCGACTCCGAAAGTTCTATCTATATGGGCTCAACAAGGCCGGATGGGGAAAATACAGTTACATCAACGTGGAGTTCAACAACCAAATTATTTGTAAGAGAAACAAAAGAACAAAATAGAATACAAGATGGCAGCAAAAGAATTTATCGTAGCAATTGAACTCGGTTCATCCAAAATGACCGGTATTGCGGGACAGAAGAATCTCGACGGCAGCATTCAGGTATTGGCTGTCGTGAAGGAGAATTCTTCTTCATTCATCCGCAAAGGAGTGGTCTACAACATCGACAAGACCGCTCAATGCCTCACCAGCATCATCAGGAAGCTGGAAAACCAACTCAAAACGGAAATTACTCAGGTGTATGTGGGCGTTGGTGGACAATCCATCCGTAGCGTCAGGAATGTGATTACCAAGGACCTGCCCAGTGAGACGATTGTAACTCAGGATATGGTTATTGAACTGATGGACTCAAACAGAAGCATGACGTATCAGGATCAGGAGATTCTGGATGCTGCTGTTCAGGAATACAAGGTTGGCAGCCAGTTGCAGCTCGATCCTGTAGGCATCCAGGCCACCCGACTGGAAGGAAACTTCCTCAATATCCTGGAGCGAAAGGCATTCTACCGCAACCTGAACAAATGCTTCGAGGCTGCTAACATCAATGTAGCTGAGATGTATCTGGCGCCGCTCGCCCTTGCCGATAGCGTACTCACCGAAGCCGAGAAGCGCTCCGGATGTGCACTGGTGGACATCGGTGCTGATACTACGACCGTTTCAGTCTACAGCAAGAACATCCTCCGCCATCTGGCCGTCATCCCTCTGGGAAGCAACAATATCACCAAGGATATTGCCACACTCCAGATGGAAGAAAGCGATGCCGAGAAAATGAAACTCAAATACGGTTCTGCCTACACAGACAACAATGACATCGACAGCGACCTGAAATACTCCATTGACCCGGAGCGTCAGATTGAGAGCCGCAAGTTCATTGAGATCGTTGAAGGCCGTCTGGAGGAAATCATCGAGAACGTATGGTACCAGATACCTTCAGAGTATTACGACAAGCTCTTGGGCGGTATCATTCTTACCGGTGGCGGTTCCAACATGAAGAACATCGAGAAGGCTTTCTCCAATCATACCCATGTGGAAAAGATCCGCATTGCCAAGTTCGTCACACAGACCATCATCTCCAACAACGAGATGCTGAAAGCCCACGACGGCACGATGAACACCGTTCTGGGTCTGCTGGCTAAGGGCGACATCAACTGTGCAGGCGGTGCCGTCGACCTGAATGCCGACCTCTTCGGCACGCAGAAGCCTGCCACCCATACAACCACTGACACCACGCGTCCTATCCGTCAAGCAACAGAGACCCCCGCCGGTGTTATCCGCACAGAGGCTGAGAAGAAGGCTGCCGAGGAAGAGAAACGCCGTCAGCAGGAAGAGGAAGACCGTCTGAAGCGCGAGGAGGAACTCCGCAAGAAGGAAGAAGAGGATCGTATCCGTAAGGAGAACAGCCCCCTGAACAAGTTCTGGAAGAATATCAAGAAGTTCGGTAAAACAATTGTTGAAGAGGAATAATAATAAAGCAGAAAGATTATGGAAGATAACAACATACAGATTCTCGACTTCGGAGCACCGGAGAAGGAACACAGCATCATCAAAGTGATCGGTGTAGGCGGCGGTGGCGGAAATGCCGTGAACCACATGTACCGCGAAGGTATCCACGACGTCACGTTCGTACTCTGCAACACCGATAACCAAGCGCTCAACGATTCACCCGTCCCTGTACACCTCCAGCTTGGAAAAGAGGGACTCGGTGCCGGCAACAAGCCCGAGAAAGCCCGTCAGGCAGCTGAAGAGAGCCTCGAGGATATCCGCAGCATGCTCAGCGACGGCACCCGCATGGCCTTCATCACCGCCGGTATGGGTGGTGGCACAGGTACCGGTGCTGCCCCTGTCATCGCCCGTGTCTCGAAGGAACTGGGTATCCTGACGGTGGGTATCGTCACCATCCCCTTCCGTTTCGAGGGTGATCGAAAGATCGATCAGGCACTCGACGGTGTGGAGGAGATGCAGAAACATGTCGATGCCCTTCTAGTAATTAATAATGAACGCCTGCGTGAGATCTATCCCGAACTCTCCGTGCTCGATGCTTTCGGAAAGGCCGACGACACCTTGAGTGTGGCTGCCAAGTCTATTGCAGAGATCATCACCGTTCACGGACTCATCAACCTCGACTTCAACGATGTGAAGACCGTGCTGAAGGACGGTGGCGTCGCCATCATGTCTACTGGTTATGGTGAGGGCGAAGGTCGTGTGAAGAAGGCCATCGAGGATGCACTCCATTCACCGCTTCTCAACGACAACGACATCTTCAACTCCAAGAAGATCCTGCTTTCCATCTCATTTGCCGGTTCAAAGGACGGCCAGCAGTCGCTGATGATGGAGGAAATGAACGACGTCAACGACTTCATGGCGAAGTTTGGCAACGACTTCGAGATTAAGTGGGGACTGGCCACAGACATCGAGCTCGGCAAAAAGGTCAAGGTCACCATCCTTGCTACCGGCTTCGGCATTGAGAGCATCGACGGTATGGGCAACCGCCTGAAGAAACAGAGTCAGGAAGAGCTGAACAAGATTGCCGAGGAGCAGGAGAAAGCTGCTTTAAAGCAGGACCGCCGTAATCGTTACTATGGTGGAGAAGGGGCTACTAAGCGCTACAAGCGTCGTCCTAATATCTACCTCTTCCGTCCTGAGGACCTCGACAACGACGATGTGATTTCAGCCGTAGAGTCAACACCGACATACAAGCGCACCAGAGAAATCCTTGACAGCATCAATAGTCAGGCCAGTGGTGAAATCTCAAATGAGGTAGACGACACACCAGCCGATCCCCGTGATGCCGTCCAGGGCACCATCAGGTTCGCTTAGGCATATAGTTCTTGTAACACCGCTATCGACTTCAGCTCCGGGAAATCTGTGAGATGAAATCGATAGTATGTTATAGTGACCTCCAGCAGACGGTTGCGCTCCTGGTGTGACATCCGGAACAGATGCATGGTGGGATAATCCATGCGCATCATCAGCTGAACCTTCTCCGCCTCTTCCGGATAGAGAAAATCGCGATGCAGGGGGGGCGCCGGCAGGAACATACTCTCCCGCAGATCGAAATAATCGCCTGCCTGATAGTGCTCCAGATTAGGATAAAAGCCCAGGAAACGGCTAAGACGCATCAGAAACACCAGATGGAAGTTCGCATAACGGTCTGCCTGACTGTCGAGCCATAGGATGCTGCTCTCCACATAATCATACAGCAGGGTGTTCTGCTGCTCGGAACGGAGGGCATAATAAAGGAACTCGGCGATGAAAAGCGAGATTGACAGTTTATGGGGGTTAAAGGGTATCGAGGAGAATGGCGATGCCAGTCTGACATCCGACAGTTTCTGAAGCTGAACCTTGGGGCGCACGTCGACCTCGATCTCCAGAATCGTCAGCGGCTGGAAGAACTGCTTCTTCGCTTTCGCCTTCGTCGACTTCGGGATATTGACGATGAACGACAGCCGTCCATGACTCCTGGTGAACATATCGACGATGATACGGGTCTCACCATACTTAATCGAATGCAGCACTATGGCCTGTGTTTTCGTCAACATACGGTGCAAAGGTACGAAATAATTGACCATTGACCATTGACCATTGACCATTTTTTAAGGGTCTTGTGGTTAAAAATAGTTAATCTCTTTAAATTTTCAATGATCAATGGTCAATGTTCGATGGAAAAGTAGTACCTTTGCACCCGCTAAAAAAGGCAACGGTCCGTTCGTCTATCGGTTAGGACGAGAGATTTTCATTCTCTAAAGAGGAGTTCGACTCTCCTACGGACTACTATATTTTAAATCTGCCATCTGCACAGCCAGTGCTACTGACGCGTTCGGGAACGGTGGCAGAGGGTTTCCGAAAGGGAGTCCGCCCAGGGCAGTCTTAGCGACGCAAGACCCACAAGCTTTAAGTTACACTTTCAAATTTTTAATTAAACAATGGCAAATCACAAATCATCCGTGAAGAGAATCCGCCAGGAGAAGAAAAGGGCGCTTCACAATCACTATTACGCAAAGACGATGCGTAACGCAGTGCGCAAGCTCCGCGCTATGACCAACAAGGAAGAGGCTGTCGCTCTGTATCCGAAGGTACAGAAGATGCTGGACAAGCTGGCTAAGACCAACATTATCCACAAGAACAAGGCCGCTAACCTCAAGTCTAGCCTCGCTCTTCACATCAACAAGCTGGGATAAACATTTTATCATAGGCATGTTAAAACCGCAATTCTTTCGGATTGCGGTTATTTTTTTGTGGTTTTTTAGCAGATAAACTATGTTTATCTGACAATTTTTTCGTACCTTTGCACGCAATTAGTGAAATTAAGAAAATGACAGAAGAACAACTGAACCAAGAACAGAATTATTCCGCGAGCAATATTCAGGTGCTCGAGGGTCTGGAAGCCGTACGCAAACGCCCCGCTATGTACATCGGTGACATCAGCGAGAAGGGTCTTCACCATCTGGTCAACGAGACCGTCGACAACTCTATCGACGAGGCGATGGCCGGCTATTGTACGCATATCGAAGTAACGATCAATGAAGATAACTCCATTACCGTCCAGGACAATGGACGCGGTATCCCCGTCGATGAGCACGAGAAGATGCACAAGAGCGCCCTCGAGGTCGTGATGACGGTGCTCCATGCCGGTGGTAAGTTCGACAAGGGCTCCTATAAGGTGTCCGGCGGTCTGCACGGTGTGGGTGTCAGCTGTGTGAACGCCCTCTCTACCCACATGATGTCGCAGGTATTCCGCAATGGCCATATCTACCAGCAGGAGTACGAAAAGGGCAAGCCCCTCTACGATGTGAAGATCGTCGGCGATACGGATAAGACAGGTACCCGCCAGCAGTTCTGGCCCGACGGCAGTATCTTCACGACGACGGAATACAAGTATGACACCATCGCCAAGCGAATGCGTGAACTGGCTTATCTGAATGCCGGCATCACCATCACCCTCACCGACTTGCGTCCTGACGAGGAAGGCAACCTGAAGCAGCCCGAGGTGTTCCACGCCAAGGACGGTCTGAAGGAGTTTGTGCGCTACGTCGATCGTCACCGCACCCACCTCTTCGACGACGTCATCTACCTGAAGACCGAGAAGCAGGGCACACCGATTGAGGTGGCTGTGATGTATAACACCGACTACACAGAGAACATCCACTCTTACGTGAACAATATCAACACCATCGAGGGCGGTACCCACCTGATGGGCTTCCGTGCGGCTCTTACCCGTACCCTGAAGGCATACGCCGATGCCGATCCTCAGATCTCCAAGCAGATCGAGAAGGCTAAGATTGAGATTGCAGGTGAGGACTTCCGCGAGGGACTGACGGCTGTCATCTCCATCAAGGTGGCAGAGCCTCAGTTCGAAGGCCAGACCAAGACCAAGTTGGGCAACTCCGAGGTGGCCGGTGCCGTTCAGCAGGCCGTAGGCGAGGCGCTGAGCAACTATCTGGAGGAGCATCCGAAGGAGGCTAAGCTCATCTGCGACAAGGTGGTGCTCGCTGCCACAGCCCGTATCGCTGCCCGCAAGGCTCGTGAGAGTGTGCAGCGCAAGAACCCGATGACGGGTGGCGGACTGCCAGGCAAACTCGCCGACTGCTCAAACAAGGATCCTAAGGAGTGCGAGATCTTCCTCGTCGAGGGTGACTCCGCAGGCGGCTCTGCCAAGCAGGGTCGCGACCGTCACTTCCAGGCCATCCTGCCGCTGCGTGGTAAGATTCTGAACGTTGAGAAGGTACAGTGGCACCGCGTCTTCGAGGCCGAGTCGGTGATGAACATCATCCAGAGTATCGGCGTGCGCTTCGGTGTCGAGGGCGAAGGCGACCGCGAGGCAAACATCGACAAGCTGCGCTACGACAAGATCATCATCATGACCGATGCCGACGTCGATGGTTCTCACATCGACACGCTGATCATGACCCTCTTCTACCGCTTCATGCCGCAGGTGATCCAGGGCGGCCACCTCTACATCGCTACCCCACCACTTTATAAATGTACTTATAAGAAGTTCTCTGAGTACTGCTACACCGAGCAGCAGCGCCAGGCCTTCATCGACAAGTATGTGGCTGGCGACGAGAACGCTTCGGCCCTGCACACACAGCGCTACAAAGGTCTTGGTGAGATGAACCCCGAGCAGCTCTGGGAGACCACCATGAACCCCGAGAACCGCTTGCTGAAGCAGGTATCCATCGAGAATGCCGCCGAGGCCGACGAGATCTTCTCCATGCTGATGGGTGACGACGTAGAGCCCCGCCGCGAGTTCATCGAGAAGAACGCCACCTACGCCAACATCGACGCATAAAATATCATCAAATACTTCTTTCAATCCCCGTCTGTCCTACCTCAGCTCAGACGGGGATTATCATTTAGAATCCACCAGCGAAATAGCTACGGGCGATGTAAGGCGAAGGTTCGTAGTAGGCGCTGGTATTGTAATTGTCGATGACCTCGCATATGGGATTGTTGTAGACGCGAAGGATTGCGTCTGCATAGTCTTCTTTAGGTTGGAGAGTATTGAGGATCAGCCGTTTATACACTTTCCCCATCTGAGTCGCTGTGGGAATGTTTGGACAGAGTTCTGCATCAACCTTAGTGATGTCATAGTTACCCGTTTGAAGTTGGTATTCATCAGTCCAGTCTGCAACAACGGCCAGAGGATTCTCAGAATGCAGGGTATCCGCAAGCGACAGTTTCTTAGCAAGTTCGTCGTGCCCCATCATATTTGCCACATATTTGTTGGGCTGCTTCAATTGGCGTGCAACCCTCTCAATCATATAGCAGACGAAATAGAGATCGTCAGTACTGATCTGCTCTTCAGGAAAGAAAACGTTTGTCATAGGCTGAAACTATTTGCTACCATTTCCCTTTTCACGAGGTGATACTTCTGGCAGGTGTTGGTCTTGTGGGGATTGTAGCCCAACTGATTGAGGGCACGGCCTACCTCGGAATTGATGCTCTTCGTGAGGTGGAAGTTGGGGAACAGCCGGTTGAGAATCGCCACGATCTCGTCGACGCTCAGCAGATTACTGTTGTCGTCATCAGGAGCAGGCATGAAGGTCTCCGAGATCATCCGCTCAATACTGCCGATACGCTCGAAACGGCGGTTCTCGCTGATGATTCGTTGATTGTCGGCATCATCAAACCAGTAGCGCCGACCCTCTGAGATCTCAGTCACGAGTTGGGCATAAAGTTGGGCATAGTCCACAGGCGACAGATAGTCGATGGGGCCTTCGACCACGACGCAGACGAACCTTCGGGAGCCTGACTTGTCGTCAGGCAGAGGCCGCAGATTGTTGGTCGTGGCGATGAACGAGGCATAACGACGGCGCTGCTCGTAAGCCTTGCCGTATGGCGGACGCATCTTCACGTCGCTCTTCGAGATCAGGTGCTTCAGCAGCGGCTGCTGACTCTTCGAGAGTGCATCGAACTCGTCGATATTGATCAACGCAAACGAGGTCAGTCCGAGGTTGATAGCAGTATCGTTCTTGAAATCGATCTTATCGTTATAGTAGTCGCGAAGCTCTTCGGGCAGGATGATGCCGCAGAAGGCAGTCTTGCCACAACCCTGATCGCCGATGAGCATCGGCACGATGGCGTTGCCGTGATTGCGGTCGATACCCTTCCAATGGGCCACCATCGAGAGCATCCACGTATGGAAGTCGCTGATCCAGTGCTTGTTACGAGTGACAACCCGTTGCGCCAGAGGGGTCACACGGTCGACTCCATCCCAGCGGGGCAACTGCTCCAGCCACTCATTCACGGGGTCGAACTGAGGTATCATCGTCGACTCCACATAGCGTTTGATGTCCTTGTCCCACGAGTCGAGGCCGGCCTTGAGCGCACGGATCGACATGGTGTTCATCACCTCCTTCGTCAGGTCACGGAAACTGTAATCGTAACTGTCCTTCGAGCGATACTGGGCCACACCCGTCATCACGTTCTTACGAAGCTCATAGCGCGAATTGAGGAACGACTCCGTCTTATACGTCAGCAACTGCGAGGGCTTCACGTGCTTCAGCGGCCAAGTGGACTTCAGCGTCTTGCTGTACTGCGAGTCGAAAACCGTCTGCACATACTCGGCATCCTCGTTAAGCCGTCCGTCGAAAAGCGTCATCCTGACGGCAAAGGCCTCCTCGATGCCGCTCTCATGGCAATTGAACGCCAGAACCTCCAAGCAATGGGCCACGAAATCCTCCTTCTTGTCGAGTCGGCAAGCCTCAAGGGCATCGGCCTTGCAGGCCTGGAACTCATGGCGACGCGATGCCTCAGTCGTCAGACCAGGAATCGTCTTGCCGTCGTCCTCACGCCCATCTTCGCCAAGTCTGGCGGTCTTCGTCAGCCGCTCGGCGGTATTCTCGAAGGGCGATACGGTGATCGTAGCCGCAAAGTCGTTAAAATACACATCGGGGTCGTGGCTCAGCAGACAGCCTGAACGAAGCGTCGGAGGTATGTTGTCCACTCTGACGGCCAACTGGGTGGAGTAGATATAATGGTACTTGGCATAGGCATTCCTATGAAACTGCTCGACATCCTTGAGTTCGTAGCCGTCGGGATTCTGCCACATGTCGCGCTCTGCTGCCTGACTGACGATTTTCACCGATCGGCCGTCGGCCCCCACAAAGGCAATGACCGTATAGGGGATGAACCGTGCCTCGTCCCTGATCTCCTCTGCCGTCTGACGGTCAGGCAGACTGTTGATCTCCAGCAGCACGCAGCCGTTATATACATCGGCCCACTGGTAGGGGCCCTTTGTCATCAGCATCGACGAGAAACACACCAACGGTCGCTCCGTGAGTTCGTCGATCAGTTTGCCACTCTTGAGTTTTCCTGTACGGATCATCTCCACCACGTCGCTCATCTCGTGGCGAGTATAGCGTTCCTTTCCGTCGCGCTTGTTGATTAATGTGACTTTTGCAGTACTCATAATTCCCTGTAGTGTTTGATATCTGGTGCAAAGATAGAAAAATTTCGCCATTTCGCCAAAATTTTTGTTACTTTTTGCTTCCACTTCCACTAAATCTTCTGTATCATTAGTAAATAAAGGCGGTTTGAGAGGTGGAAGAGGATTATTTCTCTTCCACTTCTCTTCCACCATTCACATTACTGCAAACCCCAAATCGCATTACGACTGACGGGTGGTTTCTCGTAAGGAAACCCTAAAATTCTCTCGAGAATTTATAGGTTTGCTCCCTTGCAACTACCCGTTTAGTACCTCCAAAAGAGGGGTTACCCGTAGGCAAACCCTTTCACCACTCCCCTCAAACACCAAAACACAAAAAGTGGAAGCAAAGTGGAAGAGAAATAATCCTCTTCCACTCGCTGAAACCATTATATATAAAGGCATTTTGAGCGTTTTAGTGGAAGTGGAAGCAAATTTGCCTAAAAATTTTCAGAATGAAATACCGCAAGCAACTGCACACACCATCATTTGTACCCTTTCGGGTATAAAATGTCTAAATAACGATTAAATTATACCCTTTCGGGGCTATTTTGTTGCAAACTTAGAACACGACTCCGATGGTGGCAACGATGTTGTGAAGGTACTTATTGGTGGTTTGGGTCTCGAAGCCATACGACTTTCTCACATCGTGGAGGCCGATCTGGCCGTCGATGCCTATGCGGAAATGCCTGCCAATCTGGTACTTGATGCTGGGCTGCAGGCCGAGATAGAATTTTTTGATCTTGTCCTTGCCGTTGAGTTTGCTGGTTGGGTAATCGTAGTGATATTGATCGTTGGAGATGCAGAATGAGAAAACAGGGCCAAGTCCGAATGCCCATCTGCCAAGATGATACTGCGCAATGACAGGGACATCAAGGAATATGAAATCATCAGAGTCTTCCCCACACAGTTCAGAGCTGAAAAAGTGCTCTGTGTCCCTGCGGATATCTATCCCGGGCCTCATCGACCAATGCTCAGAGAAGTAATAGTTCAGACCATAGCCCAGTTTCATGGACACACCAGTCTCACTCTCTCCCCACTCACGGTCAATCAGCAGACCGCCTGCCACATAGATGTTGTGCTCCCATTTCCTGTCCTGGGAGTACCCATTAACTGCTGCCATCAACAGCAGCGCAAATACAATAATTCTCATTATTCTATACTATTTTGAGTTATCTCTACCTATATAACTGCGAATCACCAAAAATACTGCACGAAGCCTTTACCTTTTATAATATATTAACGGTCTCTGACACCATTGGCATCAGAGACCGGAAAAGTCAGAACTTATAGCCGACACCGAGTTGGAAGGTATTCTCGAAACCGTTGCAGTTCAGCTGGCTGCGGATGAAGGAGTGCTTGTAGTCGAAGGTGAAGAACATCTTCTTATAATCGAACTGCGCACCAATCTGGGCTCCCATCGTGAACTTGTCGTCAGAGCTATAGTCCCAGGAACGTTTTGGCGACATGCCGTGCGGTATTCCTGTATCAGGGGTTCCTGGAAGCACGTAGGCATAGGAAGGCTTAATCTCCTTTCCACCCAGCGCATACTGGAAATAAGGACCTACGTTCAGCCTCAGCGACTTATTCTCACATTTCATCACTTGGAAGGATGCGAGAATAGGCAGCGAGAGGGCCCACTGGCTATAGAATTCCTTGTTGCCAAATCCATTCTCTGTCAGCGAGTTTTTCCAGTCCCTCTGGTTTTCCTGATAGGAGAACGTAAGGCGTGGTTGCAGGTAGAACCAGTTATTCATACATATGTCATACATCCCACCAATAAAGCCACCCAATCTCCATTGGGCGTTTTCGGTACTTGGTGCTGAAAGGTTTGCACCACCCATTACTCCGAATTTATTCTGGGCATTCATGGCCATTGCGCTCATCACAGCGCATACGATTAAAATTAGTTTTTTCATACAATTCTTTTCTTTATTTGTTATTTATCTGAAAACGGCTGCAAAGGTACGAAGATTTTCAGACGCAGAAAAGAAATGAGGGACAGAAAGAATTAACCAAGAATTAACCTGTGCGTAACATCCCATAAATCAGAATGTTATAAAGGAGCAACAATCCTGCGAGGCAATCGCCAATCACGAGTAATGCATGAGCTTTTCATCCAATTCCTTTGATTTCCCCTCCTCACCAAACAACTTCACCATCATGTTATTTCGAAGTTTAGTGATATAAGCCGATGACACATCAAGCATATTGGCAATCTCCTTTGGAGAGAAATGCAAACGGATAAGGATGCAGGTCTTGAACTCCTTATCGTTCAACTCCAGCTTTTTGGAGGTGATGAGCTGATAAAAATGAGGAAGCACCTCGATGACCATCATATAAACCTGATGCCAGTCATCATCTGAAAGGGTAACTCCTCTGGCCGCATTTTTCTTTAGACTATCATAAGCTGTCGATTCTTGCAACAAGGATTCTGCTGATTGTTTCTGTAAGCCTATCTTCTCCTTGAAAACATCAAGATCGTTAGAGAGTTGCATCACTTCTTTCTCTTTGTCGGCAATTATCTGGCTCAGTTCACGATCCTGAGAACGCAATTTGACGATATCAGCCTGAATCTTTGCCAAAGCAGAGACGCTGTCTTTATATTTCCGATGTTCTTCCTTTCTTCTACGCCTTTCCCGTCTTATAATATTAAAGGTACCCATACCTACTAATAGCAAGAGAAGACTGACAAGCAGGACCTTATTATGTTCCAACTCAGCCCTTTCCCTTTCTTGCTGGGCAAGCATCTGATTGCGAGAGTAGTCGTACATCCCTTGCATCTGTTCTACCTCATGAGTTGCTGTCTGAGCATAGACAGAGTCGTTCATGGCGTAACTGTAAATGGCATATTTTGCAGCAGAATCTGGTTTATTCGTCTTCTGAAACAAAAGAGCCAATCCCCTTGAGCCACCATTTTGGTTGTTAAAATCTTTTCCGACACGAAGTTCTTTTCGATAATAGTATTCTGCAGAATCATAACGTTCTATTGCTAAAAAATAATGCCCCTTAGTATAATAATAGGTTTCTCTTCCTCTCTCAATATTATGATCCGAGTCAAAATAGCCTGACTCTAGCTCATACCTATCCATATAGCGTTTTGCCTTTATTAAATCGCCTTTGTCAATTAATAAGTCAACAAGTCCTCCATATATGGCCGCCGAAATCTCCTTATACCCATACTTTAGTGCCAAATCAGAAGCCAATTCCCCTATATAGATTGAGGAATCTGTTTGATGTAAGTCTTCATAAGTGGCCGTTTGCCCTATCATACTCAAAATGGCATTGAGTATATCTTTACCTTTAAACGCATATTTTATGGACATGTCATCACAAAAAAGGCTTTGTGTCAACAGGTCCTGATGATAGAATAATTTTCCCATTTGCCCATATACTCTGCTGAGTTGCCGATAGTCGCAGTCAGAAGCGGTAGTGTCAGCTTTCTCTGCTGCTTCCTGAAAACAATGGAGGGCCATGGGAGCCTCGTGGAGATCGTAGTAGGCACGGCCCAGGAGATAATGGGCAAGCATCTGCTCATTGGACGAGCCATGATCGTCGAAATAGTTGGCAAGCGTCTGGGCTTCAGCGGTGGAGCGGAATACGGTATCGAGTTTATTAAGAGTGCTCAGACGAAGCAGACGATACTGCATAAGAAAGTGCTTGCCGAAATCACGCTCATGAGTACCAAGACTGTCGAGAATAGCCAGAGCATCTGAAGGACGCTCATTCACCATAGCCTTAGCCCTTCCAAGTGCCTCAACATAAGCCCGTCGCTCAGAGCAAGCAACGAGTAACACTATCAGTAACAACAAATAAGAAACCCTTCTCATCTATTTATCCTCTTGAAATCCACTCTTTGAAAAATGGGTCTTCTATCTCATAGCGGTCAGAATATATCACATAGCCATCTTTCTGTAATCGTTTCAAAGCACTATAGATAGTACTCGTTGGATACTCTCCAGTTTGCAGGGCACTTTCTGAAGCAAGACGCTGAAGTATCCACTTACTTGTTCGGTTTATATTCATCCACAACCGCTCATAGTCAAGTCCGTGGGTGGTGACTATTTGGTCAATGGCTGTATGGAGGACATCTTCCGTCTCAGGCTGAAGAGTTCCGATATTCCATATACTCGACGCCAATTGCTGAGAGTAATAAGGATGGTTATTGGTGTAATCCAGAATATTATCGGCCAACTCTTCGCTATTTGTTGCAAAACATCCTTTCAGTCGTTCTGAGAGGAAATGATGAAAATCATCACGCGGCAATTTCCCTAGTCGCATCATCTCTCCAAAATGATAAAATGGCGACTTCTTGCGCTCAAAGATTTCCGTCATCATGCTTTCCTGGCTTCCTAACAGGATGTAGTTTATGTTTTTCTGTTCCTGCATGATGGCTCGCATCTTTTTGTCTAAACGGGGAGCCAGATCCAGAATTTCCTGGAACTCATCAAGTACCACAATGATTCTCTCTTTTTCAGTATGAGCCTTTTCTATCAGCTCCATGACGTCTTCAAGCAATATCGTACCATCTACTCCTGGGCGGAAGCTGACATCAACAGAACCTGTAATTTGGTTTGTGGATATAGTAGGAATGATGCGGAAGTGAGATATTAGATGCCGTATGCGCTCCATGGGATGTACTTTTAGGAACCCACGAAGTAGTTTGGCAGACAAGTCAGCAACAGAGGTGACTTGCTGAAGATTAATAGTGATGCTTTTTCGTTCACTCTGTTTGATGGCCTTTGCCACTACACTACTCTTCCCAAATCGTCGAGGGCTAATCAGGATAAGATGATTTGCACTATGAACGAATTGGCTGATATATTTCACTTCGTTTACTCTGTCTGTGAAGTAATCTGCATCCACGATTGTACCGTATTTAAAGGGATTCTCCATATTACGACTTTTTTCGTTACGACTTTTTTCGTAGTCGGTGCAAAGGTAAGGATTTTTTTTGAAACTAAAAAGAAAATGGCAAGGAATTTTGATATCTTCCAAAGTTGGGGCGCAAAAATGACTTTTGCGCCCTCATATTCATTCACCTTGGAAGGAGCCGATGAAGAAGATGGCTCTGGTGTCCCATTCCTGGATCAGGTAGACAAAGGGACGATTGGCGTGGAAGTTGACCGTCTTATAATCCATTGGGGCTGCGGTGCTCTGTATCCCTACGGATATCTATCCCGGGCATCATCGACCAATGCTCAGAGAAGTAAATCCCTATAGTCTCTCCACCTCTTCGAGCGAAAGACCTGTAACCTCGGCAATATCTTCTAAAGGATAGCCTTTGGTCTTCATCCGGCAAGCGCTTCGCGATTACCGGGAACCTTTGCGCCCCGGACAATCATACATCCTCATAGAACGTTTAAAACCTATAGCCAATTGTCATCATCAGGTAGCGGGGGATGCAGTTGTTCCAGATTTCAGTGCGGCCCTGGGCGTTCACGCTGTACTGCACCTTGGAGAGTTGGTGCAGCAGGTCGAAGGCCTGGAGTTTCAGCGTCAGTTTGTCCTTAAGGAACGAACGGCTCAGTTCGGCATTCCATACGAGGTCGTCGGTGTTCATCAGTTCGCTGTAGTAGCCCCTCTTGCTGAACATCTTCAAGTCGGTGGATACAAAGACTTTCAGCCACGGTACCCGGTACTTCACCCAGCCGCCATACTCGTAGTCGAAGGCATCGAGGGCTTCGAAGCCGTCGCGCTGGCTACGGCTATGGCGGCTATTGAATTGTCCGTAGCCACCTACGGTCAGTTCACCGTAACTGTATTCCAACTCTGCGTAGGCTCCCGTCGTCAGCGTATTCACCTTGCTCAGGTTGCGCGAGGCGGCATCGTAGGCAATGTCGAAATCCACGCTGTGCTCATATTTCAGGTCGCTCTCCACAAAGTAGGTCAGTCGTCTCGCCTTGTCAAGGGTGCCGCTGAGACCGCCCTGCAGGTAGCCCGTCCAGTTGCCGTTCACGTTGTCGTTCATATAGGTATAGCCGCCAGTCTGTGGATTGTAGGTGGTGCGTGTGCCCCAAGCACGCTGTACGATGTCAAACTTACCGTTGAACCACCATCTCAGGTTCACGGAATCACAGCGGTGCTGGTATCTCCATTGCCAGGTATGAGTGATGGTGTTCTTGAGGCCGGGGTTGTTGATGCGGACGGCCAGCGGATTGATGTTGTTACCGTCGGGCATCAGCGTGGCGAAATCGGGGCGGCTCATGTTCATGTTATACTCTATCTGTATATACCCCTTTGAACTGCCTTTGGCATAGAGCACATGTGGCTGAAAAAGCCAGTCGCTGCGGCGGGCAAGGGTGTCGAGCCGTGCATTGTGGTAAGTCATCTGCTCGTTTTGTCGCATGATGGGCAGCCCTATATGCAGAATACCGTTGTCATAGTTCTTGTGGATGTTGATGACCCCTGTATATCTGCGGCTCAGGTTATGATGCGTATTGCTGTTGTCGGCATCCAGTGCCTGTATCAGTACGTCGTGGGTAGAGGGCAGCCAACCGAGATCATGCTGCCGTGCATCGCCAAGCCAGTCCAGGCGGTAATTACTGTTGTAGGTACTCTTCTGCTCTTGCCTGTAGTTCAGGGAAAATTCGATACTCCAGTTGTTGAGCAGTTGTAGGCTATAGTTACCTCCTGCCAGATAGCTATAGCCGCTCTGGTGGGTGTCACCGTAGTATTCGCGCTGTTCACTGTCACCACTCTGCCCATAGACAGTCCGTTGACGGCTCCAGTTGTCGCTGGGCTTTTGCCGTTCGTATTCGCCACGAAGGAAGAACTGGATATAGTCGCCCCAGTCAAACTTCTTGTATGAATCAAGTTGCCCCGCCAGATGAAGCGTCTGATACTTATTCAGACTCTCGCGCCGGCTCTGATTGATAAGGAAGTCGCGATAGGTGGAGTCATTCGACATGGAATTGCGGTCACCGTTGATATAGTCGGCACTGACCAATCCCATCAGGCCTTTAGGCAACATACTCAGACGATTCTCCATGGTGAAATGGAAGTCTTTCTGGCGGTTGAGCGACTCACTGCCACCCAGGATGTTGCCCCCCGTGGAGAATACTTCCGAAGTGCTGCGGCTGTAGTCGTCGGCATCGCTCCACTCGACGCTCGACGACAGTTCCTCCTCCCAGTTCTTGTCGGCATCCTCTGCGGAGACATTCAGACCAATCTGCTTCGTGGCGCGCAGGCCCTGCGGCATCTTCGAAGGACTCCAGTCACCACGTTCACCAGGATGGCGGTTCTCATTGATATTGTTCAGGTTGGCGAAGGTGGCTATGCGGTTGTGGTCGTCGTAGTAGAGTCCGAAGATACGTCCCAGATAGCGGTTCTCCGTGCCCATGCCGCCCTCGGCATTCAGCAGATAGCCGCGATGATACTCACGTTTCAGACTCACATCCATCACGTAGTCCTTCTTCTCCACGTCGCGCCCCACCATCTCACTCTGACGGGTACTCTTGTGATACACCTTCACGTCCTGCACGATGTAGTAAGGCAGATTGTCGAGCATTACCTTGTTGTTGCCCTTGAAGAAGTCCTTGCCGTTGAGTGTCAGGTAATCCACCTTCTGCCCGTTGATATAGATGTCGCCGTTGCTCTTCAGTTCTGCCCCAGGCATCTGGCGCACCAGTCCGTCGAGCATCGACCCTTCAGGCAGGTTGAAGGCCGAGGCGTTATACACGATGGTGTCACCACGATAGGCAATCTTCACCTTCGTGCCTGTGATGGTCACACCGTCGAGATCCACATCCTTATAGACATCCTGCCGTTTCTTCATCAGCAGGCGGGGCAAGGAGAACTCGTTGTTGCGGGCGATGTGGTGCAGGTTGTAAGCCATGTAGGCATCCTCGTAGCCCTCGCATGTACCTTTTATAATATATTTGGCGTTCCTTGCGGGCACCTTTAGATCGTAGTAGGAATGGCGTTCACCGACGAAACTCCTCGTTGAATCCACAAGGGTGGAATCTTCGCGCAACAGCCACACCTTCGCTTCCAGCGGCACTTTCGTGAACGAGTCATATACCGAACCAAAGAGCATGATTTTCCGCTCCTTTTTCTGTCTTACTTGCACACTGTCCGTCTGGGCAGAGACATTCTGTATCAGGAATACACCGAGTAGTGTATTCAAAAACAAGGTTGCTATTCTTTTCATTTACTTAATATACGATTTTTCTTTCTGCGGGGTCGATGATGTGGTGATTGGCCTCAAGGTCCTTGATACTTAGGTCGTTGTATTCAAGTGCATATTCCTGATTGGCATAAGGCTCGTAATAGTCGATGCGACGGGTGGTCTTTGGTAGTGGCGGGAACTTCAGAAGTATATAGATGTGGTCGCCTGGTACGCCTTCGATGAAGAATTCCTGATTAAAGGGGAAGTTGACAATCTCGATGACGGGGTATTCTTCCCCTGTGTCACAATCGCGAAGAAAGATTTTGTCGCTGTAGATATAGAAGGTGCGCACCCAGCCCAGTGCCGACACCAAGGCGAGGTAGGTTGCGTCCTTGGTGCGCCACATGGCCATGTCGTTACAAGGGTGTATGTCGGCATAGTCGCCGTCCTTGTCAGTCTCTTTCACTATGGGCAGGTCGCCATACACGGCATAACTGTCCCACACCCGAGGCTGATAGTCGCGGGCGGGTTTGATGAGGCGGGCCTTGTATATGGCGGGGCAGTCATCGTCATAGGGAATCTCCTTCTCCGTACAGGCAGAGATGGTTGCACCTACCAATATGAGCATAATCTTATGAACCGTCTTCAGCATGGGTCAGTTGTCGAAAAAGGAGTTGATATTACTGATGTGGGCACCACCGCGCAACTGGCAGTAGGGAACACCATAGATGCGAGCATTCCAAAAGCCGCTTGGAAGGTCGGGGAATACGATGGTAAACATGAACTCCTGACCCTTGCAGCCTTTCACCACAATGTCGCAGTTCAGGTCTGCGGGTGGCAAGGCTCGACGGGCTTTATAGCGGATGCCTGTGGTTTCGTTGACGATGTAGGTATCAGGTCCGCCAAGCCAGATGGTTTCTTCGTCACTGTCAATCCTGCCAAACACCTGCATATAGGTCTCTCCGTTCACATGGCGGAAGTTGAAGCCTCGGCACATGTCGGTGGGATCTGCATACATCTCACGTCGTCCCCAGACGATACCAACCAGATGATGCATGTCATTCTTAATCGCATCTTTCAGGGAGAATGGCGGTGTAGGCAGGCTGGTCATCACGAGTTTCTCGTCTTCGGGGATGAAGCCTGGTGCTTTATCTACAATCTTGTAGGCTTCCGTCTCTAATCTCTGTAGATGTTGTTCCACAGTGCTGATGGCTTTCGGCTTGGCAAATGCTGTCAGGGCGATGGCCGTAAGGGGCAGCAGATAGACGGCTTTCAACATTGCCAGCCTGCTCGACTTCTTGGTATAGAGCATCTTCAACCGTTTCTTGATGGCACTTTGATTGAGAGCATTCACCACGGGTTGTGGTCTCGCGACTGTAATGCGGTCTATCAACAATAGTTCGTAGCTGGCCTGATTGTAGCCCTGTCGGATCACGTACTGATCAGCCTGATACTCGTGAACGTCCTTCAGGTCTCTGCGGAGCATCCAGGCGAATGGTAGGAACCAGAGCATGTTGGCTATCGTCTCGGCCAACAGCATGTCCACGGAATGGAACAGTCGTACATGGGCTGTCTCATGGGCGAGGATAACATCTTTGTCCTCATCGGCAGGGTTCACCATCACCCAGCGCAGCCAACTGCACGGCACCTTTACCTTTGGATGGCTGAGCAGTTTGATGCCACGTGGCGTGTCGTCTGCCTGGAACTCATTGCCGCAGATAATCAGCCTTATGACACTCCCCATGGCTAGCATATAGCGCAGCCAGAAATACAATAATCCAAGGAGGTAGATGATGGCCAAGACCCAAGTGACGATATAGACAGGCATCATATCTTCCCGCTCTATGGGACTCTGATGAATGGAGCCGCTGCTGACTCTCTGAGCGGTATCCACAGACGCAGAGAGGAAGGATTCTGTCGTGCTGACGCTTTCCGTCATCACTGTTGGCTGCTCTATCTCGATGGTGCAGAATGGGAGTATCATACTGGCCATGAGGATGCTTAGTAATACGGTGCGGTTCATGGCATGGAAGGTTTCGCGCCGTAGGAACAGCCCGTAGAGCGAATAGAGCAGGGTGAGTACCACAGCCCACCTTAATATATAGATGAGGAATGTGGCCATCATGACTGGGATTTAAGTTCGTCGAGGAATTGCAGGAGTTCTTCGCGACTCACTTTCTCGTCGCTGACGAGTGTCGATACCACTTTCATATAGTCGTGATCGAAGTAGCGATCGACAAATGAACTGAATTTCGACTTGCCATAGTCGCTCTGATCCACAATGGGCGAGTAGATATAGCCGCGCCCCTTGGCCTCATGGGTCAAGTAACCCTTCTTCTCCAGCATCTGGAACATGGTGGCGATGGTGTTGATGTGAGGCTTCGGCTCCTCATAGAGTGCCAGTACATCCTTTGGTGCGCAGTTGCCTATCTGCCAGATCTTTTCCATCACCTCTTCTTCTTTGGCGGTCAGTTTAATCATACTTTCAACGATTTTTTTAGTTTAATGCTGCAAAGATAGAGTATAATCACTCACACTCCAAATATTCGCATCGTCTTTTAAACTATTTTAATCGTTGAATCGATTCTCGCCGTAAATAAAAGAAAAAAAAGCTTTTTTCTTTGAATTTCACTCACTTATTTGTATCTTTGTAGCAAAATTTACTGTTATGAAGATATTAGCTATTAATCCGGGAATGATCTCTACCAAGGTGGGGGTCTTCGAAGACGAGGAGCTGCTGATGCACGCCACGCTGAACCATCCATTCGAAGAACTGTGCCGTTATCCGTTCATCATGGACGAGTTCGACTATCGGAAGGAAAAGATCCTGGAGGAACTGCAGCGTCAGGGCTACACGATGGACTTTGACGTGGTAGTGGGCCGTGGGGGATTGGTGAAACCCATCGAAAGCGGCGTCTACGAACTGAACGACAAGGTGATCGAGGATACCAAGAACCCCCGTCTGCACCATGCCTGCAACCTAGGGTCGCTGATCGCACTGAGCATAGCCCGAGAGATTAAGGGTTGTCGCGCCTTCACCGTCGACCCAGGCGTTGTAGACGAGCTCGACGACGTGGCTCGCATCACTGGTCTGCCCGAGATGCCCCACCAGACTATCTGGCACGCCCTGAACCAGCGGGAGATCGCCAAGCGTTACTGCCGCGAGCACAACCTAAAATACGAGGAGCAAGACCTGATCGTCTGTCACATGGGCAGCGGCATCTCCTTTGCCATGCACCATCACGGACGAGCCATCGAGTGCAGCGACGCGCTGAGCGGCGACGGGCCTTTCTCCCCGTCGAGGGCAGGCATGCTGCCAACGGCAGCACTAGTGAAACTATGCTATAGTGGACAATACACCGAGGCGGAGATGCTGCGCAAGATCAACGGTCACAGCGGACTGACAGCCCATTTGGGCACCAACGACGTGAGAGAGGTGGAACGCCGCATCGCCGAAGGCGACGAAAAGGCCAAGCTGGTGCTCGACGCCATGATCTATAGCATCGCACGGTGGTTGGCTTCACTGGCACCAACCACCAACGGACACGTAGATGCCGTCATCCTCACTGGTGCCATCGCTCACAGCCAATACGTCACAGAAGGGCTGCGTCGCCGATTAAGCTTCCTCGCCCCTATCTTCGTGTATCCCGGCGAGGACGAGCTGACGGCTTTGGCCATGAATGTGCTCAGAGCCATGCGCGGTGAACAGGAAATCAAGGTCTACTCCTAAATGGCTGCGAGGGCGAGGGAGTAATATTTCGACTCGGGACTGTCGGCACGTGAGGGTAGCACGCAGCAGCACTGGGTGCCCTGAAGCACACCAGCCGTCTTGGCATAGCCGAAGAGGGTGATGGTCTTATAAAAGACGTTGCCCGCCACGATATCAGGGAAGATAAGGGCATCAGCCTGTCCGTCGATGACGGAGTGAATGCCTTTCTCACGGAGGCTTACGCTGTCGAGTGAGGTCTTCAGATCCAGCGGACCATCAATGATGCAGCGACCGAAGGCGCCCGTCTGTGCCTCGGCGATGATCTCGAGGTAATCGACGGTATAGGGGAAGGTCTTGGCACTTACCTTCTCAGCACAGTGGATGAGCGAGATACGCGGCTCCTCGATGCCGAGGGCATGACACACATAGTTCACATAGTGGATCTGCTGGCGGCGCTGGGCATCGGTAGGCACAGGGATGACGGCGGCATCGGTGAAGAAGAGCAACTTCTCGTATTTGGGAATCTCGGCCATAGCCACATGGGTGAGCACATGACCAGGACGCAGGATACCTGTCTCACGATCGAGGATAGCCCGCAGGATGACATCGGTATTGATCAGGCCCTTCATCAGGATATCGGCCTCGCCACTCTTACAGAGGGCCACAGCCCGACGGGCGCACTCTTCCTTGTCGTCGCCATCGACATAGACGGGCTCGATGAATCCCATCTCCTGTCCTTTCTCTACGGCGTAACGGGTGCTGGCATCATTGGCACAGACAACGGCCACGCGCTTCTTATCACCTCGCTGCTGGAGGAACACGATCATGTCGTTGAGGTTCTTTATAGGCTGCATAAGTAGTAATTTTGAAGTTTTATGCTGCAAATTTACGAAAACTTTTGTATCTTTGCAAGCGAAATACCAATAAAAAAGGTAATTATGCTAAAAAGAAGATTACTATTATCCGTAGCCATCCTGATGATGGCACTCCTCAAAAGCACATGGCTTAACGCTCAGACACAGGCACCGATGGTGCTGCAGTATAACCGCCCGGCGGATTACTTTGAAGAGTCGCTGCCCATCGGCAACGGCAAACTAGGTGCGCTCGTCTATGGCGGCACAGACGACAACATCATCTATCTGAACGATATCACGATGTGGACGGGAAAGCCCGTAGACCGCGACCTCGACAAAGATGCCCACCAATGGATTCCTAAGATCCGTGAGGCACTCTTCAACGAGGACTATCAGACGGCCGACTCCCTGCAGTTGCATGTGCAAGGTCCCAATAGCCAGTTCTTCCAACCGCTCGGAACCCTGCACCTGAAGGACTTGAGTCTTGGCAGCATCAGCGACTATCATCGCAGTCTCAATCTCGACTCAGCCATCATTAAAGATAGGTACGTGCGTGATGGAAAAGGCATCGAACGAGAATACTTCGCCTCGCATCCCGACAAACTCATCGCCATCCGACTGAAAGGCGAAGAGCTGAACTACCGCATCGCCCTGACGGCTCAGGTGCCCCATCAGGTGAAGGCCATCCCCACGCAGTTGACAATGACAGGGCATGCTACGGGTGATTCCAAGGAGAGCATCCACTTCTGTACGATGATTGCCGTAAAGACTGACGGCGAGACCACTGCCAGCGACTCTTCTCTGACTATCAGTCACGCCAAGGAAGCTATTCTCTATATCATCAACGAGACGAGTTTCAACGGCTTCGACAAGCATCCCGTCACGGAGGGAGCCCCCTATCTGGAGCAAGCGGCTAATGACATCTGGCATACCCAGAATTATGCATACGACGAGTTCTATAACCGCCACCTCGCTGACTATCAGGCTATCTACGACAGAGTAAAAATCAGATTGTCGAATACCCCCAATCCTCCCAGCATGAGTACGGATATGCTACTCAAGTCATATACCGACGACGGAGGCCAAAGCCGTTATTTGGAGGAACTTTACTTCCAATATGGACGGTATCTGCTGATTGCCTCATCACGAACCCCTGGAGTGCCTGCCAATCTGCAAGGACTTTGGTCACCCCACCTCTGGTCTCCCTGGCGCGGCAACTACACGGTGAACATCAATCTGGAGGAAAACTACTGGCCTGCCTTTGTGGCGAATATGGCCGAGATGGCTGAACCACTCGACAAATTCATTGCCGGCCTTGCCGAGAACGGACGCTATACTGCCCGCAACTACTACGGCATCAATGATGGTTGGTGCTCCAGTCATAACAGCGACATCTGGGCGATGACCAACCCCGTGGGAGAAAAACGCGAATGGCCGGAGTGGGCTAACTGGAACATGGGTGGTGCCTGGCTTGTGAATACGCTCTGGGAGCGTTATCAGTTTACGCAGGATAAAGACTATCTGCGTACGATAGCCTATCCGCTGATGAAAGGGGCAGCGCAGTTCTGCCTCAACTGGCTCATCAATAATCCGAAGCAGCCAGGAGAACTGATCACGGCTCCCAGCACCTCGCCCGAAAACGAATACAAGACAGACAAAGGCTATCACGGCATGACCTGCTATGGCGGCACTGCCGACCTTGCCATCATCCGCGAGCTGTTCATCAATACCATCGCTGCAGGTAAGGTCCTTGGTGAGAAGAATAAAGCTATTGAGCAGGCACTCGCCAGACTGCATCCCTATACCATCGGACACATGGGTGATCTGAACGAATGGTATTACGACTGGGATGACTGGGATTTCCAGCATCGGCATCAGAGTCACCTCATCGGGCTCTATCCAGGAAACCACCTTGTAAGTGAAGAGTTATTAAAGGCGGCTGCCAGGTCGCTTGAGATCAAGGGCGACCAGACGACAGGCTGGAGTACAGGCTGGCGCATCAATCTCTGGGCACGTCTGCACAATGCACAGCAGGCCTACCATATCTATCAGAAACTTCTGACCTATGTGACACCTGATGGTTATAACGGTCCTGACAGACGGCACAGCGGTGGCACCTACCCCAACCTCTTCGATGCCCATCCACCTTTCCAGATCGACGGAAACTTCGGTGGGACCGCCGGCGTATGTGAGATGCTGATGCAGAGCGGCAACGGACAGATAGAATTGCTGCCAGCATTGCCAGAACAATGGAAGGACGGCAGCGTGAGCGGGCTCTGTGCCCGTGGCGGCTACGAGGTTGCTTTCGAATGGAAAGGCGGCAAGGTGCGCGCTTGCAGCATCAAAGCCAGGAAGAACAGTTCCGTCACCTTATTATATAATAGTCAGCAGAAGACCGTGAAACTCAAAGCAGGTATTACTCAAAATATCAAGACGTGGTAAAACAAACTATCAAAGAGTCAGACCTTAATAAGGCAAAGACGTGGAGTGAATCCGTTTTCTTGGATGATGACCTCCTATTGACAGAACGCATCAACGAAGCGCCGATGCCTACAGAACCTCGGCGCATGAACTTCATCCTCATCGGACTATGCACTAAAGGAGAGGTGATGTACCAGTTGGATACCCAAAAACAGGTTATCAAGCCTGGTGACATCCTGATTGTCAGTGATCGGCATGTCGTGGACAGTTACCGGCATTCCGACGATATGGAAGGGCTGTGCATCATGATGTCCGTCCATTTCTTCCGCGAAATCATCCAAAACGTCAGCGATGTCAGTTCCCTATTCCTCTTCTCCCGCCAGCACCCTGTCATGAGCCTGGAACAGAAAGAGATAGATACCTTTAAGGAATACTTCCAAGTGATCAAGCAAAAGATCTGCGACCAGGGAAATCATTTCCGTAAGGATCTGATCAAGACCCTGCTACTGGCAATGTTCTACGACCTGAGCAACATCATCTATCGGGTACAATACAACGACAAGCCGCAAACACGTGCTGATGCCATCTTCACCCATTTCATCAAACTTGTGGAGAAGAACTACCGGCAGGAGCGCCGAGTGGGCTGGTATGCCATGCAACTCAACATCACCCCAAAGCATCTGTCGGAAACGGTTAAGAATGTCAGTCGCAGAACGCCCAACGAGTGGATTGACGACTATGTAACGCTTGAACTGCGGGTATTACTGAAGAACTCTACGAAGACCATCAAGGAGATTGCGCAGGAGTTGAACTTCCCCAACCAGAGTTTCCTAGGAAAATTCTTCAAAGAGCATGTCGGGATAAGTCCTTCCAAATATCGGAAGTCATAGATAATCCTGACGTTTCAGTTCATCCACGGTATCCAGTAATTCCTGATACCAGGCCTCGCCGAAACGACGGATCAACGGCTCACGGAGGAACTGATATAGTCGTGTATTCTCCAAGACACCTTTGGCTACAGCCATCTTACAGACATTCCAACGGTTGTAGTTCAGCCCAACGAGTCCGCCACCCAATTGCTTTTCACGGATGGGATAGAGCGCACAACTGACAGGCTTGCAGAATCGGGTCTTACCTGCCCTATAGGCCTTTTCCAATGCACAAAGGCAACAGCCTTTAATCATTGAACATTGACCATTAACCATTGAACATTCTACATCCCCATAATAGGTAAACACACAGTCCTTACCCCTGACAATACTCGTCACCAAATCGCCTTCCTGATCCGTATAAGCCACGCCTTGCTTGTCAATAACGGATTGTGCCGAGGCAGAAAGGTCATGCCACACCTCATCGAGACAATCCTCTATCTCTGCAATCTCATCAAGTGTGACGGGGGCCCCGGCATCACCTTCCACACAGCAGGCACCCTTGCAGACACTAAGGTCACAACAGAATTTCTCCGTCAGGATTTCTGACGAGAGGAGCACGTCGCCGACTTGGAGGATAGGAGGAATATTTGGCACGGATTACACAGATTTACACAGATATTTTCCTACCAGTTGATAGGTGTCATACCGTTTTGTTCGAGATACTGATTACAACGAGAGAACTGATGCTGTCCAAACCAGCCGCCACGATTAGCACTCAGGGGCGAAGGGTGGACACTCTCAAGCACCAGATTGCGCGATTTGTCGATCATATAAGCCTTGCTACGGGCATAGCCGCCCCAAAGCATATATACCAAATGTTCACGATTGGCAGCCAGCGCCTGGATGGCAGCATCGGTAAACTTCTGCCAGCCGAGGGAGGAATGACTGTTTGCCTGATGGGCTCTGACGGTGAGTGAGGCATTCAGAAGCAGCACGCCCTGTTCTGCCCAACGGGTCAGATTACCCGATGTGGGGATAGGCGTACCAAGATCAGCCTGAATCTCCTTGAAGATGTTCTGTAGTGAAGGCGGAAACTGGATACCATCCTGCACAGAAAAGCTCAGTCCGTGAGCCTGTCCTAGCTCGTGATAGGGATCCTGTCCGATAATCACCACCTTCACCTTGTCAAACGGACACAGGTTAAAGGCGTTGAAAATCAGTTTGCCTGGCGGATAGCAGGTCGTCTGCATATACTCTTGTCGCACTGCCTGTGTCAGCTGTGCGAAATAAGGCTTCTCGAACTCACCGTTCAGGTGCGCCTTCCAACTCTCTTCTATCTGTACTGCCATGCTAAAAATGGCACGGATTACACGGGTTAACACGGCTATTCATGTAGTATAGCGGCTGTGTCTCTCAAAGAGAACCGTGTAATCCGTGCCTAAATAATTATCGGTTATCAGAAATCAGATTCTCACCTGTCATGTCTGATGGCTGTTCCAGTCCCATGATGTGGAGGATGGAGGGAGCCACGTCTGCCAGACGTCCGTCCTTGACGGTGGCGGAATTGTTGTTCGTGACGTAGATGAACGGCACGGGATTCAGTGAGTGAGCGGTATTGGGAGAACCATCGGGGTTGATGGCGTTATCAGCATTACCGTGGTCGGCGATGATAATAGCCTCGTAGTCGTTGGCTTTGGCAGCCTCAATGACCTCACGCACGCAGTTGTCAACAGCCCATACAGCCTTGGCGATAGCGTTGTAGACACCTGTATGGCCTACCATATCACCATTGGCGAAGTTCACCACGATAAAGTCATACTCCTGGGTGTTGATGGCACCAACGAGCTTATCCTTCACCTCGTAGGCACTCATCTCAGGCTTCAGGTCGTAGGTAGCAACCTTCGGAGAAGGAACCAGGATACGATCCTCACCCTCGTATGGTGCCTCGCGACCACCATTGAAGAAGAAGGTGACGTGAGCGTACTTCTCCGTCTCAGCGGTGTGCAGCTGCTTCTTGCCCTGCTTTGAGAGATACTCACCTAAGGTATCCTCTACGTTCTCCTTGGGGAAGAGGATATGAACGCCCTTGAAGTTTGCATCGTATGGTGTCATGCAGTAGTACTGCAATCCCGGAATGGTCTTCATACCCTGCTCAGGCATATCCTCCTGCGTCAGAGCAATGGTCATCTCCTTGGCACGGTCGTTACGGAAGTTGATGAAAATAACAACATCACCTTCTTCAATAGTACCATTCACGCTAGCATTATGGATAGGCTTGATAAACTCATCGGTCACACCCTCGTCGTAGCTTTCCTGCATGGCCTGAACCATATCAGTAGCCTGCTTACCAGTGCCGTTCACAATCAGGTCGTAACCCTCCTTTACACGCTCCCAACGCTTGTCGCGATCCATTGCATAGAAACGACCTACGATAGAGGCGATAGCAGCATCATTCTCAGCACACACCTTTGATACCTGCTCAATAAAGCCCTTACCGCTCTTGGGGTCAGTATCACGGCCATCCATATAACAATGTACGAATACCTGATTCTTCAGGCCGTAAGCCTTACCAATCTCAATGAGTTTGAAGAGGTGGTCGAGGCTTGAGTGTACGCCACCGTCAGAAGTCAGACCCATCAAGTGCAGCTTCTTGTTGTTCTCCTTAGCATAGGTGTAAGCAGCCTTCACCTGAGGATTCTCCATAATTGAGCCGTCCTTGCAGGCGCGATTGATCTTAACAAGGTCCTGATACACGATGCGTCCTGCACCGATATTGAGGTGACCCACCTCAGAGTTACCCATCTGACCATCGGGCAGACCAACGTCCTCACCAGAGGCCATCAACTGAGAGTGAGCCGATGTAGCTGTTAAAAGATCGAGATACGGGGTCGGCGTATTGAAAATCACGTCACCCTTTCCATGCTTACCGATTCCCCATCCATCGAGAATCATCAAAAGTGCTTTCTTTGCCATAATCTTATTACTAATTTAAAACGTTTGTTTCTTTTTCGCCTGCAAAGTTACGAATAATTTTTGTATCATTCGCCAAAATCCAGACTTAATTGTCCATCGCCGAGCAGATTGTAGCTCTTACGGTGGTAGGGAGTGATGCCAAACTGTCTGATGGCTTCACGGTGTTTCTTCGTGGGGTAGCCCTTGTTGGAGAGCCAGTCGTATTGGGGATATTCCTCGGCCAAACGGTTCATATAGTCGTCGCGATAGGTCTTGGCGAGGATGCTGGCGGCAGCGATAGCGAGGTATTTGCCGTCGCCCTTGACAATCGTCGTATGGGGAAGAGCCTCCCCCCGTCCCCCTCCAAAAAGAGGGGGAGAATATTTTTTGAAGCGGTTGCCATCGACGATGATGGCCTCTGGGCGAACCTTCAACTGATCCAGCGCCCTATGCATGGCGAGGATTGAGGCATTGAGGATGTTGATCTTGTCAATCTCTTCAGGGGTGACGATGCCCACAGCCCAAGCTACGGCATCGCGCTCGATAATCTCACGCAACTGATAACGACGCTTCTCCGTGAGCTGCTTAGAATCATTAAGGAGCTCGTTCTGATAGCCATCAGGCAGAATGACGGCAGCAGCATAAACGCTGCCTGCCAGACAGCCGCGGCCTGCCTCATCGCAACCAGCCTCAACTTTTCCTTCATAGTATTTGCCTAATAACATATCAGAACATTTGTGACACACGACGGATACCTGCTACAAGGGCATCTATCTCCTCTTTCGTATTATAAAGCGCAAACGAAGCTCTCACTGTTCCTGAAATTCCCAAGCGATCCATCAGGGGCTGAGCGCAATGATGACCAGTACGTACAGCGATGCCCAGACGATCAAGCAGGGTCCCCATATCCAGATGGTGGATATTACCCACATTGAAGCTCACCACCGCATCTTTCTTCGAAGGATCCAAAGGACCGTAGATCTTCATACCTTCGATGGTCTGAAGTTGCTCCATACAGTAACGGGTGAGTTCATGCTCATGCTGTTGGATGGCATCGAAGCCAATGGAACCGATATATTCGATAGCCTTAGCGAGTCCATGGGTTGCCACATAATCAGGAGTGCCTGCCTCGAACTTAAACGGCAGACGTTCAAAAGTAGTCTTCTCCCACGTCACCTTATCGATCATCTCACCACCGCCCTGATAGGGAGGCAGTTTCTCGAGCCACTCTTCCTTGCCATAGAGGACACCAATGCCCGTGGGTCCATACATCTTATGGCCGCTGAAGGCGAAGAAGTCACAGTCCATTGCCTGCACATCAATTTTGAAGTGAGGCGCACTCTGGGCACCATCTACCAAAACGGGGATACCGTGTGCATGAGCCGTCTTGATGATTTCTTCTACAGGGTTCACTGTCCCCAGCACATTGCTCACATGGGCCACGCTGATAAGCTTCGTTTTCTCTGTGATGAGTTGCTCCAACTGATCCAGACAAAGGATGCCATCATCTGTGATGGGGATATGCTTCACGACAATACCCCGTTTCATCGCCTGCAACTGCCACGATACGATGTTCGAGTGATGTTCCATCTCAGTGACGATCACCTCGTCGCCTGGCATCATCTGTGATTCACAGAAAGAAGAAGCCACCAGATTGATGGCCTCCGTCGTTCCCCTGGTGAAAACAATCTCTTCGATCTTCGAGGCATTGATAAACTGCCTCACAGCCTCTCGTGCCGCCTCATGCAGATCGGTAGCCTGCTGCGAGAGATAATGTACCCCACGATGCACATTGGCATTCACGTTGAGATACTCATCCCGCATCGCATCAAGCACACAGAGCGGTTTTTGTGTGGTAGCCGCATTATCCAGATATACCAGCGGCTTACGATAGACTTCCCGAGAGAGTATCGGGAAGTCCATTCTAATCTTATTGATATCGTACATATATAATTGCTGAAGTTATTTCAGGATGCCGTCCTCCTTCAGCTTCATTCTGAGTTCGCTGCGCAATACTCTGACTACGACAGCATAACGGCGTCCGAGGGCATTACGGGTGTCTTCGCGACCAAACATACGCTCGTCGGCCATAGAAACGAAATCCTCAAAAGGACCATCGTCTTTGAAGAAATTGTCGAAATAGTCCTCATACTTCTCACGGGCATTAACTTCCGTGAGCAGCGGTTTCATATTACAGCCAGAACCTTTCGTGATACCCTTAAAGATGACGGCATAGACCGCATTTTTCTGGGCCTGTTCCACCGCATCGTCCTTGTCCTTACCAAAGCCATAGGCACGAATGGTCTGAGAGCCATCGCCCTCTACGCCGAGACATTCTGCCTCAAACTCCTTAACACCTGAATTCTGACGCTGAGCGTGACAGACACCGCATGTGAGCGACAGCAACAGGGCTACTATAAAATACTTCTTCATCATTCTCTACATTATTATTATAATTACCACCATGAACCGATATTGTAAACCACCTTCGGCTGATTCTTGGCATAGGCGAGACAAATCTCACGGACAGCCTGCATGTGAGCCTTATCCATGCTACGCTCATGAGCCAACTCCTTAAACACCTCGGCACGATCCTGATCGTCGAGCTTTGATACACGGCTCTTCACCTCCTTCATAAACGACTGAGCGGCATTGTATGAACTTGAAGTGGGATCGATGTCGCCCACCAGAGCCATCACGGCCTCGGCATTCTCCTGAGAGGGAGAAGCAGCCCAAAGGGCACGGGCACGCTGCAGCAACTCGGCTGCCTGGGTGTTCACCATTCCCTTATAAGCCGGAATAAGCATGCTCTGGGCTTCCTGATAATACGAGCACTCCATCGGAATCTGGTAGAGTGTGAACATAGCTCCTTCATAATCGTGCATGCCCATCATCGTCTTTACAGAGGTCATGATTTCCCGCTTGTGGCTCTCATAATAGGCCAGGATCTGCTGTACGCCCTTCTTGATCAGCTGCTCAATCTCAGGACGATTGGCACTCAATCCTCTCATGGCGTTCACGATAGCCTTTGCCTCATTGTTACCCGCTCCCTTCAGAGGGATGACAGTCGAAGCAAACTTATTGCCCGTCATACCATCGCCGATATACATACCTGCCTCCAAACGATACATCACCTTCGTTGGCGCTGTGCTCAGCACCTCCTTATCCACCACATTCCAGTTCATGGTAAGAATGAAACGCGAGCTTTCAGCACTCAGCAGACCACTATCATTTATAATCTGAGCCAGACGGTTCTCCATCAGTCTGGCGTTGTTCACTGTCATACCCTCCTGATCATAAGGCATATAGGGCGTGACAATCATCTGTGCACGGATGCCGAGCACACACAACAGTAAAATCGGAATAACAATCAGTCTTTTCATATTACTTTCCTCCTATGGTAATAGTCGCATGGCCAAGACCACGCATGTCCAACTTAGATGCAATACCCTTTCCCTTTAGGAAGTTCACCAGGCCACGAGCCCACTGACGGGTATCGGTCGCACGTCCTTGAGCGTTGTAGAGCGGAATGCGCACCTGGTCAAACTCCATTCGTGTTTCCGTAGCATCGAGTGTAGAGAATCGGCCATTGACGGTATTGTCAGCCACCCAATCCTCAATAACCTCATTCAGTTCCTTGTCACCCATCTCATACTCCAGATCCCAAGGGCTGTTATCCCAAGTACGGATCACCAGAGCCACCTCACGGCCATTGGCTGCCATATCTTCGAAATGCTTCTGCAACTTATCCTGGAAGCTCTGCATGGTTCCCTGGACAGCCTCCTGCAGAAGTACTGCCAGCGGAGCTGATGATGATGCATCGCCCGTGCCGTTGACTGCTGCGACCTGCTTATTGGAATAAGCATCCAACGCACGGAGATTATAGGTAACGGAACTGTTAGGTCCGCGCTTGTTCACCGTCCAGGTCAATTCAAAGATAATGTCGCTTTTAGCTCGCGCATTGATAATATCGAGCGGACTCTCTGCCACCTCACCGCCAGACTTGGAGGTTGCTGCAGCATTCTCGGCACGTGTCAGGGACAGCGAACTGAGATACTGCTCCATATCCTTCAGCGGGAAGTTGGCCTCAGCCATCATGTCATTGATACATGAGATTGCAGTCTTCACATCACTGTTCTCCAAGAAAGCGCGCTCGTAATCGGGCACCTTCTTCGTTTCGCCATTCTCAGCAAACGTCTTGATATAACCATTCTGATAACACCAGTTCTGGCTGGGTACGACCATGATCGTCGGCTTCTTAGCCTGGCCAAATGCCATCATGCTAATGACAAGAGCCATACATGACAAAAATATCTTTTTCATTGCTTCTTATAATTTAGGTTATTAGAACAGGAAATTCAGTCCTTTGGCAATACCATCGCCTTCGAGCTTAGCGCGAAGGGCGGTGTAGTTCACGATGCAGGCCATGCCTACCTTATACTCCTTGCTGGAGATCTTGATACGGTCACCGGCCTGGATGTTACCATTGTTCGTCAGCTCTACAAACTGAAGATACTCGCCGTTACGGAAGAATGTATCGAAATAGTCCTTGTGAGCAGCATAGCCCTCAGGGCAAAGCGCCTTGGAACCTTTAATCAAGCCAGCACCGGCACCAGCGGGGGCACCTTTGAAGATAATGCCATGAACGGCATTAGCCATACAAGCCTGACGAGTCAGTTTCTCCTTCTTTCCATAGCTCCAGACTTTCAGCAGCACACGGCCCTCGGAAGCCACGCCGTCGAGTGCCTCAAGTTCATAACGATAAGTCTCCGACTCTCCATCCTTAGCGTTTGCGGTGAAGACAACCATCACCATCATGCAAACCATCAGTAATCCAATTCTTTTCATATCTATATGTTTTATTAGTGATTATTCTTACTTTAACTGACGCAGCCACAAGCCGCCCATCTCCATTCCTTTGCCAGGCTTACCCTCAAAGGTGGTGTAAGGCTTGTCGTAGTTGATATCGTCGTCATCGTCATCTTCCTTTGCCTCGGCCTCACCTTCCAGTTTCTCTCCTGCTCCGGCACGGTTGTCCCAGATCATACCCTTGGCTACCTTCACCGTTCCGATCTTCTTATAGGTGATGTTGCCATCTTCGTCGGCAATCTGCTCCAGCACCTCGAACTTGTCGCCCTTCTTGATACCTTCCTTCTTACCGATATAAGCGTACATCGTAGAACCGTCATCGCTGACATTCAATACAGAAAGGGTCTTAAACACTTCATATTTCTTCTGCAGCTTGGCGATGCTGGCATCAGTAGCACGAGCCGTTGCACGGCTGATCAGCTTCAGTCCCATCTCGTCGCCCTTGACAGTGAACTTCAGGGTAGCAGGTGCAAAATTCGACGTCTTACCCACATATTTCAGCTGATAGGTGGTATCGTTATGGAATGCTTTCGTATCCTTGGCATCCCAGTATCTGTCATAGAAGTCATTCATGATCTCCTCGTTCCAGTCCAACTGGAAGAGATAGCTGGTAGTCGTGATGAAATAGCCCTTCAGAACGGCAGCTGCTGCCGATGCGCTCAATTGCGTGATAGCTCCAATCGTACCGCCAGCGACAGCACTACCTGCTGCCACCATAGCTGCCACTTCCTCAGACGACTGATAAGCATAAGATGTCACCATCACAAAAGTGCGAGGCACAAGGTCTAACTGAGCTGCAGTCCTGATCTTATCCATACCGCCGATCTTGGTCTTTGACATATTGATCTCCTCCTGGCTGGCACCGAACTCACCACGGCTCTCAATCAACAAGGTATTGAAATGAGAACCGTTTTTCATTGTCTTGCTCTCGTTATACCACTTTGCGATGATTTTGTTGGCCACATGGTTCTCCTTGAAGAACTTCATGATCTTGGCCACCTTCTCGTCACCGCCCATGCCGCCTGTCTCTGATTTAGAGACACTCTTCTTAGCAAAACTCAGGCCCTTCTTGGCCAATCCGGCTATACCTTTCTTGTGGCCTCCGCGAACTTCCTCGGCAGCCTTCACCTCCTCGGGAGTCACCTCAATCTTCGTCAGATCAATATGGCGCACTTTCAGGTTGTGGTCATTGTACTTGTCGGGGATTGCCAGTGTGTCAAAGGTAGCCGTCACGACTTCCTTGGCATCACCCGTCAGCTTGTCGCTGGGCACCATGATCGTATAAAGCGAGCTTCTACGATACTTCATCTCCTTGGGGTTCTTTTGCGCAAAGGTAATAGTTGTTGCGGCACAGGTCAATGCCACCAACATCGTTAATCTCTTCATGATTCTTTCTCCTTGTTTTAAATTAATAATTAGGTTATTATACAAATTATGTGGGCAAAGATACGAAAAAGATATTATCTAAGCAAATATTTTTGCCGAAAAATGAACTAATCCTTTGGATTATTGTTATGGGGAAACTTTTGCATTGGTACAATGTTGGCGGAGAAAGTTGTAGACGAACTCGAAATCCTCATCGGGGACATAGATGCGATTCTTGTTCAGCAGCTGGTTTACCTTGATGAGGTTCATCCTGCGACATGGTTTGAGACTGGCGACGTTAGCAAGTTCAGAGGTTGTTGTGGAACGGGAAGCTGCCAGATAGCCCGTACCGACGACACTTGGTTTGCCTGCAACGGCTCCTACAAAGGACGTCAATGCACCTAATATCTGCGCTTTCTTCACCTGGCGGGGCATCTGCTGATGAACGATTTCCTTCTCGTCCATCGTGAAAAGCACTACATATTTCCAGCCATAACACCATGCGACGATCACGTAGGCTATAAGGCCAATCACCGCCAAGATGAGCATCACCACTAATATGACACAGGTGGAACCCCACAGGTTTTCGAGCGAGAACCCGTCTTCGCAGCCAATCAGCAGTACATTCAACAGCCATACGACACCGAAGCTGATGCCCAGCACCTTGTACACATCGTACAGGATGCTGGGATTCTTCAACATCGGCACCTCGTAAACCCAACGGTATTTCCCGTCAGGGCAGAGCGTCACGCGGCTATCAGTCTTGTCACTCATCTGCCTATCCTTGCCTTTGCACTATACCCATCCTTAAAGAAGATCCACACTCCCATAGTATTGGTAGGATTATCGTAGAGAGACATGTAGAGCCCATCTGTGGAGTACGAATATTCTGTTATCGTTCCACCTTCCCAATGGGTAAAAGTCAGAGGACTCACCATCGGTATGTCAGAGGCAGCAAGGTGAGTACTTATAGTAAAACTCTCCCCATACATAGTCACATCTGAAACTGTCGTGACATCGATGTTGGTGATAGTAGCCTTACAACTCTCTAACAACTTTGCATCATCTATATCCAAGGACAGGGTAGTATGATTTGTGAATCCAGATTGAGGGTGGGTAACACCAGAACCTTCAATATGCAGTCCTTTCCCTTTGTTGGTCATCTTGATTGAAGCGCCTTCTTTGATTTGCACAGCTCCTCCAAGATTATCAAAATGTTGCACACTATCATTCTGGTCTATTACATAGAAACTGCCAAGAGCAACGACAGAAATGACGTCAGGTGAAACCTCTTCATAGAACATCTGCCCCTCGACAGGTTTGACATCAGGACCGCCAATAGCGCCCGTAGGAATCTCGGTACCACCTGAAAGAGACCGGCTCATGACATGATTCTGTTGCTGAAGCACTTTCTCGTCATCGCTTTTTGAACATGACAGGAACTGGATGGTCAGAACTGCCATTGCTATTAGGTAAACATACTTTTTCATTGCCTTTATTGTTTTTGGTGGATATTATTGACGGCTATCGGTCATTTCACTCATCTGCCTATTCTTGCCTTTGCACTATATCCATCCTTGAAAGCTATCCACACTTCAATAAAATTGTCAGGATTGTCGTAGAGAGACATGCTGAGCCCATCTGTTGCGTACGAATAATCCGTGATCGTTCCACCCTTCCAATGGGTAAAAGGTAAGCTGTCAACCATCGGAATGTCAGAGGCAGAAAGGTGGGCACTACCGGTAGAGTATGTTCCATACCAACTAATTTCTGTGTCCATCGAGAGTTCAATGTTTGTGATAGTTGCCTTACAACTTTCTATCAGGCTTGCATCATCAATATCCAAAGACAGTGTAGTATTATATGTGAATCCAGATTGAGGATGGGTAATGCCAGAACCTACGATATGCAGACCTTTCCCTTTGCTTGTCACAGTGAACGAACCGCCATCTTTGGTTTGCACTGATCCTCCAAGGTTATTATACACTTCCACTTTGTCATCCTGATCTATTGTGGAGAAAGTGCCGAGAATGGAGACCATAATGATATCAGACGAGTTCTCTTTATAGAACATCTGCCCCTCTACAGGTTTGGTATCAGGACCGCCGATAGCGCCGGTAGGAATCTCCGTATCACCAGAGAGTGACCGGCTCATGACAGGATTCTGCTGTTGAAGCACTTTTTCGTCATCGCTTTTTGAACATGACAGGAACTGGATGGTCAGAACTGCCATTGCTATTAGGTAAATACACTTTTTCATTTGCTTTTACTGTTTTTGGTGATTATTATTGACGGCTATCGACCATTTCACTTATTTCCCTATTCTTGCCTTCACAACTGTGTCGTCCTTGAAGTGAACCCACACCTCAATATTATTTGCGGGATTATCAACGAGATACAAACTGCTGTAGGAAGAGGTCCACGAGTAGGCTGTGATAGTGCCACCCTCCCATCTGGTATGAGGTAAACCTCCAACCATCGGAATGTCAGAGGCAGAAAGATGGCTTTTATTGGTAATGGACCATGTGCCATAATCTATTACCCATGTTTCCGAGAGATCGAAATTTGTGATAGTTGCATCACCACTTTCTATCAGTTTTACATCATCAATATCCAAAGACAATGTAGAATATATTGTGACATCAGCCGCTTGAGAAACACCAGTACCTACAATATGCAGTCCCTCCCCCTCGAGGGTCACAACAAACGAGCCTCCATCTTGGGTCAGGACTCCTCCTCCAAGATCTTTAGACAAAAACACACTATCATTCTGATCAATTGTATAGCAATCAGCAAGACAAGCGACAGCAATGACGTCATACGGGTTCTCGTTATAGAACATCGGCCCCTCAATAGGTTTGGTATCAGAACCGCCAATGGCTCCGGTAGGGATCTCAGTACCATCAGATAGCGATCGGCTCATGACGGGATTCTGCTGTTGAAGCACGTTTTCGTCATCACTTCTAGAGCACGACAGGAACTGGATGGTCAGGACTGCCATTGCAATTAAGTAAACATACTTTCTCATCGCTTCAATGTTTTGGTGGATGCTCTTACTTAATCATTGCTTTAAAGAACTGGTTGCCTTTGCTCGAACGAACACCAACAATCAAGAGACCCTTATTGCGGGGAAGTGCATACATGTGCGACGGATTACTCTCCATTTCTGCCAACATCTGGCCGGCATAGTTGTAGACAGCTACGCTGTAGGGACCCGTAACATTCTTTATATTCAAGATATTCCCTATGACAGCATAGCGCAATGCAGCATTGTCCTCCACAGACTTGATGCCACTTCCACCTTCTCCCAATGTCACCTTCACGGAATCAACCACCAACGCATTGTAGTTGGTGCGTCCGAAGGCATAGATCCATTTCTCGCCCTCGAAGCCGCTCATATCGAAGTACATCATGTCCTTATCATAGTCGGAAATCATTTCGTCTGGGCTAAGAAGACAGAAAGCCACTTGAGCCATCATGTCGTCACTGTGGGCAAGCCTGATCACATGGGTATAGTCTTGACCATCTACTTTCTCAGCCTCAATCTTGATAAAGGAAGTAGATTTGGGTTCCTCAAAGCCCGTAACGAATTCAATGTCGTTCTCTTCAGCCCTGGTAGTTGCGGGTGCCGGTATGTCCCCAAATCCGTCATCGGAGAAGTCGAAGTAAGAGGAGTTTGTCAGCAGATTGTTCAGCTTTTCGTGTATAAAATCCCATTCGGTAACATGACAATGCATGGCCTGATCATAGTTCCCATTGTAGATATAGTTTTTATCACATCCGCCTATTTGGCTTTCAACTGAGACCACATAGTCCGACTCCTTTAACATATTCTCTATATAATCCTTCCCTTTTCCGGGCTTTGCGTCAAAGAGGAAAGAGGCCAGTCTGGGGTAATTGGTGAAGAAACTCTCCTTGGCAGCAACTGCCTTGCTTGCTATGTTTTCAACTCTGGAGCCTACGGCGCACATGCGTATTCCAATCAACATATTCCTACCTTTCGCTAGCCTCTTAATGGCAGGACTGTTTTCAGCAAGGTCTTTCACTGCTTGCATGCTACGATCATTTGCAAATGCTGCATCCAGTGCCTGGTTGAACTTTTCCACACCATGGTATAGTTCCACACCTGGATGATCCTCAAGGAATTCATCATACTTCTGGTACACATTACCCAATATTGATCCGAAATGAGGCGTGTTCAACGTAATAAGCCTGTGAGTGTGGTCGCCATCGACCTCTTGGATGTAAAGACGCTCCAGAATGCCCCCCATGCTATGGCCTACCATATCATATTGGGTACTTGCGATACCAACTTTGAGCATATTTTCGCAAAGCTGGTGCAAACCTTTCTTCACGACTTCATTCTTGTGCGTGTTATCCTCGAAGGAGCTAGTGTTCGTTGAACTATAGTCCCCCAAATATATCTGGTTAACAAAATAATTTTGGGTTGTTTGCAGCAAATATTCTCTAAACGGGAAGAAACATTCTCTGCTACTATTCAGTCCATGCAACAGGAAAAGACCGTTACGGCTGACACCGATTTGCCTGGCTACGGCAGCCTCTCCCAAACCCTTTAATTTCAAATGAAGAACCACATAGAATGTATACCACGCATAGGAGGGATTTAGGAATACCGAAGGTGCTGTCAAGTGTAGGGTAACTGTCTTCTTTGTATGTTCCATTGTGAAAGTACCGGAAATGTTTTCATCATCGAAATACATTACGTTATCTTCATCATGGAACAGGTCTTTTCCGTCATAGAAACAGAACTCAACCCATGTCGAATCAATATCATAGTTTTCATCGTTAGTCAAGTACTCAAAGGTGGCCTTCAGCTTCGTTTCTCCATCTGCCGTCATCAGCCACGCATCTTTGTCTTTGTATTTTTTATTATCATAACAGTTCTCAACGACAGACTTGAACGACCACTGGGAATCGTTGTCACCACGGGTAGAAGGCTTAACAGTACGCGTCTTACCGTTCTCCATATAAAACATATTTCCCTCCTTAGGGATGTTGTTGGTACCTTGAGACACGGCTTTGACACAGAAAACCATTAAAAGTGCAAGCACCATACTGGATTTGAGTAGAAAATTCTTTCCCATAAGTTCAATAGTTTTTTTGTTATAGTTGTTTAATATGTCGCAAAAATAGAAAAATGTGACGAATATGCGATTTCTTATTCAAAGAAAGTTTTCCCGAATTCACAATTTCTTGTTGCCAGAAGGTTATATTCTTTCCCGAATCTGCAATTCTACATCTAAAAATTACAGATTTCATCGGTATTTTCCTTACATGCCATGTGTAAACCTGACACTAATCCGCTTTTTTGTATCCTTTACGCCTTTTTATTTGCATAATTGAAGATTTTACACTACTTTTGCAGCCATGTTAGGCGTTTTGATATCCTTCTTGCCCATGATCGTATGCGGCATTCTCTCAGTGCTGATAGCCCTGAGCCTCTATGATCATCGGAACATGGCAAAGCTGAAATTGCTGATTTTCATGGCTACGGCAACGATGCTCTATCTGGCCCATTTCATCTATTTCAACCGTCTGACAGCCGTGATTCCCTTGACGGATGCACTCTACTGTTTTTGTAATCCAGCCGTGTTTCCTCTATATTACCTATACATAGAAGAGCTGACAGAGTACAGCCCCAATCGCTGGCGACAAGCACTCTACCTGCTGCCGTCGCTGCTTTGCGGCCTGACCGTAGGGCTGCTCTACACACTGATGGATCCTCAGGAAACAGCTACTTTCATTCGGCAATACCTCTATGGCAACGAGTTCGCTTCGCTGGCTGGACTGGCTTATTGGCAGGCCATGGTCCATCTCATGGTCAGAATCGTGTTTGCACTTCAAGTGCCTTTGGTGCTCTATTTCGGACTCCGTCGGATTACGGCCTATAATGCTGTAGTTGAGACGAACTATTCGAATATTGAGGGGAAGCGGATTGTAAGGGTGAAGACGCTGTTGGTACTTTTCGCCGTCACTTCACTCGTCGCTTTTGTATTCAATCTGATAGGCCGTCAGCGCTTTATGGATGGTGCAGAGCCACTGGCCCTCCCAGCAGTGTTGTTCTCTGCGTTACTCCTTCTGATAGGCCATGTGGGATTGAACCAGCAATTCTCTGTTCAGGACATCGAAGCCGAGGTCTTTATGGAGCAGGAGCCGATGCCTGAGGATGGTGTTTATAGCGAACTCTTGGAGAAGATCCGCAAACTGATGAGCGACGAGAAACTGTATCTATATCCGAACCTGAAGGTCAGCGACCTGGCCAGGCGACTGAACAGCAACCGCAACTATGTCTACAATGCCATCAATGTGGAGATGGGCATCTCATTCTCTGATTATATCAACAGCCAGCGAATCGACCATGCTTCGAAGTTGCTCGAAGCGCACCCAGAGTTGTCTATTAACGATGTGATGTTCAAGTCAGGCTTTACCTCTACCAGCGCTTTCTACCGTAACTTCAAGAAATTCAAGGGCATCACTCCAACCGCCAAACGCACCAAGTAGTCAGGGTGTACCAAAAAGCTTCTACCCGTATCAAGGACTTTATCAATCCTAGAGACTACTTGCAGAGTTTGCAGCCTTCGCATTTGTTGAGTTCGCCTCGGAAGCGCTTCTCAACGAGGTGATGGAGACGGTCGCGAAGAGGTTCGAGCTGCATCTTGTCGATGACTTCGTTGATAAATGCGTTCTGCAGCAGCAACTTGGCCTCCTGCAAAGAGATACCACGCTGGCGCATGTAGAAGAGGGCGGCATCGTTGAGCTGGCCAACGGTTGAACCATGGGCACACTTCACGTCGTCGGCATAGATCTCAAGCATGGGCTGGGTGTACATTCGGGCTTCCTTTGTGGCCGTGAGGTTCTGGTTGGTCATCTGCGAGGAGGTCTTCTGGGCTCCGTGTTCCACAAGCACACGACCTGCAAAGGCACCTGTGGCCTTCTCATCGAGCACATATTTGTAGAGCTCATGCGAGGTGCAATGGGGCACTTTATGCGTGATGAGGGTGTTGTTGTCGACTTGTTGCTCCTTATCGGCAATCACACAGCCGTAGCACTGGCACTCAGCCCCCTCGCCCGAGAAGGTGAGGTCGAGCTTATTGCGGGTGATGCCGTTGTGGAGGGTGATGACGTTGTGGTTCACACGGCTGTTGGCCTGCTGGTCTATATAGACGTTGCTCACACGAACATTCTTATAATGTGTCTCCTCAAGACAATAGAGGTCGAGTGAGGCATTCTCGCCCACATAGGCCTCGATGACCTGAGTAGCCAGGAAGTTCTTGTCGTCGGCGGCATGGTCGCAGAAGAGCATCTTCAGTTCTGCGCCTTCCTCAAGCACGATCAGCACGCGGCGGTTCACCATCAGATCGGGCACCTGACGCTGGGCATTGCTGGGCGTGGCCTTAAGGATATTGATGACCTGGATGGCACGATCGACCTTCACGTTGCGAGGCACATAGACCAACAGGCCGTCTTGGGCCAGCATCGTATTGAGCGCCGTCACAGCATCATCTGAGGTCTTGGCTAACTTAGCGTAGTAGGTGTTTACCAACTCAGGGAAATCGCGCATAGAGCCAATGACAACACCCTCGGGCAAAATTCCCGGGCGTTGCCCGCCTACCCGCAGTCTTTGACCCTTAGGCTTATCATCGCGATAGAACATATCGTTGACGACGAAATAGAGCGAGGTGGAAAGGTTGGGCACATCGCAACGGAATGTCTGATAGGGATCGGCGGGTATTTCGAGGCGATTCAAGTTCACACCATAGTCGGGTGCGAAGAGCTTCTGCATATCGGTGTACTTATAGCGCTCCACCTTTTTTGATGGGAAGCCCTGCCTACGGAAATCCCCGAAAGCCTCATCCCTTACGGCATTCATCGCCTCGGGAGCATGAGAGAAGATCGTCTCCCGTGCCTGCTCGTAGAGGTCTATATATTGCTGCTCTGCTCCCATTACTCTTCTCCGATTTCTTCCTTTATCCAGTCGTAGCCGTGTTCCTGAATCTGCTTGGCGAGCTCAGGGCCACCCGTCTTCACAATACGGCCCTTATAGAGCACATGGACGAACTGGGGACGGATCATCTCCAGCAGACGGTCATAGTGGGTAATGACGATACACGAGGTCTCAGGCGTCTGAAGCTTGTTCACTCCCTCTGCCACGATACGCATGGCATCGACATCAAGGCCGGAGTCAGTCTCATCAAGGATGCTCAGTTTGGGCTCGAGCATCGCCATCTGGAAAATCTCGTTGCGCTTCTTCTCGCCCCCACTGAAACCCTCGTTCACAGAGCGATTGGCGAGCTTGGAGTCGAGTTCCACAATCTTGCGTTTCTCGCGCTGCAGCTTCAGGAATTCAGCCGCATTCATGGGCTCCAGCCCCTGATACTTGCGCTTCTCGTTGATGGCTGCCTTCATGAAGTTGGTCATCGAGACGCCTGGTATCTCCACCGGATACTGGAAACTCAGGAACAATCCCTCATGGGCACGATCCTCAGGCTTCATCTCCAGCAGGTTCTTGCCGTTGAAATAAGCCTCGCCTTCCGTCACTTCATAGAGTGGATTACCGACTAGTACAGCACTCAGCGTACTCTTACCAGAGCCGTTAGGTCCCATAATGGCATGCGTCTCGCCATCGTTGATCACGAGGTCGATGCCCTTCAGTATCTCTTTTTCGCCAATCCTGGCGTGCAAATTTTTTACTTCTAACATCGTCTATCTGTTTTCAGGGTGCAAAGTTATCAAAAAAAGTGTAGATAACGAAATTTTTCTGATTAAAAGGAGGAGTTTTTCTGTACGTAACAGAAAAAGTTATTTAAAATGAAACGTAAATTAGATTTTTTTTGTAAATTTGCCCACGAAATGTGCAAAAACTTATGAGAAGGATATTTTTGATGATAACCGTTCTGATGTTTTTTCCATTCAGAATGACCGTCTGCGCCCAGAAGAAGGAGTTGGTGTACACCCCCATCTGGACAGCTCAGGCACAGTTTGCCGGTTTCTATGTGGCAGAAGCAATGGGCTACTTTAAGGAGGCAGGACTGAATGTGGTAATCAAGCATCCGACAGCCTCCAGGACAAACGTCAATCGTTTGGAGAGTGGGGAGAGCCAGTTTGTGTCGCTTCAGCTGACATCGGCTCTGGAGATGATGAATGAGGGAAGCCAACTGGTGAATGTGCTGCAGTATTTCCAGCAGAGCGGCCTGATGATCATCTCCCATCAGCCGTTGAAGGGTTTCAACAGTCTGGACGGCAAACGCGTTGGTCATTTCAGGGCAGGTGCTTCCATGCTGCCCATCGCGATAGGGCGAAAAGCCAAACTCGATATTGAATGGGTGCCCTTTATATCCAATGCCAACATCTACATTTCTGGTGCCATCGATGCCACGCTGGCCATGAGTTATAATGAATACTTCCAGTTGAGAGCCGCCGGACAGCGACTGAAAAAAGAGCAGATATTATATCTGCGGGATATAGGCTACAATGTGCCTGACGACGGGCTTTATGTGACGAAGGATTTCTTTATAAAGCATCGGGAGGAAGTCGTGAAGTTTGCAGAAGCCACTCGTAAAGGCTGGGAATGGGCTGCTCAGCATCCTAAGGAAACGCTTGATCTTGTGATGCTGTATATGCGTCAGAATAATGTCCCCTTTAACATCTATGCCCAGCGCTGGATGCTGGAGGAGTGTCTCAGGTTACTTTCGGATCCTAAAACAGGCAAGCGTACTTACCGTCTGGATCCTCAGATGTTCGACCTTACAAACCGTATCCTCTGCGAGGGGAGTGTTTTAAAGCATCCGATTTCTTATAAGCAAATTACGCAGCCATGAGTTCATTCCGTTTTTCATTTCTCACTTTCCGCTCCCTTTCCGCCAGACTTACCTTTTGGGTGATGCTCACGGTGATGATTGTTACAGTCATTATCGCATTGATAGTGTCGTACATTAGTTCATCGGCTGTTCTGATGGGAACAAAGGAAAATGTGCAGAGCCGCATGGAGATAGCAAATCAGCACATCAACAGTGTCCTTGTAGGTGTGGAAGTCGCTGTGGCGAATACCATACCGGAGGTTGAAAATTCGCTTTCCAATCCGGACAAGATGTATGGTGTCGTCCGTCGTTTGCTGGAACTGAACCCAAATATCATTGGTTCCACCGTGGCCTTCGAGCCCAACTATTATCCTAGTAAGGGTAAACAATTCTCTCCGTATGCCTATCGCGACATCGACTCAACGGTTCTCACCAAACAGCTCGGCAGCAATGACTATGAGTATCATTATATGGATTGGTATCTCATTCCCAAACTTTTGAAGCGTAATTACTGGAGTGAGCCTTATTATGACAAGGGGGGGGGTGAGCAGATGATGACCACGTATTCGCGTCCGCTCTTTGATGCTTCGGGCAACATCTATGCCATCATCACCGCTGACGTGTCATTAGAGTGGCTTACAGAACTCGTGACGGAAAGTGACCTTGATTTCAATCAGCGGGTGCTGAATATTAAAGACCAAGAGAGAGATGCACAATGGGCTATCTTGGAAGGCGACAGCGCCTTCTTCTATCATCATGCATATACTTACATTATAGGTAAGGGCGGCGCATACATTACCCACCCTCTGCGTGACCGCATTCTAAACGAATCCTATTTCATTTTAGCAGAGGTGACTGCTGACACGATTGACGACCGTATAGGCTATGAGATGATTGACGGTAAAACGGGTATGGAAGCCGTTGATCGTGACGGCACCAAGTTCTATATCAACTATGCCCCGATAGAGCGTACGGGATGGTCGATGGCTACTGTGATCCCTGCCAAGCTCATCTTCACTCGCTCGATGATCTTTGGAGGTATTGTCGTGGCCGTCATGCTGATAGGGCTGGCGATCCTGTTCTTCATTTGCCATCACATCTTAATACGAGTCACCAAGCCACTGACCCTTTTTGCCAAGTCTGCCGATGAGGTTGCCCAAGGCAACCTGAATGCCTCGCTGCCCCAGATTTTATCGCATGATGAGATGAAGCGCTTGCACGACTCGTTTGCGATGATGCAGACCTCGCTGAAGGAGCAGATGGAAGAACTGAAGCAGGTGAATGAGACCAAGGGTCGCATCGAGGGAGAACTGAATGCAGCCAAGGATATTCAGATGTCAATGTTGCCAAAGTTGTTCCCTGCCTATCCTGATCGTGACGAAATTGACATTTATGGACAATTGACGTCAGCCAAAGAGGTAGGCGGCGACCTTTTCGATTTCTTCATCCGTGACAATAAGTTGTTCTTCTGTATCGGTGATGTGTCTGGCAAGGGTATCCCTGCCTCATTGGTGATGGCTATGACGCGTAGTTTATTCCGTAACATAGCCAATCATGAGAGTCGTCCGGAAAAAATCGTCTCACTCATCAATGAGGCAATGTCCGATGGTAACGACTCGAATATGTTCGTGACTTTCTTCCTTGGGGTACTCGACCTGCAAACAGGCCAATTACACTATTGTAATGCGGGGCACGACTGGCCTTATCTTGTGAGTAATGGTATCACAGAACTGAAAAGCAATCCGAACTTGCCCGTCGGTACGTTTAGCGACACTGTTTATTGTCTCGAGGAGTATCAGATGCCAGAAGGCACAATACTCTTCATGTATACCGATGGACTGACGGAAGCACAAGACAGTCAGAGAAATCTATTTGGAGATCAGCGAATCGTGGATGTGCTTCAGACTGGTGGCAGTTGTAAGGAGATCATAGCCAAGATGACTGAGGCTGTCCACAAGTTCGTGGGAGATGCCGAGCAGAGTGATGACCTGACCATGCTGGCCATCCAATATAAGTCTACAACGAAACAATAGTAATCACATACAAGATTCCAACAATGAAAACAACGATTGAACAATTAGAGGACTGCACGCTTGTCACCTTTGATGGAGAGTTTAATACGGCGGCTTACACAGAAGCAAGCCATATTTTAGCCCCCCTCATGGAGAATGGGAGTGGGCATATTGTCATCGAATGTAAAGACCTGACGTATATTGCATCCAGTGGCCTCCGTATCCTGCTCAGTATTCTGAAGAGTACCAAGGCAAACGGCGGTACAATGACACTACGGAACACCAATGAGAGTGTCAAGAAAATATTCATCATGACAGGATTTTCCAAAATCTTAAATTTTGAATAGAATCCTATTGACCTTTAGTCCTCATCCCACTGTGCCTTCGAGAGAGACAGAGAGTAATTTCTGAGCCTCGACGGCGAACTCCATCGGCAGTTTCTGCAGCACCTCCTTGGCATAGCCGTTGACGATGAGTCCGACAGCCTGTTCCGTAGGGATGCCACGCTGATTGCAGTAGAACAGCTGATCTTCCGAGATCTTAGAGGTGGTTGCCTCATGCTCGAAGACGGCTGTGTCGTTGTGGACATCCATATAAGGGAAGGTATGTGCACCACAGTCGGAACCCAACAACAACGAGTCACACGAAGAATAGTTACGGGCATTATCGGCCGTTGAAGCGGCACGGACAAGGCCACGATACGAGTTCTGGGAATGACCAGCAGAAATACCCTTCGAGATAATCGTCGACTTGGTATTCTTGCCGATGTGGATCATCTTGGTACCTGTATCAGCCTCCTGATAGTTGTTGGTTACGGCTACGCTATAGAACTCAGCCTGCGAGTTGTCGCCTCGCAAGATACACGAGGGATACTTCCAAGTGATGGCAGAGCCTGTCTCTACCTGAGTCCATGAGAGTTTTGAATCCACACCACGCAGATCACCACGCTTTGTGACGAGGTTCAAGACACCGCCCTTGCCGTTCTCATCGCCAGGATACCAGTTCTGTACGGTAGAGTACTTCACCTCTGCCCTATCCTTCACGATAATCTCCACGATAGCTGCATGCAACTGGTTCTCATCGCGCATTGGAGCCGTACAGCCTTCGAGATAGGAGACATAGGCATCATCATCGGCGATGATCAGCGTGCGCTCAAACTGACCCGTATTACGGGCATTGATGCGGAAATAGGAACTGAGTTCCATGGGGCAGCGTACCCCCTTGGGGATATACACGAAGGAGCCGTCGCTGAACACCGCAGAATTAAGCGCTGCGAAGAAGTTGTCACGATAAGGCACCACAGAGCCCAGGTATTCGCGCACCAGGTCAGGATGCTCCTTGATGGCATCGCCGATGGAGCAGAATATAACACCTTTCTCGCGCAGTTTCTTCTTGAAGGTGGTCTTCACGGATACTGAGTCCATGATGGCATCGACAGCCGTATTGCCACTCAAGGCAAGACGCTCCTCGAGGGGAATGCCCAGCTTGTCAAACGTCTTCTCAAGTTCAGGGTCTATCTTCCCGTCGCCTGCAGGTTTCTTCGCCAAAGGGTCAGCATAATATGAAATCGCCTGATAATCAATAGGCGGCACATGCACATACCCCCACTTGGGTTCCGTCTGTTCCTCCCAGTAACGAAAAGCCTTGAGGCGGAACTCAAGCATCCACTCGGGCTCCCCCTTCTTAGCAGAGATGAGCCGAACGATGTCTTCGTTCAGCCCTTTTTCGATGATTTCAGTATGTACGTCCGTGGTGAAGCCGAACTCGTATTTCTGTTCGGCCACCTGACGGACATATTCATTTTTCTCTTTCATTAACCATTGACTATTGAGCATTGACCATTGAGTCAAAGAACAAGGCGCAGCCAATGTTCAATGTTCAATGTCCAATGTCCAATGTTTAAAGTTTCTGTTCAACCTCTATCTCTGTGAAGGTCTCGATGATATCGCCTACCTGAATATCGTTGAAGTTCACCAGCGAGATACCACACTCCAAGCCTGTGGCCACTTCCTTGGCATCGTCCTTATAGCGCTTCAGGGCTTCAATCGGAGCAGTATGAATCACAATACCATCGCGAATCACACGGGCCTTATCCTTATTGTGTACCTTACCGTCGGTAACCAGACCACCGGCCACAGTACCCACCTTGGAAATCTTGAACACCTGCTTCACCTCGATCTCACCAGAGATAACCTCCTTCTTCACCTTGTCGAGCATACCCTGCATGGTCTGCTTCACATCGTCAATGGCGTCGTAGATAATCGAATAGGTATTGATCTCAACGCCTTCACGGTCAGCAGCACGACGTGCATCAGCAGAAGGACGCACCTGGAAGCCGATGATGATAGCCTCGGAAGCCGAAGCCAACATGACATCGTTCTCTGAGATCTGACCTACAGCCTTCGAGATGACGTTCACCTGAACCTTCTCGGTAGAGAGCTTGATGAACGAATCAGAAAGAGCCTCGATAGAACCGTCGGTATCACCCTTCACAATGATATTGAGCTCATGGAACTCACCAAGGGCGATACGATGCGACAGTTCGTCGAGTCCGAGTTTGGTCGTAGTACGCAGACTCTGTTCGCGCTGCAACTGGATACGCTTGTTGGTGATTTCACGTGCTTCCTGCTCAGTCTCCATGATATGGAAAGAGTCGCCTGCAGTAGGAGCACCATTCAGGCCCAAGATGATGGCGGGCTCAGCGGGACCAGCCTGTTCGATACGCTGGTTACGCTCATTGAACATCGCCTTTACCTTACCCCAGGCAGTACCTGCAATGACCACGTCGCCTACCTTCAGCGTACCATTTGATACAAGAACGGTAGAGACATAACCACGGCCTTTGTCGAGTGAACTCTCGATGATAGAACCAGTAGCCTTACGGTTAGGATTAGCTTTCAAGTCGAGCATCTCGGCCTCGAGCAATACCTTTTCCAGCAACTCCTCTACACCAATGCCCTTCTTGGCACTAATCTCCTGACACTGGTACTTACCACCCCACTCTTCGACGAGCAGGTTCATGTTTGCCAAGTCCTCACGGATCTTATCGGGGTTAGCACCTGGTTTATCAATCTTGTTGATGGCAAACACCATCGGCACGTTAGCAGCCTGAGCATGAGCGATGGCCTCCTTGGTTGTAGGCATCACAGAGTCGTCGGCAGCAACAATGATGATGGCGATATCCGTCACCTGAGCACCACGGGCACGCATGGCGGTAAAGGCCTCGTGACCTGGGGTATCCAGGAAGGTTATGCGGCGGCCGTCCTTCAGCTTGACGTTATAGGCACCGATATGCTGAGTGATACCACCAGCCTCACCGGCAATCACATTCGTATTGCGGATATGGTCAAGCAAAGAAGTCTTACCGTGGTCTACATGACCCATCACCGTTACAATCGGGGCACGAGAGATCAGATCGTTCTCATCGTCCTCCTCCTCAGTGATGGCGTTCTGTACCTCGGCAGAAACATATTCGGTAGTGAATCCGAACTCCTCGGCAACGATATTGATGGTCTCAGCATCCAAGCGCTGGTTGATAGACACCATGATACCGATACTCATACAGGTACCGATAACCTGGTTCACACCAACATTCATCATCGTGGCAAGTTCAGAGACGGTCACAAACTCCGTCAGCTTCAGTACCTTACTCTCTGCTGCCTGTGTCTCCATCTCCTCCTGCATACGCTCGGCGACGGCATCACGCTTCTCACGACGGTACTTGGCACCCTTCTTGTTCTGGTTCTTGGAAGTGAGTCGCGCCAGCGTCTCCTTCACCTGACGGGCTACAGCCTCATCGTCAACCTCAAGGGGCTTCACGGGGCGGTTCTTCTTGTTTTTCTTGCCACCACCCTGCTGATTATTGCCTGAATCCTGGAAGTTCTGGTTGCCTCCCTTGTTCTTATTCTTCTTATTAGCGTTGTTACTGTCCTGCTTGGCAGCAGCCTCGATATCCACGCGCTCTTTTCCGCCACGGATACGTTCACGCTTCTTCTTCTCACCAGTGCCGTTATGCTGCTGGGCCTGCTTCTCCTCACGCTCCTTACGACGCTCTTCCTTTGATTTCTTCTTCGGACGCGTACTCTGGTTCAGTGAATCGAGGTCGATCTTACCCACCACATTGAGGTTCGGCATAGCCTTCTGTTCTGTCTTCAGCTTATAAACCTCACTCTCCTGGGTTGCAGGTGAAGCAGGTGCCTCATCGACCTTTGCAGGTTCGGGTTCTACTGCCACCTTGGGTTCAGGCTTGGGCTCCGGCTTTGGTTCGGGTTTCGGCTCTGGTTCAGGCTCGGGCTTAGGCTCAGGTTTTGGTTCCGGCTTGGGCTCGGGCTTGGGTTCAGGCTTTACTTCAACCTTCTCCTCCACAGGCTTCGGGACTTCAACCTTTTCTGGTTTCGGCTCCTCCTTTGGCCTAGCAGGTTTACCAACTTGAGTCAAATCGATTTTCCCAAGTGGGGTGAATGTCTGGCGGGGCTCCTCCTTTTTCTCAGCGACGGGCTCCGGCTTCACTTCCTTCTTGGGCTTCTCTTTCTCTTTTTCCTTTTTCTTCGGGAAAATCATCCCTGCCTGGGTCTTCACGTCCTTATCGCCCTTGAATTCCTTGACGAGTGCTTCGTACTGCTCGTCGGAAATCTTGGTGTTGACATTCGCATCATCCTTGATCTCGCCCAGACTCTTCTTGTTCTTCAGATAGTCGATAGCCGTCTGAAGACCAATGTTCAGTTCTGTTAATACTTTATTTAATCTGACTCCCATTTACTCTAATTGAAAAGTGATACTTGATAATTACTCAAATTCTGCACGGAGCACACTCAGCAGATGGTCTACGGTCTCCTCCTCGAGGTCGGCTTTCTCGATCAGCATCTCACGGGGTGCATTGAGAACAGCCTTGGCTGTATCCAGACCAATAGCCTTAATAGAATCGATAACCCACTGGTCGATTTCATCAGCGAACTCGTCCAGATAGATATCCTCATCAGCCTCACCTTCGCTGACTACACGGAATACGTCGATCGTATATTCAGTCAGCATGGAAGCCAGTTTAATGTTCATACCGCCACGGCCGATAGCCAGTGACACCTCCTCTGGCTGCAGGTAAACCTCAGCCTTGTGGTTCTCCTGATCAAGCACGATGCTGGAAACCTTGGCAGGACTCAGTGCGCGCTGGATAAACAGCTGTACGTTGGAAGAGTAGTTGATCACGTCGATATTCTCGTTGCCGAGTTCACGAACGATACCATGTACACGACTACCCTTGACACCTACACAAGCTCCTACTGGATCGATACGCTCATCATAGCTCTCGACAGCCACCTTTGCACGGTCACCCGGCATACGGGCCACACGCTTGATAGTGATCAGACCATCATTGATCTCAGGCACCTCAGCCTCCAGCAGACGCTCGAGGAAGACAGGACTGGTACGTGAGAGGATGATGCGGGGATTATTGTTTTCATTCTGCACCTCCTTCACGATGGCACGGATGGTCTCACCCTTGTGATAGTTGTCTGAGGGAATCTGCTCAGCCTTCGGGAGATGGAGTTCGTTACCCTCATCGTCCATCAGCAGCACCTCACGCTTCCAAATCTGGTAAACCTCACCGCTAACCACCTGTCCTACCTTATCCTTATACTTCTGATAGAGAGAGTCGTGTTCGAGCTCAAGGATCTTTGACGCCAGCGTCTGACGCAGGTTCAGGATAGCACGACGACCGAACTTGGCAAACTCCACCTCTTCGGACACTTCCTCGCCTATCTCATAGTCGGGCTCAATCTTCTGGGCTTCACTCAGTTCAATCTCCTTGTTCTCATCCTCCACCTCACCGTCGGCTACTACCACACGGTTACGGTGAATCTCGAAGTCACCCTTGTCGGGGTTCACAATCACATCGAAGTTCTCGTCAGAGCCATAGATCTTGGCGATGACATTACGGAAGCTCTCCTCCAGCACACTGACCAGAGTAGTACGGTCGATGTTCTTTGTCTCTTTGAATTCCTGAAAGGTCTCAATCATTGAGGGGCCTTTCGCATCTTTCTTAATTGCCATTTGTTATCTTTATTTGTTATTCTTAATCATTTGAACGCCAGGAGATACTTGGCATATTTCACACCATCCATCGCATAAATCTTATCGACCTCTACGAGCACTGGGCGCTTCTTGCCTTCCTGCTTTTGCTTCTCCTGTACGGTAACGGTAAAGTTGTTACCATCGACGGCTTTCAGGATTCCCTGGAACTTCTTACCTTCGAGGTCGAGCACTTCCACCATATCCCCCACATGGTTGATATACTGCTGCGCCACCTTGAAAGGCTGTCCCAATCCTGCACTGCCCACCTCCAGTTCGAATTCTCCAAGCTCGTCACCCAGACGCTCTTGCAGGAACCGGCTCAGTTCTGCACAATCCTCAATCCATACCCCATCGGCATGATCAATCTCAATTACGATTCTGTCATCAGCTCCGAAGTTGATGTCTACCAGGAAGTAGTCGTTACCACTTAACCACTCTTCCGTCAATGTCTGAATTGTTTCCTTATTTATCATCTAACGTTTATTAAAATATGAAATGAGAGACCCTTTCGAGCCTCTCATTCCGCTGAACGGGTGCAAAGGTAAGCATTTTCCCGTTAACTACCAAATATTTAGCTATTTATTTATGCTATCGCACTAAATAATTTCATTTTCTTCTCTTTAACCGTCATATCACCAAATGATTTCTTGCCGTTTTTCATCAGTAAGGAAGATGTCTCTTTTGGTTTCTGTGGAGCCAGTAGCTTCTTGTATTCCTCAGGGTTCTGCAGCAGCCGTATAGCTTCCTTCACCTGTTTGTCGTTATTCAGACTGGCCTCGATGGCACCCGACTGATAATAATAGGCAGAAATAATCTCTGACTCCAATATCTGACGAAGCACCTGTTCATGACGATCCAAGGCAAATGCCACATCGTGGTTCAGCTTTTTCTCCAACTCATCAAAAGCCGACTTCGCCTCTTCATAATATCCCTCAAACTTTGCCGTCTTCACCAATTCGGCAAACTGTTTCTTGCTGACGGGATCAAAGGTAAAGCCGCTCTTCACAACCCGATCCTTGAACGCCTGCCATTCCGCATCGGTGATATGGAACTCCGAGGCAGGGGCTATCGTAGGATGCTGGGCGATGTAATCCACAACATAATCGAACATCACCTCAGTAGAGTCTTGTCCTGAAGCAGAAAGATAGAACCCGATATTGGGGATAGTATCACCTTTCAACTCTACATCGGGTTTGATGCCACCACCATCGCGCACTTCACGCCCATTACGGGTATAGAACACCTTCGTCAGCGAGTCAGGGATATGCTCGCGATAGCCGCCACTGCCCTTCTTGTAGTTGATGGCCTGGATACAGCGCCCACTGGGGATATAGTACTTCGAGGTTGTCACCTTCATATTCGTATTATACGGCAGATCGATGGGGACCTGAACCAATCCCTTTCCGTACGTACGCGTACCTAATATAATTCCTCTATCCAAATCCTGAATGGCACCACTGGTAATCTCACTGGCAGAAGCCGTCTCACCATTTACCAATACGACCAACGGCATGATGGTATCCAAGGGTTCTACGCGGGTTTTATATTCCTTACTGGCTTGTTTGATCTTACCGCGATTCTCAACTACGGTAATACCCTTAGGCAACCAAAGGTTCAGGATATCTACAGCCTCCTGCTCCGAGCCTCCGCCATTGCCGCGCAAGTCCAGAATCAGAGAAGTGGCTCCCTGTTTCTTCAGGTCAATAAGTGCCTTACGCATATCCTTGGAACATCCTTCTGTGAAAGAGTTCAGATTGATATAGCCGATGTTTCCTTCCTTGATACCATAATATGGCAACTCAGGCAACTTGATATTCTTACGGGTAATCTTAAAACTCATCAGCTTACCAGTAGACGGACGCATCACTTTCAACAGGAAACTCGTTCCAGGCTCACCGCGCAGATGTTCACTGACATAGCCCACAGCCTTATCCGTCATCATCGAGTCGTCGATACTCAGGATCACGTCGCCCTTCTTCAGCCCAGCCTCAGCAGCAGGCATGTTCTGATAAGGCTCATCGATTACCACACGATCCAACTTCTGATGCTTACGGATAAGTGCACCAATACCGGCATACTTACCAGTGAGCATCATTCGCAGGTTCTTCGTCTCGTCCTGGGCATAATACTCCGTATAAGGATCCAGACTCCTGAGCATGGCATTGATACCCGTGCCGATGGTCTCTTTCGGATTCAGGGTGTCAACATAGAGCAACTCCAGATTCTTATAGAGCTCATTAAAGATATCTAGATGCTTTCCCACCTCGAGATTATGATCTTTTTGCTTCTGTGCCTGAGCCGTCAGCGACATCGCCAACAACAGTACCAAAGGGATGATGTATCTTTTCATTCTCATCTAATGATTATTTTGACGCTGCAAAATTACACGTTTCTCCGAATAAAACACCCATTTTATACGCTTTTTTGCAAAAAATTAGTGTTTCCTTGAATTTTTTCGGCAAAAAGTTTGGTAGTTTCAATTTTTCGCCGTACTTTTGCACCCGCTTAACAGCAAAACCTGCTTCAGTAGCTCAGTTGGTTAGAGCACCTGACTGTTAATCAGGGGGTCGTTGGTTCAAGCCCATCCTGAAGCGCTTAAATCCCGAAGTCAAATTCGGGATTTTTTGTGTCTTATAGTCTTTGTTTATAAGGGTTTCCGCAATATCAAGTGATTCCTGATACAACAGATTCCATTTTTCTCAGAAACTCCAGATTTCTCTAAAAACAGCGCATTTTTAACCAAAAGTTTACCTCAGGTTTACCCGAGGTTTACCCCAAAATTCTAAAATTGCTATGCTGACAATCAGAGCAGAAGTCCTAAAGGACAAGAAAAGGATGGATGGAACGTACAATGTTAAGGTACGATTCATCAAGGACAAACGAGTTAAGCGAATCTCTACCAACCTATTTGCTACAGACGATGATCTTACGACAGACTCCAAGCTAAAAGAGGAATCTATTATCAAACAGGAGGCAGACTGTCTTGTACTACACTACAGAATGCTATTTACCTCCATGCATCTAGATTCTGAGAATTATGATGTGGACGAAATCGTGAATCGCTTACTTAATAAAGATGAAACCGACAAACCCATTGATTTTATCGCCTTTAGCAAAAATTGGATTTCCACTTAAGCAAGAACCTTCTTTTTCTTGGCTTTCTTGGCGGCGAGAATCTTATCACCAACAATCTGAGCCTGCTCGGAGAGACCAACACGGATATACTTCTCAAATACCTTTTCTGACTGGTTTCCAACTCCTTGATACGTTCAAGAAACCGTTGGCGCTCTGTAATCCATTCTTGATAACTTCCCAAAGACATCTTGCCTATTATATCATTTTACTGCATCGTTTCTGGGAATCCTTACTACTTTTCCAGCCACTTATGCAAAAGATAGTCATTGATTTTATAAGTGACATTACGTTTTTTGTCGCCAACTCTACTGATGATTCCTTGTTTCTCCAACCTGAACAAACCAGAAGCAGTATTTGCGGCCGTTAGACTCGACAGGCGTTGTACCTCCGCAGAAGATGCAGTTTCTCCGGCTTGTGCTAAACCATAGAGTGTACGCTGAAGCATGCCAGACAAACCGCTAAATAACAATCTGAAATATCGGTCGTTCTGAGTGATTACTGACTGTATGGCCGCATCCATGCTGTTACTTCCTTGCAATGCTGTTGCCAAAGAACAAATATAGTTGAGGTTTCCTCCGAGTTTCGACAATACACTCAAGAAGATTTCGTCATTCTTCAATGCCTCATATTCTTTCTTTGGAAGGATGTCAGCCAAATCCTCATATTCCAACTCAGGGATATGGATTACTCGAAAAGCATCATAGAAAGGCATACGATAGTCAGAGAAACCTTCATAGAGACCCGTAGATGTTGCAATAAGCATTGGGGCATTCTTCTTGAAAAGGAATGCGCGAAGCCTATATTGTTCCTCATTGGACAGTGATTGCAACATCTTATCGAAGTCGTCTATAATAATATAATTGTTATTATTTGATACATCTACCTTATTTGTTATATCATCTGCAGTCACTACGTTACAGTGTGGATAGAGAAACTTAGTAACCTTAAAACCACGAGAGAGAAGCTCTGATGCAATACCCTCTACGATAAATGATTTGCCAACCCCTTCATTACCAGATACCAGCAAATGCTGAGGAATAGAATTCGGATGATTTGAGTCTATTATGTCAAATATCGGTTTCTTCAATTGCTGTCTTTTTGTCATAGCTCAGATCCCTACATTAACAGTATGTTTCTTTCCAATAATCACGAAGCAATGGTGAGCGGAATAAGTATTGTTCACCATCTCTCACCAAATAGCCGTCAGTCATCAATGCCCTCAGGAGTAGCCCCAATTCATCATTTTCAAATGAGGGGATTTTGGCATAGATATGATTGTATATTTCATCTCGCGTTTTGCCATCGACATTCACACAAAGATATTTCAGGATCAACTTGACAACATCCTTATTGCTACCATATTCAATATTCAAGCGTTCATGCCAGGTATCAAAAGAGCCTGTCTGCAGAAGATGGCCATAAGCTTCATCAACATGCGCTCTTGTGATCTCTCCAGCAGGAAGTCTTGATAGCAGAAGCTGTATAAAGAAAGGGATGTTCCATCCAATTTTATCAAGAATATAACGCTTAATCTTAGCATTTACCTCTATACCTATAGACTCCGCAAGTATAGTAACAAATTTTGTTGCCTCTTCGTCAGAGAATGCCCCAAGTTCAAAGTCCGCTATGTCGTTTATAGTGTCTGACAAATTATGTTGCGTTGTAAAGTTTCTTACTCCAACAGAACTGCATATCAGCCAACTGCACTTCTCAGAGGTTGCCGAGCGCATGGCACGGAACTGGTTCAAAAACGTTCTTACAGCTTGTTCATTGTCGTATTTCTCCGATAATGATTTCAAAAGTACAGTAAGTTCGTCGAAAACAACAAGCGTGTGGTTGTCAAGCGTGTTTAAAATATCTGCCAAATCCTTGAAATCATTATTGTCTGACGATTCCATCTTGACCGTTGCCTTAACGGGCAGACCTGACGTTGACAACTCAACACCAGACAACCACTTTTTCATTTTTGCTTTTACCTTCTCTGATACTTTCGTTTCGGGCAACTTCACTAGTTCACCATAAAAAGCATTGAAGAAATGGTCAATACTTGTTATTTCTTCTAAATCGATAAAGATGGTATTCCAGCCCATTGAACTCAGAGTGTCTATCAATTTCCTCGCAAAAGAGGTTTTGCCAACGCGCCTGGGCGCAGCTAACATGAGATTGTTGTCTCGAATCAGGGATTCAGCCTTCTTAAGCTCAACCTCTCGTCCGAAGAAATCTTCACCTACTACTGGTGATCCTATTTTCAATTTTATAGACATAATAAAATGCAGTTTATATTTTGTGGGCAAATTTAATTAATTCTACTGATAAAAACAAGAAAATTGCAATTTTGTTATATGCAATTTTGCAATTTATAACATTATTCCATGTTATTACAGGTACTAAACGTACTTATTTTTGAATTTGAAATATTCAAACCGTCAAATAAAGAACTTTCATCCACAACAAACCTATTGCTTTTGTTTCTGCGACTCATGGCCTTTTATGCTACGCAGTTCCAGGTCTGACAGCACACCTACTTTTATATAGGTTGGTAGTTCCACTCCTTCGTTGGACTACGGCGTGCCCGACAAGCGCTGACACATTTTTGCAAAAATTGTAATAAGGGAGCAGTAACTATCGCTGCTCCCTTAATCGAATATATTCAAAAGAGAATCTTTTCGCCTACTCTATATCCACTAAAAGGGTTGTTTGCTGAGGGTTTGCAGGTAGCAAAGTAGGAGTTTAGTCCCTACAAAGTCATAGTCCGGTCCCTGCAAAGTCGGAGTCCGGACGTAGCAAAGTCCAAAATTCTCTCGAGAATTTAAAAGGAAGGTACCTGGTTCCTGGCAGAAAGGCTGGATGTTTCATGGAGTTTAGTACCTTGTTTCTATCAACCTCCACTAAATACTGATTAACATTCTGATATATAGCGTAATAGTTCTGTTTCATACCTCCACTTAACCTCCACTTAACCTCCACTAAAATAACAATGGTCATTTCTTCAGGATTTCGGCAAAAATTAGCAATTATTTCTCAAATAGTAAGCGGATAAGCTGAGAATCTCAACAATTGTTCGTAACTTTGCAGTCACAATCAGAAACTACCACATGAAACATAAAATACTTTTCGTATGCCACGGGAACATCTGCCGCAGTCCGATGGCAGAGTTTGTGATGAAAGATCTGGTAAGCAAGGCTGGTCTCGACGACCAGTTCTATATCGAGTCAGCTGCCACATCGACAGAGGAAATCGGCAATGAGGTCTATCCCCCTGCCAAGCGGAAACTGGCCGAACACGGCATCTCCTGCAAGGGAAAGACGGCTCGCCAGATGACACGTAACGACTACCAGCGCTTCGACCTGCTGATAGGTATGGACACATGGAACCTGCGAAACATGAACCGCATCTGCGGCAACGATCCTGAAGGGAAGATCCGATTGCTGATGGACTATACTAATCGTCCTGGCGATGTGGCAGACCCTTGGTACACAGGGGATTTCGAAGCCACCTGGCGCGATGTCATCGAGGGCTGCACCCAGTTGCTGAAGGATTTATGTGACCAGTGACGCCGTCAGGCATCGCTCAGAATTCTTGATCTGTACCAGATTGTCTGCAGGATACCCCTCAAGGCAAGGTAGATGATCATCGCGAGCCAAAGGCCATGATTACCCAAATGGGACTCTGCCAACAGATATACGATGAAGAAACCGAGTGCTGAGAGAAACGATGATACTAGCATGCCACGAGTGGCGGTGATGCCGATGAAGACACCATCCCAAATAAAGGCTGCAGCGCCTGCCGCCGGTATGAGCCATATCCAGCAGAGATAATCTCGGGAAGCTTCGAGTACCTGAGCCTCATCCGTCAAGATGCCGACAATCCATCGGCCTCCCCCTATATATAATAAGGTATAGGCAAGCGTCACGATGAGCGCCCAGATCCAGAGTCTGTGGAGCGTTTCACGGAAAGCCGCTACATTCCTGGCACCATAGGTCTTGCCACCCAGCGCCTCACCAGCATAAGCAAAGCCGTCCATGAAATAAGAGAAGAAGAGATAAAGCTGCATCAGCACCGTATTCACAGAGAGGATTACAGCCCCACTACGGGCACCAGCAGAAGTGAAGAAGAGATTCACGGCAACGAGACAGAGCGTACGCAGGAAGATATCGCTGTTGACGTGGAAAAAGCGCCCCATCGCTTCACGGAAAAACGTTCCCCTCAGCACCAGGTAGCCACGCAAGCGGCCATAATAGCGCAGAAGCAGACCCAAAGCCACGATGAAACCAGCATATTGTGCTATCACCGTACCCCAGGCCACACCCTCGATCTTCATGCCAAAACCATAGACTAGCGTCAGCGAGGCCAGGATATTCACCACGTTCTGCATGATAGAGATGAACATAGGGAAACGGGTGTTCTGCATGCCGATATACCATCCCGAGAGACTATAAAGCCCCAGAACGGCAGGTGCGCCCCAGATGACAATATAGAAATAGGTCTGCGCGATAGGTGCCACATCAGCCGTAGGGCCAATCAGCTCAAAAGCCGCCCATTTCATCGGCACCTGAAGCAAGATAAGCATCAGGGCAATACCCAGGGCGATGGTGGTGGAGCGCACTAACAGACGCATCACCTCCGTAAAGTCGCGACGGCCCAGAGCCTGAGAGGTAAGACCACTAGAGCCCATCCGCAGAAAGCCGAAGAGCCAATACACAAGGTTGAAGATCATCGAACCAACGGCTACTGCTCCGATATACACAGGGCTTCCCATGTGGCCTACGATGGCTACATCGATCATCCCCAGCAACGGCACGGTGATATTCGACACAATCGAGGGCAGGGCTATCTGCAGGATCTGGCGGTCTCGGATATTCATATCGCCTGCAAAAGTACAAATATTTTTTGGCACTCACAAAAAAATGATTATCTTTGCACGCTGTTATGATCATACTCCTGATAGTCCTGGCCTATTTTGCCGTGCTCTTCTGCATCAGCCATCTGACGAGCAGAAAGGCAGACAACAATACCTTCTATCGTGCCAACCGTCGAGCACCATGGTATATGGTAGCCTTCGGCATGATAGGAGCCAGCATTTCTGGTGTCACTTTCATCTCAGTCCCAGGGATGGTGCTCACGTCGCAGATGACCTATCTGCAGATGTGTCTTGGCTTCATCGTGGGCTATCTGGCAATAGCATTTGTCTTGCTGCCGCTGTATTACCGCCTGAATCTCACAAGCATCTACACTTATCTGGGACAGCGTCTAGGTTCACGTTCCTACACCACTGGAGCCAGTTACTTCCTACTCTCGAAGATGACTGGAGCAGCCGTGAGATTCTATGTCGTATGCATCATCCTCCAGCAGTTCGTGTTCGATCCTGCCGGCATCCCCTTCGCCGTGAATGTGCTGGCAATGGTATTGCTGATATGGCTCTACACCCGTCGTGGCGGCATCGGCACGCTGGTATTCACCGATTCTTTCCAGACGCTCTGTCTCTTCACAGCCCTCATCCTGATCATCCTTTCGCTCATCAGCGAATTACATCTGTCTGTTGGTGAGGCGATTACGACGATTGCCAATAGCGACATGAGCCGTATCTTTGTATTCGACGACTGGCTGTCGCCCCACAATTTCTGGAAGCAGTTCCTGAGTGGTGCGTTCATCGCCATCGTGATGACGGGCCTGGATCAGGACATGATGCAGAAGAATCTGACCTGCAAGACTTTACGTGATGCCCAGAAAGACATGTGTACTTATGGGATGGCCTTTGTACCAGCCAATATGCTATTCCTTGCCCTTGGTGTGCTGCTGACGATGGCAGTGGGCACGGGAATGAAGGGCGACGAGATGCTACCCTCTTATATCCAAGGTATCGCTGCGTCCCAACTCTTACCCATCACCTCCTATCTATTCATTATCGGCATCGTGGCAGCTTCGTTCTCCAGCGCCGATTCTGCACTTACCTCCCTGACCACCAGTTTTTGTGTAGACATCCGTCATCAGCCTGATAATGAACCACTTCGCAAGAAGACCCACATCGTCATGTGTCTCTTCTTCGTATGCTTCATCCTCTTGTTCCGTCAGATCAATTCCACTTCGCTCATCGATGCCATCTATATTCTGGCAGGCTACACTTATGGACCGTTGCTTGGCTTGTTTGTCTTCGGCCTATTCACACATCGTCAGCCGAAAGACAGCCTAGTGCCCTACATCTGCATCGCCTCACCACTCTTCTGTCTGGCCCTTGATACTGCCACACAGCATCTTTGGAACTATCATTTCGGCTACGAACTGCTGATGCTCAACGGCGCATTGACATTTACAGGGCTCTGGCTATCGGCCAAATAATAAACATCTGATACTTATTCCACCGTAATTGCCACCTTTCACACTTGGGGGAAGGGTAGGCTTTTCTTTATACATTTCGCAAAATGAGGAAAAGCAAACGCAAAATCCCATCCTTGATCATCTGTTTTGTTGTACTTTTGCAGCCGTAACTCAAACAACCCATAATTATAAACTTATGAACCATTTGTTAAATCTATTCAAACCTTCAACTCTTTGTAGTGGAAGACCCAGGGTTTTACTTGGGATGATGTTGCTGCTGGCTTTTCATGCCAAGGCACAGACAACTTTAACCGGAACCGTTATTTCTGATTCAGACAACGAACCGCTTATCGGCGTTAGTGTGATGGAACAGAATTCTCAAAACGGACAGGTGACAGACGCTAACGGCCAGTTTTCCCTATCGGTGGCCGCACTCCCCTGCCAACTGACATTCTCTTATGTTGGTTTCGACACACAAGTGGTGGAAGTAACCTCGAAGGATCCGCTCACAATCCGTCTGCAAGAGAGCAGTAGGACGCTGAATGAAGTCGTTGTAGTAGGTTATGGCGTCCAGAAAAAGAAACTTGTGACAGGTGCTACCGTCCAAGTGAAGGGCGATGACATCCAGAAATTAAATACCGTCAGTCCTTTAGCTGCACTACAGAGTCAGACGCCCGGTGTAAACATTACCCAGACCTCTGGTATGCCAGGTAGCGGTTTCAAGGTTGTTGTGCGTGGTTTAGGCACAACTGGTGCAGCCACACCTCTATATATAATAGATGGTATTACCGATGGTGACATCAATGCCCTTAATCCTGCCGACATCGAGAGCATCGACGTTCTGAAGGATGCCGCCTCAGCTGCCATTTATGGTTCACGCGCAGCAAATGGTGTTGTACTGGTGACCACTAAACATGGTCGTGCAGGCAAGACATCTATCACCTACGACGGTTATGTTGGCTGGCAGAACATCTATCGCATGCCTGATGTCCTTAACGCAAAAGAGTTTGCGATGATTATGAATGAGGCCCGCATGATGGATGGTCTTCCTGGTTATGACTTTGCTTCGATGGTACCTGATTGGGATAAAATTCAGAATGGTACTTGGAGCGGAACGAATTGGCTCGAAGAGGCAAGGGTGAAAAATGCCCCTATCACAAACCATGCCATCAATATTGCAGGCGGCAACGAGCGCTCTGTCTATGCACTTGGCTTCTCATACACTTATCAAGAGGGTATTATCGGTAAACCAGTTCAGCCAAAATACCAGCGTTATACTGCTCGTTTAAATGCAGATCAGGTATTGATTCCTGCCAAGGGGTATGAACTACTGAAGATCGGAGAGAGCATCAACTACACCTATTCTGAAAATAACGGCATTGCCATTGGAGACATGTGGAGCAATGATGTACGAAATATGTTACACGCCAGTCCTTTCCTGCCTAACTATGACGAAGAGGGCAACTTCCACTATGCCATTCCCTGGGAGAATCGGGAAGCCAACCCCATCGGACAGATGTATTACCAAAACGGCAACAATCTCGGACAATCACATTCACTGCAGGCAAATGTATATGCCATCTTGCAGCCCATTAAGGACCTGAAATTTAAAACAAGCTTTGGTTATCAGTTCGGTTCATACAGTTCACGGTATTATGTGCCTGTCTACAAACTAGCCAGTAATACATTCAACGACAATGACGTAGTGAGCCAGAGTATGTCGCACGGAGGCAGTTATCTTTGGGAAAACACGTTAAACTATATTCTGAAGCCCGCCAAGCATAGCATCGATATTCTACTTGGACAGTCTATTGAGAAAAACGGCATCGGAATGGATATTGGCGGTAGTAATGTCAATTCCATCTTCGGCGATTTCGAGCATGCTTATCTGAGCAATACCCCTGTGATTTCCAATCGTACTACCATCTATGGCGGTCCTTGGGGAAAGAATTCTCTGGCCTCTTTCTTCGGACGTGTGAATTATGACTACGACAACAAGTACATGGCTACTGCCGTACTTCGTGCCGATGGTTCAAGTATCTTTGCCAGAGGGCATCGATGGGGCTATTTCCCCAGCGTATCAGCAGGATGGATACTAACAGAGGAGCAATTCATGAAGCCTGTATCCTCATGGCTTGACTACCTGAAAGTGAGAGCTTCCTGGGGACAAAACGGTAACCAGAACATCGCAGGCTTCCAATACCTCTCTACCATCTCATTCTCTGGTGCCGACTATACCTTCGGCCCTGACAAGAGTGTCATCTCAACAGGCGCCTATCCCGATATACTCGCAAATGAAGACGTTACTTGGGAGACCTCGGAACAGACAGACCTTGGCATCGATGCCCGCTTCTTGAACGGAAAACTCGGACTCACCTTCGACTACTATGTGAAGACAACAAAAGACTGGCTGGTGGTGGCTCCTATCCTTGACTCCTATGGCACTGGCGCACCTTTCATCAACGGCGGCGACGTACAGAACAAGGGCGTGGAGATTGCCCTTTCCTGGAACGACAAAATCGGTGACTTCAAGTATGGTGTTAACTGGAACATGTCTTATAATAAGAATAAGGTAACGCGCATAGCCAATGCTGAAGGTATCATCCACGGTGACGAGAACATATTGAGTAACCAAACGACTGAAATCTATCGTGCAGAGGTGGGATACCCCATCGGCTATTTCTATGGTTACCATGCATTAGGCATCTTCCAGACACAGGAAGAAATCGAGAACTATCGTGGTGCCAAGTTGGCAGGCACTCGCCCTGGTGACGTAATCTGGCAGGATCGAAATGGCGACGGTGAAATCTCTGATGACGATCAGGGAATGATCGGTGATCCCCACCCCGATGTCACGATGGGACTAGCCCTTAATGCTTCCTGGAAAGGCTTTGATCTCAGTATGAACTTTACGGGTGCCTTTGGTGCACAGATCATGCGATCTTACCGATCCTATGTGGATTACACTCGCCAGAACTACACATCGGCAATCTTTGAGCGTTGGCATGGTGAAGGTACAAGTAATCATCTGCCACGATTGACCTCCGGCACCCATTCAAACTGGCAATTCTCTTCCGATATCATGATGGAAGACGGCGATTATGTGAAGATGCAGAACCTGACTGTGGGTTATGACTTCAAGCACTTGATAAAGAAAATGCCACTTCAACAGGTACGCCTCTATTTTCAGGCTCAAAACCTGTTGACTATCACTGGCTATAAAGGCATGGATCCGGAAGTGGGCTATGGCGGCTACCAAGATTGGGTAAGTGGAATTGACCTTGGATTCTACCCCTCACCACGTACACTGCTCGTGGGACTCTCTATCAAATATTAACGATCGCAAAACAAGTATTTTTAAAGAAACCAACATTATGACTATCAAATATCATTTAGGTAAACTGAGCGTTGCCGCTTTATGCATGACGTCTTTGTTGACAATGACTAGTTGTGAGGATTTCCTGGATACGGAAGATCTGACCAGGAAGGACAGTAGTAACTTCCCCAAAACTGAAGCCGACGCACAGAGTGCATTGGCAGCAATCTACGACGAACTGAGAGAAATGACTCCAGGAGAGGATGGACAGTCGTTCTTTATGACTTCTGAACTGCTCTCAGATGACCGTTTTGGCGGAGGGGGCCCCGACGACCGTCGAATGCAGGCTGTAGATAAGATGATGAAGGCCGATGAGAATATGTTCTCTGATGTATGGAAGCAGAACTATCGTGGTATCTATCGGGCTAACTATATGCTTGAGCATGTAGATGCCATCGAAGCACTCGATGAGGCTACAAAGGCAAAATACAAAGGGGAAGCCTACTTCCTGCGGGCCTACTTCTATTTTGATCTGTGCCGTCTGTTTGGAACAGTACCTATGAGCACAAGCACACAGGTGGAGAATACACCCCGTGCATCCTCTGAAGAACTCTATGGACTCATCGCCTCTGATCTGGATACAGCCATTGGGCTTCTCCCCAGCAAGAAGTACGATCCTGCCGTCAATGCAGAACTCGGCCATGCCACCAAATGGGCTGCAGAAGCACTACTTGCCCGCGTGTACCTTTTCTATACTGGCTATTACGGACAAAGTAGTCTGCCCGGGGTTAGCAAAGAGAGCGTCATCAGTTATCTGGATGATTGTATCAACAACAGCGGACATGCCTTGCTTTCCGATTTCCGCAACTTATGGCCCTATACAAATGCCTATACGCAGAACGACTACGATTTTGTAAAGGATCAGGGGCTGCTGTGGGCAGGGAATGAAGGTGAAAATGTAGAGGCTGTGTTCACTATCCGCTATAGCACGAAGGCATCATGGGATGCCGGCAATCCCTGGGTCAATAATGAAATCTGTCTTTACTCCACACCACGTGAGGGTGGGAACGGACTCGAGGCCAATTACCCATTTGGTTTTGGCTGGGGTGTAGGTACTGTAAACTCCAGAACCTATGAAGAATGGCCTGCTGGCGACATGCGGAGAGACGCTTCAATCATGAGTGTTGAGAAAGAGATGCCTAATTACACTTGGGGAAATGACAAACAGATGAATGAGACGGGCTATTGGCAGAAAAAATATGCAGCTATCAATTGCCATACAGAAGACGGTGAAAGCGTCAACTTCAGCCAGATGCTGTATCCCGAAATCAATACAGACTACCAGTTGAATAACATTGAGGACGTAATGGTTATCCGCTTTGCCGACGTATTGCTAATGGCTTCAGAACTGAAACAAGACGCAGGTCCGCTAAATCAGGTCAGAGCCCGTGCAGGACTAGAGCCTGTGGCTTATTCAGACCAGGCATTAAGAAACGAGCGCCGTTGGGAACTAGCCTTTGAAGCCGTCCGCTACTGGGATCTTCTGAGATGGGGTGTTGCAGAGGAAGTGCTCGCCACTCAGGATGGTGTCAACGTAAAAGACAACCTTGCTGACAATAAGATGAACTTCAGCAATATCAAGGAACGTATTCAGGCCACAAAGGGACTGATGCCGCTGCCAAAGAAGCAGATTGATCTCTCCAACGGTGTGTTGGAACAGAACCCAGGATGGGGAAATGAGAGTCTTTATCAAAATTAACAACATAATACTTGGAACAGATGAAAAAAAATATTATATTTGCAACCGCAATACTGACTATGCTCATGACGGCATGTGAGCCCGTCGTCGACGATATCTCCATGGGTGAGATTCTCAGTCCTGAGCAACTACAGCTTGACATCTACGCTACTACCCCTGGCGGCAACGAACTGGTACTAGTGAATAAAACCCCTGGCGTGGGCAGTTACTGGGACACAGGCACTGGCATTTCTACCAACCAGATAGATACCGTGGTCATGCCCTATGTTGGCGATATCACTATCAAGTTCACGGGATTCTGTGCTGGTGGACAGGTAGAAACTACACGTAGTGTCAAAGTTGAGAAGATTGACCATCAGTCAGCTATCGAATGGTCGTATTTTGCAGGAAGTGGTGTAGAGGGTAAAGCCTGGTGCTGGGATATGGAGCAGTATGACGGTGCTGTTTACGGCACAAATGGTTGGTTAGTTGGCGATTGTCCTTCATGGGACATCAAGCCTGTAGATGACTTGGAAGAGCGAGACTATACACTTGTGTTCGACCTGAATGGCGGTCCAAATCTATCAAAATACGATGCCAATGGCACTGTGGTGGAGAAAGGAACCTTCAGTTTCGATATGTCGGCCATTAAGAAAAACCCAGAGTCTGGTGCCCAGTGGTCTTTAGGCCAACTTCATCTGCAGGGTGTCTCCGTATTGAGTGGACATGCATTTTATGATGCAAGTTATACGATAACGACCTTTGAGATAATTAAACTTAACGATGACGAGATGGTCCTCTGTTGGAATCCTGCAGGCTCAGAGATATGGACTGATGCCACATTCTGGTGTTTCAGAAGGAAATAATGCAAAACGAAATATGAAGATTGGTGTTGATTTAGGCGGGACAAATGTCCGTGTAGGGCTTATTGATCAAGGACAATTGGTCAGGAAGGTTACTGCACTCTGCCCTAAGGGTGAGGAGCAAGAGGTTCTGGACGTGCTGCTATCACTGATCAGGGAACTGATGTCGGATGCGGTGACATCCATTGGAGTAGGCGTACCTTCTGTTGTGGACCGCGACAAGGGAATCGTCTATAATGCAGCCAATATCCCGTCGTGGAAAGAGGTACATCTCAGACAGATTCTTGAAGACGCATTCCATAAGTTAGTATTCATCAATAATGATGCCAACTGCTTCGCCTTAGGGGAATACCTGTTTGGAGAGGGGCAGAATCATGAAAACATGGTGGGACTGACGCTTGGCACGGGCATCGGTGCAGGATTGATACTCAACGGCCAGTTGTATAATGGATGTAACACTGGTGCTGGCGAAATCGGAGCCTTACCTTTTCGCGAGGCTGACTATGAACGCTATTGTGCCAGCAAATTCTTCACGGCGAACTATCAGGCCACGGCTCAGGAACTAGAGGTGAAGGCTCACAAGGGAGACAAACAGGCTTTGAAGGCTTGGCAGGAGTTTGGCAATAACCTAGGTTGCTTGATGGAAGCCATCCTTTATGCTTATGATCCTGATCTTGTGGTTCTTGGTGGCGGCATCACGGCAGCCTTTCCTTTCTTTGGGGAAGCCATATATCAACGGCTGTCGCTCTTTCCGTGGCAGGAATCTGTGAAGCGCCTTCACATAGTGCCATCCAAACTTCAAGATGCAGCCCTATTGGGTGCTGCTATGTTAGACGACTAATTGAATGATTATGAAAGTATTATATAAAAGAGCCATCCTGTTCACATTGTCATGTGTCTGTGCGTTGCTGATAAATGCTCAGACCATAAAACTCAGCGAGGGTTGGAAGTGCCGCTCATCGGCTGAAGAAAAATGGTATGATACGAAAGTGCCCACAACGGTAATGGGGGCGCTCGTAAACAACGGCGAATATCCAAATCTGCTGGAAGGTGATCATTATAAGAAACTGGACAATAGCCGTTTCCTCGTTCCCTGGCTTTTTAAGAAAGACTTCCGGCTCGACGGTCTGAATGCCGACGAGCATGTCAGACTGCTTTTCGAAGGACTAGGCTATAGTGCCAATATCTATCTGAATGACAAGCTAGTGGCGTCACGCGATACGGTGAAAGGCCCATTCCGAACTTTCGCCATCGATGTGACTGGTATCGCCCGTGAAGAGAATACGCTGGTGGTAGAGACCTTCAAATGCGTGCCAGGCGACTACAATATCGGATTCGTGGATTGGAACCCCCGTCCTCTTGATGAGAGCATGGGTATCGTCAGACCTGTCAAGGTGCAACGTAGCGGTACTGTGGTGATAGAGTCGCCAAAAGTTTGTTCACAGGTGAATCTTACCACTCTGAAAGAGGCATGGCTGAAGGTTGAGGCACCATTGCAAAATCTGAGCCATCACGAGGTCAGCGGTCGCCTGATTTGCGCTTTTGAAGGCGAGCAGGTAGCCATCCCCGTTACGATTCCGGCAGGTAAAACCAGAACCATCCGTTTAGATGATCAGGACTTGAAAACACTTTATGTCGTAAACCCCCGTCTTTGGTGGTGTTATACGATGGGCAGGCCTGAGCTTTATACCTTATCTCTCTCTTTCGAGGCCGACGGGAAGATCTCGGATACCGATGATGTGAGGTTTGGCATCCGTGAGGTAGGCAGTTTCATTACCAATGATGGATACCGTGCCTTTACCCTTAATGGCAAACGTATTCAATTGTTGGGCGCAGGGTGGACAGATGACATCTTCCTTCGCGATGATGCGGCTTCTTACGACCGTCAGTTAGAATTGGTGAAACAGATGAATCTGAATACAGTACGTCTGGAAGGGTTCTGGGGAACCTCTCAGGCGCTTTACGACCTGTGCGACGAGAAAGGCATCTTATTACTCGCAGGCTGGAGCTGTTTTTGGGAGTGGGACAGTTATCTGGGCAAATATTGTGACGATCTTTATGGTGGCATTCTCACGGATGAGGACGCTATACTGATCGCTAAGGAATACGACGATCAATTGCGCTACCTGCGGCATCATCCGTCAATTATCGCCTGGTTTGTAGGGAGCGACAAACTCCCTATCCCATCATTAGAGAATCATTATGAGTGGGCAAGGAAGACAATCGACGATCGCCCCTATATCACTTCTGCCAAACAGATGGAGAGCAATCTCTCAGGAACCTCAGGCACCAAAATGGCAGGACCATATGACTATGTTGCACCAGCGTATTGGTATACGAAGGAAGCCCCGGGTGGTGCTTTCGGTTTCAACACGGAGACAGGCATTGGAGCCCAAATACCCGTCAAGGAGTCGTTGCTTCAGATGTTTGGCAATCAGTTATGGCCTTTAGACGAGGTGTGGGACTATCACTGTACGTCGGCAGCTGAGGCTTTTAACAAACTTGATATCCTGAAAGAGACCGTAACGAATCGCTATGGTGAGGCTACGGGCATCGATGATTTCCTGAGAAAAGCCAATATGGTGAATTACGATGGTACCCGTGCCATGTTTGAAGCTTTCCGCTATAATAGTCCTAAGGCTACGGGACTCATCCAGTGGATGCTGAACAGTGCGCGTCCCAGCCTTTACTGGCAACTCTACGATCATTATCTGCGGCCTAATGCAGCCTTCTACAGCGTAAAGAAAGCCTGCCAGCCCATACAACTCATTTACAACTACCTCACCCGTGAAGTGAAAGCAGTTAACGGCACCTTACAGCCTGTGAAAATAAAGGCCACGATGACGGTTTATGGAGCCAGTGGCCACTTGCAGGAAAGACAAGAGGCCGAAGTGGAGATTCCCGCCATGGGTAGTGTGCCGGCATTCGGTCCTGTATCCTTGAGCGAAGATAATGGCTATCTCTTCCTGAGTTGCCAGAATGACGGAAATGTTGTAGCCGAGAATGAATATGCCCTTACAAATTCTGAGGACATCTTCGATTGGGAGAAAACCGATTGGACAAGAACACCCGTTAAGAAACATGCCGATCTGAAAGCCATTGGTTCACAGGTTCCCATTAAGTGTAAGATCACGACAAAGATGGTCAACAGCACTGAGGCAGAACTGATCATCAGCAATCCTTCTGAACACGTGGCCTATATGCTCCGCATTGTTCTGAAGGATAAGAAGGGACATATCATCGACGGTGTGACGTTCAGTAACAATTATATCACCATTGCCCCTGGCAGCACAAAGACCATCCACTGCCAATTGCCTTATGAGTTGAAATTCAGTACAGATATTCTTACCTATTAAATAACTGTGTATGGTAAAGCTCATCTTGATGACAGACTTCACGGAGAAGTACGCTAACAGTCTGCTGAAAGGAATCTTGAAATATTCTCACCAAACAGAGCCTTGGGTCGTATGCCGTATGCCGCCGTCATTTCGTAAGACAAATGGCATAGAAGGTGTCGTCAAGTGGGCCTTACAATGGAATGCCGATGCAATCATAGCTCAGTTTGAGCCTCAAGATGATGTATCGCTCTTCAAGAAAAATGGCATCATCGCTATTGCCCAGGACTACAAGCAACGGTTTAACGATATTCCCAATATCACCAGTAACTATATCGCTGCGGGACGCAAAGTAGCGGATTTTTTCTACATCAAGGGATTTTCCAACTTCGCTTACTACGGTTATGAGAATGTGGTGTGGAGTGACGAGCGCGGACAAGGGTTCCGAGAAGGATTATTGGAGAATGGAGTCGACGACAGTCAAATCTATGAGTTCAGGAAACAAAGTCTCGACGACCTCTGGTATTATGAGACGCAACCTCTCAAGGAATGGCTGGCGGCACTGCCAAAACCTGTGGCCGTCTTCGCCTGCGACGACACCAGAGCCGATAAGATCATAGAGCTCTGCAATACCATGTCACTGCGTGTTCCCATTGATGTGGCAGTACTGGGTGTAGATAACGACGATATCACCTGCCTGCTGACTTATCCAGAACTGTCGAGTATGTCGCTGGACATTGAGAAAGCCGGTTTTGAAACGGCAGAACTGATTACGCGCATGAGACAGGGAGGAGCACAAGAACCCCACGATATCATCGTACACGACACGGGTATCGTAGAGCGTACCTCCACAGACATCTTCGCTACACGTAATCCTAACGTCTTGAAGGCACTATGGTATATCCACATTAATATATCCCACCCCATTTGCGTGGACGATGTGGTAGAGCAGGTTCCAGTTTCCCGCCGCTTGTTGGAACAGGAGTTTCGTAAGGAGACAAGCACTTCGATCTATGAGTATATCTCCAGATTGCGCATGAACAAACTGGCACAATTGCTGCTCACCGTCGATGAACCCATCGAGGCACTGGCCATGCGTATCGGACTCAATGATTCCAAGAACCTCTCTCGTCAGTTTAAAACCTATAAAGGCATGACACCAATAGAATACAAAAAACGCTATAAGATATGAAAACAACTAGATTATTACTTTCAGTATGGCTGCTGTGTACTGGTCTGATCATCGTCTCAGCACAGGGCTCAGCCGATTATCAGGTAGTACCCCTGCCTGACAAGATCTGCATGCAGAAGGGGAAACCATTTGTATTAGACAATACCACGACCATCTTCCTCGCTTCAGGCGATGAGTCACTTGCCCCTGAAGCACGTTTCCTGCAGGAATATGTTGAGGACAATACTGGCATCCGCCTCCAGCACGGTACCAGCAATAAACAGAATGTCATTACACTCAGACTCGACAAAGACATTCCTTCTGCTGAGGGCTATCGTGTAACCATTAATCAAAAGGGTATTACCATCAGCGGTGCGACTGCTGCTGGGGTCTTCTACGGAATCCAGATGCTACGTAAAGCGCTACCCTGCGACACCGTTTACCAGAGCATTTCTCTGGCACCGGTTGAGATTAACGATGCCCCGCGCTTCGGCTATAGAGGGATGCATCTCGATGTATGCCGCCATTTCTTCGGCATTGATTTCGTAAAAGAGTATATCGACTTGTTGGTACTGCACAACATGAATACCTTGCACTTCCACCTCACGGATGATCAGGGATGGCGAATGGAAATCAAGAAATACCCGAAACTGACGGCGGTGGGTGCCAATCGCACTGGTACTGTTCTTGGGTGCAACTCCGATGTGGATGACCGTTTGCCCTACGGTGGCTATTTCACCCAGGAGCAGTTGCGTGAGATTGTCAACTATGCTGCTAAACGTCATATCACCGTGATTCCCGAAATCGAGATGCCAGGACATACGTTGGCTATTCTTGCCAGTTATCCAGAGTACGGCTGCACGGGTGGCCCTTATGAGGTCGGACATAAGTGGGGCATCTATTCCGACATTCTTTGTGCCGGTAAGGAGGAGACCTTCAATTTCCTTGAAGACATTCTTGATGAAGTGATGGATATTTTCCCTTCCAAGTATATCCATATCGGAGGCGACGAGGCCCCGAAGAGCAAGTGGGAGAAGTGTGATCGCTGTCAGCAGCGTATCCGCGAGGAGGGTATCAAAGCCACAGAAAAACAATCGGCAGAGAACCTGCTGCAAGGCTATTTCACAAGGCGCATCAATGCTTATCTGATGCAGCACGGCCGTAAACTGATAGGATGGGATGAGATAGCAGAGTGCGGCATCGACACGACGGCCACAGTGATGTCGTGGCGCGGGGTGGAGCCTGGCATCATAGCAGCAAAGATGGGACACGACGTGATCATGGCTCCCACAACCTATTGCTATTTCGACACTTATCAGACAGCGGATACCTATTTTGAGCCTAAACTGATAGGCGGTAACATCAGTGTAGAGATGGTCTATGGCTTTGAGCCCGTTAGCGAGGCCGTTGCGCCTGAGGATGCCCGACATGTCCTAGGTGTACAAGCAAACCTTTGGACGGAATATATCCCCGTCAAACAACTTGCCGAGTACCAGATTCTGCCGCGTATGGCAGCGTTGTCAGAGGTGCAGTGGCTGGCTCCTGCGAATAAAGACTATCAGCGGTTCCGTCAGCGTCTCGACAAGTTAACGCAACTGTATCGCAAATATGGTTTCACCTATGCCCTTCACAACTGGCCCGAACAGTATAATAAAGAAAGATCCGTATTCTAAAAAAATAGCACTATGAACTTGAATCTTACTGCCAACATCAAGATGCCCGAACATCGCTTACGTCGGGAAGTGGTAAACCTATGCCGTGCCACAGGCAAACCCATTCTGAAACTGTCTACCAAAGACTATCTGGAGCACGATATGGGCCATTGGGTAGAGGAATTCGGCTCTGCAGGACTTGTGAACATCGAGGTGTTCAATGAACTGCAACATACGATTACCGGGTGGCCTGGCGGCAAACCCGATGCTGACGATACCTATCGTCCAGAGCGCGCACTGCCCTACCCTAAACGTGTCGTGGTGTTCTCGCCACATCCTGATGATGATGTCATTTCCATGGGAGGTACCATCCGTCGCCTGATGCAGCAGGGGCACGACGTGCATATCGCCTACGAGACTAGCGGTGACATTGCCGTTGGTGACGAGGAGGTAACGCGCTTCATGCATTTCATCAATGGTTTCAACAAGATTTTCGCCAATGGATCCGACGAGGTTATCAAGTACAGTTATCAGAGTGTGAAGGCTTTTCTAAAGAACAAGCAGAAGGGTGGTTCCGACAATGAGACAGTGCTGCGCCTGAAGGGTCTGATACGCCGTGGCGAAGCGCGTCTCGCCTGTGCCTATAATGGTATCAACAGCGATCATATCCACTTCCTCGATCTGCCATTCTACGAGTCAGGGAAAATCGAGAAACTGCCGATGTCTGAACGTGATGTCATTCCTATCCAACAGTTGCTCGCTGAGATACGGCCCCATCAGATCTATGTGGCCGCAGATCTCGCTGACCCTCATGGTACCCATAAGAAATGTACCGATGCCGTGCTGGCGGCCATCGATGAGGAGAAACGGAAGGTGGAAGCACGTCGCCCAGATGTGCAGGATGCCGACGGTGAGTGGCTGAAGGACTGCCGTGTATGGATGTACCGTGGTGCCTGGGCAGAATGGGATGTGGCCGATATAGAGATGTGTGTGCCGATGAGTCCAGAGGAACTGCGTGAGAAGCGCAATGCCATCCTTCGGCACCAGAGTCAGATGGAGACGGCTCCGTTCCTGGGTAACGACGAGCGTCTGTTCTGGCAGCGTGCCGAGGATCGCAACCGTGCCACGGCTAAGGTTTACGACGATCTGGGCATGGCTTGTTACGAGGCCATGGAGGCTTTCGTGGAATATAAGTTCCAGTGATTTAGGCCATGAGCGTCATTTTTTCGCGCTGAAGATACTCTCGAAAAAAGTCCTAAAACTTTTGGCTTTTTACTCACTTATTCGTACCTTTGCACCCAAAAATTGAAGGAAATGAATATAGAAGCATTGATCAGCAAGGCAGCAGGCGATGCCGTGAAGGCCCTCTATGGCATGGATGCCACAGAGAAGATGCTGCAGCTGCAGAAGACGAGAAGTGAGTTTGAGGGTAACCTGACACTCGTGGTGTTCCCCTTTGTGAAGGCTGCCAAGAAAAGTCCTGAGCAGACAGCACAGGAGATAGGTGAGTATCTGCAGGCAAACTGCAGTGCCGTGGAGAAGTTCAACGTGGTGAAGGGCTTCCTGAACCTCAGCGTGGGCGGTGGTGCCTGGCTGGAACTGCTGAAGGCCATCGACGCCGATGAGCATTTCGGTATGAAGCAGGCTACGGAGGACTCACCCCTCGTGATGATCGAATACTCTTCGCCCAACACCAATAAGCCCCTGCACCTCGGACATGTGCGTAATAACCTCCTCGGATGGTCGTTGGCACAGATCATAGAAGCCAATGGCAACAAGGTGGTGAAGACCAACATCGTGAACGACCGTGGTATCCATATCTGCAAGTCTATGCTGGCATGGCTGAAATACGGCAATGGTGAGACGCCGGAGTCCAGTGGCAAGAAAGGTGACCACCTCATCGGCGACTACTATGTGGCCTTCGACAAGCATTATCGCGAGGAAGTGAAAGAGCTCGTGGCTCAGGGCATGGACGAGGAGAAGGCCAAACAGGAGGCACCGCTCATCAAGGAAGCCCACGAGATGCTCGTGAAGTGGGAGCAGAACGACCCGGAAGTGCGCGCCCTGTGGGAGAAGATGAACAATTGGGTGTATGCCGGCTTCGATGAGACTTACAAGAAACTCGGTGTCGCCTTCGATAAGATCTATTACGAGAGCCAGACCTACCTGAAGGGTAAGGCCAAGGTCGAGGAAGGTCTCGCCAAAGGACTCTTCGAGCGCCATGAGGACAACTCCGTGTGGGCAGACCTCACCAAGGAGGGACTGGACCAGAAGCTGCTGCTGCGCAGTGATGGTACCAGCGTCTATATGACACAGGATATCGGTACCGCCGAGATGCGTTTTCAGGATTATCCCATCGACAAGATGATCTACGTGGTGGGCAATGAGCAGAACTACCATTTCCAGGTGCTCTCCATCCTGCTCGACCGTTTAGGTTTCAAGTGGGGCAAGGAACTTGTGCACTTCTCCTACGGTATGGTGGAACTGCCCAACGGTAAGATGAAGAGCCGCGAGGGTACCGTCGTCGATGCCGACGATCTGATGCAGCTCATGGTCGATGATGCCCTGAAGACCTCGATGGAGCTGGGTAAATTCGACGATATGAGTGAGGCAGAGCGCCAGGAGGTGGCCCGTATCGTGGGTATGGGTGCCCTGAAATATTTCATTCTGAAGGTCGACGCCCGTAAGAACATGCTCTTCAATCCCGAGGAGAGCATCGACTTCAATGGTAATACGGGTCCCTTTATACAGTATACCTATGCCCGTATACGGAGTATTTTAAGGAAAGCTTCCCCCAACCCCCTCCAAAGGGAGGGGGCTATAAGCCCAATGGCCCCTCTTTCTGAGAAAGAGATTGAACTGATTCAGAAGATGAGTGAGTTTGGTGCTGCTGTGGAGCAGGCAGGTAAGGACTATTCGCCCTCGGGTATCGCAAACTACTGTTATGAGCTCACGAAGGTGTTCAACCAGTTCTATCACGACTACTCTATCCTCAATGAGCCCGACGAGCAGAAGAAGACCGTGCGCCTCGTCATAGCCAAGAATGTGGCCAAAATTATCAAGAACGGCATGAGCCTCCTCGGTATCGAAGTGCCCGAAAGGATGTAAAGCCTGAAGCCTCCCCCTTCCCCCTCCAAAGGGAGGGGGTATTATAAGGAAAGGGATATAAGAAGATGTATATTTACGAGACGGCGGATAGTGCAAATTATGACCTGCTGAGTGCTTTTGCTGACTACAATAAGCAGCATCCAACAGAGGCAGAGCGTATTATATGGGACTATCTGAAGTCTAAGCAGGCAGGACATAAGTTCAGACAACAGCATATTATTAAGGACTATATTGTCGATTTCGTCTGTTTACATCATAAGTTAGTCGTTGAGATTGACGGACAATATCATTTGGAGGCAAACCAGATTGTCAAAGATAAGAGTAGGACCGAGGATCTTCAAGCATTGGGCTATCATATCATCAGATTCTCTAATGAGGAGGTCATTGCGAATCCAAATGCAGTCAATAAGAAAATAAAACAAGCACTAATGGAAATAATCACCCCTAAAAAAAATACTAAGGAATCAGGTTCCCCCCTCCCTTTGGAGGGGGTTAGGGGGAGGCTTGGGGATGAAATCCGGGCAGACGCTTGGGCGGTGGATGCAGCATGCTCTGGAAATCCGGGACCGATGGAATACCAGGCCATAGACCTGCAGACAGGTGCCCGCGTGTTCCACTATGGTCCTGTGCACGGCACGAATAACATCGGGGAATTTCTCGCCATCGTCCATGCACTGGCACTCTGCTGGAACCAGGGACTCCACGACAAGACCATCTACTCCGACAGCTATAATGCCATCCTCTGGGTACAGAAGCGCAAGTGCAAGACCAAACTGGAGCGAAATGACAAGACCGAGCCACTTTTTCAAGTGATTGCAAGAGCAGAGAACTGGTTGCAGACTCACGATTATAGGAACCCTATTATCAAGTGGGAAACGCAGAAATGGGGCGAAGTACCCGCCGACTTTGGGCGCAAATGACTTCTTTAATTCTTTTTAACTCTTACGACGGGCTTTTACTCTGAAATTTTGTCTATATTTGCAAGCAAAATTGCAATTTTGAGATTATTTGTAAAGGGCACTAAGAAAAGATGACCGACATTCTGTTATCCAGTTTCCTAAGTTTGTTTGCTTTATTTGGAAAAAAGGAGCAGGTGGATGAGGCATGGGCAAAAACCATGCTTGTAAGCTATTTACGTCATCATTTCGGGATCAGGAACATTGATTCTTACATCGGTTTCTACAACGACATGCGTGTTGCCTACGACATGGCCGAGAAGCTCAATACCAGGCAAACCGTCAAGAACATCTGTTCCAATCTCCACGGCAAGATCTCCAGCAAACAGGAAGCCTTCCTTTTATTGCGAATGATGGAGTTCTGCGGCGCAAAGAATCACAAACAGAGTGATTTCTTCACCATCATGGCAGAGCAGTTCCACATCCCCGAGGAGCAATACAAGGATTTTCAGGACTTCGTGAATAATCGGGAGTCAAATCATGTGCTGAAGCTTCACCTGGAAGACACTGATGGTATCCTGAAGACATTGCTCGATTTTACATCAGGCACCCTGCTCTTCACCTACATGGGCAACGGAAAAGTGACACTCAACGATGTGCCCGTCCTTCCTGGTACATACCAGACATGGCTGAAGAGTAGCGTCATCAAGGGCAACAGTGGTCGCCCTGTCTATTACTCTTCTATCCTAAAGGCCTACGATGCCGTCAACGGATTCTCGAAGCATCTTGAGATGACGGAGTTCTGCGGGCGCGACATCAATTTCCGCTTCCCCAATAGCGACAATGGTATCCACAACCTCAGCTTTAATCTGCATAGTGGTGAGCTGCTGGCTGTCATGGGAGGTTCCGGCACAGGAAAGAGCACCCTGCTCTCACTCCTCAACGGATCACAGCCCCCGCAAAAAGGGCAGATTACCATCAACGGCCACGACATCTCCGAAAACGAGGTGAAGAACCTCATCGGATTCGTGCCGCAGGATGATCTGCTGATTGAGGAACTCACCGTCTACCAGAACCTCTACTTCACCGCCAAGCTCTGTTTCGAGGGCATGAGCGATAAGGAGATTGACAAGCGCGTGATAAAGACGCTCAAAGACCTTGGACTCGATGCCGCCAAGGACCTGAAGGTGGGTTCCGCCATCAACAAATATATCTCCGGAGGTCAGCGCAAGCGTCTGAACATCGCCCTCGAGCTCATCCGTGAGCCGGCAGTGCTCTTCCTTGACGAGCCTACCTCAGGACTCTCTTCTGCAGATACCGAGAAGGTCATCAGCCTCCTGAAGGAGCAGACATACAAGGGCAAGCTCATCGTGGTAAACATCCACCAACCCTCCAGCGATGTCTATAAACTCTTCGACCGTCTGTGGCTCTTGGATAAAGGTGGCTACCCCGTGTTCGACGGTAACCCCATCGATGCTATCACCTATTTCAAGGAAGCAGCCAAATATGCGGATGCGGAAACCAGTGCCTGCCCCACCTGTGGTAACGTGAACCCCGAGATTGTGCTGAACATCATCGAGGAGAAGGCGCTCGATAGCAGCGGTGAACCCTCCGACGAACGGAAGATGACACCGCAGGAGTGGCACGAACTCTATCTGAAAGAAAGAGCCGAGTTCACAAAACCCGCCGTAAGCGATGTGCCCCACTCCGATCAGAAGAAGCCCAATGCCATCAAGCAGTTCCTGATCTTCCTGCATCGCAACTTCAAGACGAAGATTACCAATGTGCAGTATCTGTGCATCACCCTGCTCGAAGCACCGCTGCTAGCACTCATCTGCTCGCTGCTCACTCGTTATGCACCACCAGAGGGGTATAGCGTGATGGACAACAAGAACCTCGTCAGCTATTTCTTCATGGCCGTCATCGTGGCCACTTTCCTGGGTATGAGCGGCAGTGCCGAGGAGATTATCAAGGATCGCGCCCTGCTTAAGCGCGAGAAGTTCCTGAGGCTCTCCTACAGCAGCTATATCTGGTCGAAGATTATCTATATGGCTGGTGTCTCCCTCATCCAGACGCTGCTCTTCATCCTCATCGGCAATGCCATCATGGGGCTGCAGGGCCTCTTCTGGCAGTGGTGGATTATCCTCTTTACCACGGCATTCCTCGCTAGTCTCACGGGACTGCTGCTCTCGCAGTGTCTCAGTTCCGTGGTGGCCATCTATATCAGCATCCCCCTGCTCCTCATACCCCAGATCCTGCTTTGCGGACTGGTAGTCAGCTTCTCTGACCTGACACCAAAGAGCACCACAGGCAATGTGCCATTCATCGGCGATATCATCCCCTCGCGCTGGTCCTACGAGGCCCTGGCCGTCACCTCTTACACGGATAATGCCTACGAAAAGCCCCGCTTCGAGCTCGATAAGGTGAAATACGAGAACCAGTTCTATAACATGGGATTCCTCTACGAACTCCAGTCACAGCTCGAGACGATGCACGATGAAGCAGTGCGCGGCAATGCAGTAAATGCCAGCCATGCCGAGGTGCTCAAGACCAATCTGCAGAGACTCACAGACTACTGTGGTCTGGAGGCCTATACAGGCGATGTAACTGCCTACGAGCCAATGAAAGCCTACCTCGACAAAGCCGAGAAGATTCTTGCCAAGCGCAGTAACGAGGCTACGCTGAAGGCCGACGGTATGATGTCGCAGATAGTGCGCCTGGTGGGCAAAGACGAGGTGCTGGCACTGAAGAAGCACCATTACAACATCCGTCTGGAGGAGTTTGTGGTAGGTGCCGACAATGCGCGGATGATCGATGTCATCGACAACTTTATCGTGCCCCGTACAGGGCAGGTCTTCCTCACGCCGCAGAGCAGGCTTGGTCGCGCACCGTTCTACAGCAGCGAGAAGATTGTGGGCAGCATCCACGTCAAGACCCTCTGGTTCAACCTCGGTATCCTTTTCATCATGAGCATCGGCGGGATTGTACTACTCTTATGCGACTGCCCCGGCAGGTTTATCCGTAAAAGTGAACAATAAAAAGAGATTATAATAACATTAATTTATTCTAAAAACCAAATTTTTAAAAACAATGAAAAAATTATCAATTTTCGCTGTAGCATTTGCAGCAATGGTTTTCGCAGCATGCGGTGGTAAGAAAGCAAATCAGGCCGCCGAAGTAACAGACTCTGTTAAGACATTCGAGCAGGAGCAGATTGAGGCAAGCATCAAGATGCACGTCGACAGTCTCGCCAATGAGATTGGCAAGCTGAAGCAGCTCCCCGTAATCCAGGCCAACAATGGCGCCATCAAACTCACCAAGGATGAGCTGAAGGTTAAGCCTGACTATCTCCTGGCTCCATCTGTTGCTGAGAGTGCTACCACATTGGCTGAGAAGTACCGCATCCTCGCTGCCCTCGAGGTAGACATGAACACCGCCAAGCTTTATGAGATGCCCGTTGATGAGTACGACAAGGCTATCTCCAAGCTTGCTGCCGACATCAACGATCCTTCTTTCAAGGCAATTGAGGACGATGCACCTATAGCAGAGTCTACCAAGGCTCTCTATGACGCCATGAACGAGAATGGCCGCATCAACTACTTCTGGCAGATTGCTTCTGCTTCACTCGTAGAGCAGCTCTATCTCATCAACCACAAATCTGACAAGTTCCTCGCTACCTTCGACGATGACGCTGCCGCTAACTCTACCTTCCGTATCGTGCTCATCCTCGATGCACTGAACCGTCTGTCTCAGTATGATCCCGACATCAAGCCCGTGGCTGAAGCACTCGCTCCCCTGGATGTCCTCAATGCTACGACTGTGAAGGAGCTGAAGGCTCAGCTTGCAGAGGCTAAGGACAAGATCGAGGCTGCTCGCGCTGCACTCGTGAAGTAAGTTACACCTTATTATATATAATAACGGTATGGCCGTCGTAATCAGCACTGCTGACTACGACGGCATTTTTTGGTATCTGTGGGGCCCGTGTCCCGTCGCCCACAGTCATCTTGGTATTGGTCTCCACGCGGATCTCATCCCATAGGTTTTGAACCAGGAAGCTACGAAGCGTCTCTGCACCGCCTTCCACGATTAGCGACTGAATATGGTGGGCATAGAGACTCTCCATATTCAGGGGATGGGCATGATCGATGACAAGGCGCTTCGGATCCTGCCCTGCCCACTCCCGCACGTTCAACTGCGGACGGTCACGCTCTTCGGTGACGCGCCCCACGAGGATGGCATCTTCCTCGGCACGGAGCCTATGCGAGAGCATCTTCGTGAAGGGCGAGGAGATCTGCGTAGGCTTGAAATGGGCGTCGATGAAGCCATTGGCCGTCTGTGCCCATTTCAGTATAATATAGGGGCGCTGCTCTCGATGAAATGTGAAAAAACGGCGGTTCAGTGCCTGGCACTCGGCTTCAAGAACACCCACTTCCACCGTAATGCCGGCATCGCGCAGCTTCTGGATACCGCGCCCCTGCACCTCGGCAAAGGGATCGATACAGCCCACGACAACTCGTTTCACACCTTTCTTAATGATCAGATCCGCACAAGGGGGCGTCTTCCCGTAGTGTGAACAAGGTTCCAGACTCACGTAGATGGTTGCTTCCGGCAACAGCTGCTCGTCATCGGCACTCACCGAGGCAAAGGCATTCACCTCGGCATGACCCTCGCCACAGCGCACGTGGTAGCCCTCACCGATAATACGTCCGTCACGGCTCACAATCACGGCACCCACCATCGGGTTTGGTTTCGCATTCTGCTGGCCGTTTTTGGCCAGTTGGATACAGCGTCGCATGTATTTCTCGTCCTCTGTCATCGTCTTTTATGGATTTTTAAATAGATAAACTCCTACTTTTAAAATTTTTAAAATATTACATTATGACATTTTTACATTTTTCCGTACCTTTGCAGCGGAATGAACTACATAGATCTCTGGCACGCGTTGCACCCCCTTTACGACGATGGCGAAGCAAAAGCTATCGTGCGCTTGGTATTGGAGGAACGTTTCGGATTAACCATGTCCGATATTTTTTGCGGCAAAGTTACGGAATTATCTGCAGATGACCAAGCAGAATTGGGAAAAATCATCGGGCGCCTGGAAAAAGGCGAACCCGTGCAGTATGTGTTGGGCTATACCTCCTTCTGTTGGCGCAGCTTCCACGTGGCCCCAGGTGTACTCATCCCGCGACCTGAGACCGAGGAGCTCTGCCGCTGGATTACCGCCGAGGGGGCTGGTGCCCGAGTGTTGGATATCGGCACGGGTAGCGGCTGCATCGCCGTCACGCTAGCCTTGGATCTGCTTGCTTCTGCGGTCACGGCATGGGATATTTCCCTAAAAGCACTCAACATTGCCCGCGACAATGCCGATGCGCTCGGGGCTGCCGTTACCTTCGAGGTACAAGATGCCCTCCTGCCGCCCGAAGACGATCGCCAGTGGGATCTCATCGTGAGCAATCCCCCATACGTCATGCACTCCGAGATCGGTGGAATGGCGAAAAATGTGCTCAACCACGAGCCTGACATTGCCCTCTTTGCACCACACGGAAGACCGATTCTCTTCTACGAAGTCATCGGCAATTATGCGCGCCATCACCTTGTGCCTGGCGGAGCACTCTACTTCGAGCTCAATCCCCTCACAGCCGATGAAGTCGGCAATTCTCTCCGCAAACAGGGTTTTGCGCAGATTGAATTCCGCGACGATCAGTTTGGCAAGTGTCGTTTCCTTAAAGCCGTCATGCTATGAAGAAAGACATCACCGAACAGGAAGCCTTCTTACAGCTGGCGGCACTCTGTGCTCAGGCAGAGCACTGTGAACAGGAGATGCGCGACAAGCTGAAGCGCTGGGAGCTCGACACCGCCGCTGCAGACCGCATCATCGCCCGTCTGCAGAAAGAGCGTTACATCGACGATGCCCGTTATGCCCGTGCCTTCGTGAAGGATAAGATACGCTACAACAAGTGGGGGCGCCGCAAGGTGGAACAAGCACTTTGGCAGAAACGCATCGCCGACGATATCCGCCAGCAGGTGCTCGATGAAATCGACGAAAAAGAGTATCTCGACGTGCTCCGCCCACTGTTGAAGCAGAAGCGCCGCACCACGAAGGCCGAGAACGACTATGCCCTGAATCAGAAACTGGTGCACTTTGCCCTCGGACGTGGCTTCACCTTCGATCTCATCCGCCAGTGTCTCGACGTCAACGACGACGATTTTCCCGATTTCACCGATGAAACCGATTAGTTTCTGGCATCGCCTCCTCGATCTCATCTCACCGCGTCTCTGCGTGGTGTGTGGCCAACGGTTGTCTATCAGCGAGGAGTTCATCTGCGCCAAATGTAACCTCCACCTGCCACGCACTGGTTTCCACCAAGACCCTTACGAGAACGAGATGGCGAAACTGTTCTGGCATCAGATTCCCATTGAGCGTGCCACGGCACTTTTCTATTACGAGGCTCATTCCGAGACTGCCAACATCCTCTATGAACTAAAATACAAGAATCATCCAGAGATTGGCGAGGTGATGGGCAGGCTCATGGCAAGAGAGCTGAAAACCACCGGATTCTTCGATGGAATCGACGGAATCATACCCATACCATTGGCCAAGAAGCGCCAACGGCAGCGAGGTTACAATCAGAGTATGGAGATTGCGCGAGGTGTGAGCGAGGTCACCTGCCTGCCCATATATAATAAGGTAGTTCGACGTAATGCCTTTGAAGGAAGTCAGACCAACAAAGGTCGTTGGGAGCGCAACGAGAATGTGGAGCATGTCTTCGAAGTGGAAGATATCTCAGCCATTCAGGGTAAGCATCTGCTCATCGTCGACGATGTGGTCACCACCGGTGCCACCGTCCTAGCCTGCGCCCAGGAACTCTGCAAGGCCCCCAATGTCAAAGTGACTGTCATCGCCCTCGGATTTGCAAAATCTTAGTAATTCTTGCGGCTGTAACCGATTATTTTCGTATCTTTGCACCCAAATAACTAGAATAGGTATGGAAATTAAACATCAATTCGCCAGGAAACTGATGGACATCGAGGCCATCAAACTGCAGCCCAACGAGCCCTTCACATGGGCATCAGGCTGGAAGTCACCAATCTACACCGACAACCGTAAGACGCTGTCGTTCCCCGCACTGCGCTCATTCGTGAAACTCGAGCTCTGCCACGCCATCCAGGAGCATTTCCCCGAGGCTGAGGCCGTGGCAGGTGTGGCCACCGGTGCTATCGCGCAGGGAGCCCTCGTCGCAGATCAGCTGGGACTGCCCTACAGCTATGTGCGCCCGAAGCCGAAGGATCATGGCATGGGTAATCAGGTTGAAGGCGAGATCAAGCAGGGAGCGAAGGTCGTTGTCGTCGAGGATCTCATCTCTACGGGCGGTTCGTCGCTCAAGGCCGTGGCTGCGCTCCGAGCCTACGGTGTCGAGGTCATCGGCATGGTGGCATCCTTCACCTACGGTTTCCCTGTCGCCGAGCAGGCCTTTGCCGAAGCCGGTGTGAAGCTCATCACTCTCAGCAACTACGATGCCGTCATCGAGGAAGCCGCCAAGACCGGCTACATCCGCGAGGAAGACAAAGCTGTCCTCGCCGAATGGCGCAAGAGCCCCGAAACCTGGAAACAGTAATATTCAGACATGTCCAAAAAAAGTTCTTCTGTCAAAAAAAGCAATTATGGGATTATTTGGAAGTGAATCAAAATTCGAGAGCAGCGTAAAGTTTGTGCCCTACTCTCAACAGGCAGTCTACGACAATATCAGCGACCTGCGCAATCTGGAGAAGGTGCGCGACCGCGTGCCCGAGGATAAAATCAGTGACTTCTCCTTCGACGAAGACACGGTGAGCCTCAATGTACCCCCCGTAGGCGAAATCAAGCTCCGCGTCGTCGACCGCGAGGAGCCTAAGTGCGTCAAGTTCGAGGCCGTGCAGTCGCCAGTGCCCTTCAATGTCTGGGTACAGGTGTTACCCGTCGATGAGCAGAACGCAAAGATGAAGGTGACGGTAGGTGCTGAACTCAACCCCTTCATCAAGAGTATGGTTGAGAAGCCCCTGCAGGATGGTGTCGAGAAAATTGCCGATGCCCTCGCCCAAGTAAAATACGTGTAAAATATAAGAATGGTATGAAACTCTGGGAAAAGAACTTTGAGATCAACAAGGAGATAGAGCGTTTCACCGTCGGCCGCGACCGTGAGATGGACCTCTATCTGGCAAAATACGACGTACTGGGCTCCATGGCCCACATCACCATGCTCGAATCCATCGGCTTGCTGGGCAGCGATGAGCTCCCCCAGCTCCTCGATGCACTGAAGGACATCTATGCCCTCTGTGAGCGCGGCAAGTTCCGCATCGAGGACGATGTAGAGGATGTCCACTCGCAGGTGGAGCTCCTCCTCACCCGCCGCCTCGGCGACATGGGCAAGAAGATCCACTCCGGGCGCTCGCGCAACGATCAGGTGCTCGTAGACCTCAAGCTCTTCACCCGCCACGAGCTCATCGACATCGCCGCAGAAGTAAAGAGCCTCTTCGACGAGCTCATCGCCAAGAGCAATCAGTATCGCGACGTGCTCATGCCCGGCTACACCCACCTCCAGATAGCCATGCCTTCCAGCTTCGGCCTCTGGTTCGGTGCCTATGCCGAGAGCCTCGCCGACGATATGCTCTTCCTCCAGGCAGCGTATAAGATGACCAACCGCAACCCCCTCGGCTCCGCCGCAGGCTACGGCTCATCCTTCCCCCTGAACCGCACGATGACCACCGAGCTGCTAGGCTTCGACTCCATGGACTACAATGTGGTCTATGCCCAGATGGGCCGTGGCAAGATGGAGCGCAACGTAGGCTTCGCCATCGCCACCATCGCCGGCACGATAGCAAAGATGGCCTTCGACGCCTGCCTTTTCAACTCCCAGAACTTCGCCTTCGTCAAGCTCCCCAAGGAGTGTACCACCGGCTCCTCCATCATGCCGCATAAGAAGAACCCCGACGTCTTCGAGCTCATCCGCGCCAAGTCGAACAAGCTCCAGGCGCTCCCCCAGCAGGTCACCCTCATCATGAACAACCTGCCCGTGGGCTACTTCCGCGACCTGCAGATCATCAAGGAGGTGTTCCTCCCCGCCTTTGGCGAACTCAAGGACTGTCTCCAGATGGCAGCCTACATCATCAACCGCATCGAGGTCAACGAGCATATCCTCGACAATCCCATGTACGACCCCATGTTCAGCGTTGAGGAAGTAAACCGCCTTGCCGCTGCCGGCATGCCCTTCCGCGATGCCTATAAGAAAGTAGGCCTCGACATCGAGGCAGGCACCTTCAAGGCCTCCCGCGATATCCACCACACCCACGAAGGCTCCATCGGCAACCTCTGTAACGACCGCATCGAGGCCCTCATGCAGCAGACCCTCGATGGCTTCAACTTCGAGCGCGTGACCAACGCCGAACGCAAACTCCTTGGGAAATGAAAAAGGTCCTCCGAAAAACTGCCAATATAATGGCAGGATTCTTCACGCTCATCGTTTCACTCTTCACGCTCACCTCCTGCCAGGCTGACGATGCAATCAGCCGCGACTACCGCTGCTTCTTCATCTTCGACACCTCACTCCATCCACTGCCCTGCCAACTCACGGGCATCCTCGGCAACACAGGGCACTTCTGCACCATCGAAGCCTCCCACCGCGACGGCTACCGACAACTCAACACCGTGCGTAACTTCGACGGCAATGCCGAGACCATCCTCATCACTACCGCCAAGGAGAACCAGCCCGGCATAGCCCTCGGCGCCAACAACCGTATCATCGTAGGCACCAGCAGCTACGACTTTGTACTCATTGCCTACGACGGCCAGTGCGCCAACTGTCTCTCCAATTTCGGCGGCACCAGCTACCCCCTCTCCTGGGAGCAGGGCGGGCAGCGTCTCCACTGCGCTCGCTGTGGCCGCAGCTACGATGTCAACAACGGTGTCGTGGCTGCTGGCGACCCCGGCCGTCAGCTCCTCCGTTATATGGTTGCTCTCGACGGCCCCGTCCTCCGCGTCTGGAATTAATGTCACCATTTTTGCAAATATTGTATAAAAAGTTTGGCAGTTCCAAGAATTAACGTTACCTTTGCAGTCGCAAACACATACACACACCACGCCGCAATGGTGGAATTGGTAGACACGAGGGACTTAAAATCCCTTGACCCGAAACGGTCGTGCGGGTTCGAGTCCCGCTCGCGGCACACCAAGGACGCAACGTCCGCAATTTTAAAATCCTTTCTTATGAAAATATCCAAGTTCCTTACCTTGTTCGCAGCATCTGCGCTGCTCCTCACCTCGTGTTCGAAACTCGGCCCCCTCTCTGCCGACAATTTCACCGTAACCCCCAATCCGCTTGAGACACAGACAGGCGTCGTGCCCGCAACCATCAACGGACAGTTCCCCGAGAAATACATGAAGAAGAAGGCCGTCGTCACCGTCGTGCCCGAGCTCCGCTATGCCAACGGACAGGTGGTACAGGGTAACACCGCCACCTTCCAGGGCGAGAGCGTCGCCGGCAACGACCAGATTATCTCCTACCGCGTCGGCGGCAACTATACGCTGAAGACCACCTTCGACTATCTCGACTGCAACAAAGCCGAGATGTACCTCACCTTCGATGCCCGCCTGGGCAAGAAGCAGGTGAAGATTCCCGCCGTGAAGGTTGCCGACGGCATCATCGCCACCTCTGAGCTCTATAAGCGCACCGTGCTCACCGCCGATGCCGCTATCGCCCCAGATGCCTACCAGCGCATCACCAAGAAGAAGCAGGAGGCTAATATCAAGTTCCTCATCCAGCAGGCCAACCTCCGCAAGAGCGAGCTCAAGAACAACTCCGTCCAGGAGTTCGTGCGCCTCCTGAAGCAGATCAACGACGACCACGAGCGCCTCGCCATCGAGAATGTCGAAGTATCCGCCTACGCCTCCCCCGACGGTGGTTTCTCCATCAACGACCGTCTCGCCAACCAGCGCCAGCAAGTGTCAGAGCAGTACGTCAACCAGGAACTCAAGAAGATCCGCATGCAGGCCCCCGTCGATGCCCGCTACACCGCCCAGGACTGGGACGGTTTCCAGCAGCTCGTAGGTGCTAGCGACATCCAGGATAAGGACATCATCCTCCGCGTCCTCTCCATGTACAAGGATCCCCAGGAGCGCGAACAGCAGATCCGCAACATCTCCCAGGCCTTCCGCGAGCTCGCCGACGGCATCCTGCCCCAGCTGCGCCGCTCACGCCTCACCATCAACTACGAGACCATCGGCCGCTCCGACGAGCAGATCCTCAGCCAGTTTGCCAGTGATCCCTCCAAGCTCAGCATCGAGGAGATCCTCTATGCAGCCACCCTCAAGGAGAGTGCCGACGACAAGCTGAAGGTCTACAATACCGCTACTCGCATCTATCCCAACGATCAGCGCGCCTTCAACAACATCGCCGCCATCGGCTATGCCCAGGGCAACGATGCCCTGCTCGACGGCTTCAACACCGCCCGCGAGCTTCCCGAAGCCAAGGCTAACCTCGGCCTCCTTGCCCTCAAGCAGGGTGACATCAGCCGTGCCGAACAGCTCATCGCCAGTGCCACCGGCGCTAACAGCCTTGCAGAAATCCTCGGAAACCTCAACCTCGCCAAGGGCAACTATGCCCAGGCAGAACAGGACTTCGGCGACACCTACAGCAACAGCGCCGCCCTTGCCCAGATTCTCAATAAGAACTACGCCAGTGCCGACGTTACCCTGCGCTATATCAAGCAGCCCGACGCCACCACCGACTATCTGCGCGCCATCCTCTATGCCCGCATGGGCAACACTAACGATGCCGCCGAGGCCCTCAAGAGCGCCCTCGCCAAGGATCCCTCGCTCGCACCCTACGCCGCCCGCGACATCGAACTGGCCAAGGTCAAGCAGTAACCCCCTCACCCCATGAAGCGGCTCCTGTTCCTCCCCCTGATTGTCCTGCTGCTCGCTGCATGCAGCCAGCGCCATGACAACTTCGTCCTCGAAGGTTCCTTCAAGGGCTTCAGCCAGGGAGAACTTTACATCTATGGTGTCAACGGAGCCTGGCCCCTCGACACCATCGGCGTCGCCAAGGGCAAGTTCCGCTATGCCGTGCCCATCACCGAGCCCACCGCCTTCGTCATCGTCTTCCCCAACTTTGCCGAGCTCCTCGTCATGGGTGAGCCCGGCGCCGACGTCGAGATCGAAGGCGATGCCTCCCACCTCTTGCAGACCAAGATTACCGGCACCAAGGAGAACGAGGCCCTCACCACCTTCCGCCGCCAAACCGCCGAGATGACGCCCCAGCAAGCCTCCGAGGCCGTCTTCAACCTTCTCAAGGAATACCCCCAAGCCCCCTTTGCCACCTACCTCATCCAGCGCTACTACATCCAGTCGCCCACACCCGACTACAAGCGCGCCGCAGAGATAGCCAAGCTCATCACCCTCCCCCCCCCGCAACTGCCCAACAACGGCGACCTAATCCGGTGGCTCAAGGGTGTCGATGCCCTCCGCGACGGCAATAAGCTGCCGCAGTTCACCGCCACCGACCTCAACGGCCGCCCCGTCAGCAATGCCGACCTCAAGGCGCCCGTCAACATCATCACCACCTGGAGCTCATGGAACTATGAGAGTATCAACCTCCAACGCCAGCTCCAGAACCGCTTCAGGCAGGCAGGGAGCGACCTGCGGATCCTGAGTATCTGCGTTGATGCCGACGTGAAGGACTGCCGCCGCCGCGTCACCCGCGACTCCGTAAAATGGTCCACCGTCTGCGACGGCCGCATGTGGGAATCCCCCGTTCTCAATGCCCTAGGCCTCGCCTTCGTCCCCGACAACATCGTCACCGATGCCTCCGGCAAGATCCTCGCCCACGGTCTCCAGAACCGCGACCTCCTCACAAAGATTGACAACCTCCTGCCCAAGAAACCGAAAGATTAGACGTGGCATCGGCGTGGATGCTCTCGGCCATGAGGCGGTAGATCTGACGAGTGCGCTCATCGGGGAGAAGGGCGATCTGGCGGTTCATCACCTCGACATCATAGCGGACCATAGGGCCTGTCTGGGCATCACGAGGCGACATCTCTGAAACTTTTTTGGCCGTTTCATCGATCAAAGGCAGGAATAGATCGAAGTCGATCTGTTCTTCCTGGAGTACGCGCTCTGCCAGGCGATAGCAATGGTTTGTGAGGTTGCAGGCCAGAACGGCTGCAAGGTGAAGCTTCTTGCGTTTCTCGGAATCACAGTCCACAACATGGCCCGAGATGCTTTCAGCAAGAGAACGGATGGTTGCAAGCGTCTCTTCACTGGAACCTTCGATGAAACAGGGGATTTTCTGGAAATCAACACTTCGGTGCTTGGAGAAAGTCTGCATGGGATAGAGTACTCCGTAATAGGAAGCATGATCTTTAAAGACATCCATCGGCACACTTCCTGCTGTATGGAGGAAAAGGCTCTCCGGGCGGTCCTTGCAGATAGATGAGGCTAAACTGCTGAGGGCATCATCCTTCACGGAAAAGATATAAATATCGGCATTTTTGTCGATTTCATCGCTATCAGCCGTATGCCTACAACCCAGTTTCTCTGCCAGTTCCCTGGCATGTTCCTCTGTACGACTAAAGATCTGCACAATATCCTTACCGGCATCTTTTAGTGCCAATGACAGTTGAGTGGCCAGATTTCCTGAGCCGATGATAACGATTTTCATTTTTGATGAGTTGCCTTGAAGAGTCCTTTTAGCAAAAGGTATTTATCGAGTTGTATCTGATGGCGGCAAAGGGGAACGATGTCTTTTGCCATGCCGCCTGTGGCAATGATGTGAACGGGTTCTTGTAAGGTGGGCAGCAGTTTATCGATGAGTCCGTCGATCATGCTCGACGTGCCATAGAGGATGCCGCTCTGCATACATTCCAGCGTGTTTTTCCCGATGAAATGGCGGGGTTTCTCGATGGTGATGGACGACAGTTGCGAGGCGCGCTGGCTCAGGGCATTCAACGAAGTCTTTACCCCTGGGATAATCATACCCCCTAGAAAAGTATGATGCGCATCGACGACGCCAATGGTAGTAGCCGTGCCAAAGTCGATGATGATGGCTGGTACACCATAACAGCTCACAGCCCCTATCGCATCTGCCAGACGATCCTTACCTAACTGCGTAGGAGATTCGATATCGATGCTGATAAGTCCGTCTGCATCGTTGATGCTGAAGAAATGAGGCACGATACCTGTCAGGTCGTTGACAGCCTGAGCTATGTCATCGTCCACCTCCGGGACAACGGATGAAACCGTAATGCTCTCAACATCAGTCGGTTCGACGCCGTATTTCCTCAAGCCCTGCTTCAACTCATAACGGAAGAAACTGACGGTTTCCTCCTTGCGAGTCTTAAATCGCCAAGTGTGGATGATGTTACCTTCTTGTTCTGCGATGGCCACCACGACGGTAGAGTTACCGATGTCTATCAGTATATGCATCCTTACATATAGTCTTTAATGGTGGAGAGAATCAGGTCTGCCGTCTCTTCTTTCGAGCAGAGGGGTAGTTCCTTGACCTCCTTCGTGGAGATGAGTGTTACCTTGTTTGTATCTACTGCGAAGCCTGTCTCTGCCTCAGAAATAGAGTTGGCACAGATTAGGTCTGCATGCTTCTTCATCAGTTTCTTGCGGGAGTTATCGATCAGATTCTCCGTTTCCATCGAGAAACCTACGAGCAACTGCCCTTGCTGCTTATGTTCACCAAGATAACCTAGGATGTCTTGTGTACGAGTCAGTGGAATACTCATGTCATCATCGCTCTTTTTCACCTTCTGGTCAGCGTAGACGGCTGGTTTGTAGTCGGCTACAGCGCTGCACATGACAATCACGTCATTGTCTGCACTTCTTGATGTGACGGCCTCAAACATCTCCTGCGCACTTCTGACAGCTATTTTCTCGATACCAGCAAAAGGCTGGATGCTTACAGGGCCAGAGACCAACGTGACCTCAGCCCCACGGAGTACAGCCATCTTGGCTATGGCGTAGCCCATCTTGCCAGAAGAGTGGTTGGTGATAAAGCGCACAGGGTCGATAGCCTCTTGCGTAGGTCCAGCCGTTACGAGTATCTTCTTACCCTTCAAATCTTTATCTTTGGCCAGATGCAACAGGATATGCTCCAGCAACACCTCTTCAGAAGGCATCTTACCGCTACCGATATCACCACAGGCCAGTCGTCCTTCGACAGGTTCGATGATATGATAGCCATAGTGTTTCAGTTTCTGAAGGTTATCCTGAAGGATCGGGTTCTCCCACATGCCAGTATTCATGGCAGGCGAGAAGAGCACGGGTGCTTTCGTTGCCATGATGGTGGTAGTGAGCATATCGTCACAGATGCCACCAGCCACCTTGCCGATCACATTGGCTGTACAGGGAGCCACCAGGAACAAGTCACCTTTTTTAGCCAGCGATACATGTTTCACATCGAAGGTGAAGTTACGGTCGAAGGTGTCGACAATACATTTGTTATTCGTCAGCGTCTCAAACGTCATCGGCGTGATGAAATGTGTGGCGTTCTGCGTCATAATCACGTGAACATCGGCATTCAGCTTCACCAGCATAGAAGCCAGATTGGCAATCTTGTAGGCAGCAATGCTTCCTGTTACGCCTAGCACAATAGTCTTTCCTGTCAGCATGGTTGTAAGGGGGATTTATTGTTCAACCAGCAGTCCGTGCTTCTCGTAATTAGCCTTACGCACGATCTTATTGTCCTCATCCACGAAGATAACCGTGGGTTTGTGATCCTTGGCCTCTTCCGGAGTCATCTGGGCATAGGCCATGATAATGATCTTGTCACCCTCACTGACACAACGGGCAGCAGCACCATTCAGACAGATAATGCCTGAACCAGCTTCGCCGGCAATGGCGTATGTCTCGAAGCGGTTGCCGTTGTCGATGTCGGCAATCTCCACTTTCTCATACTCCAGGATACCTGACTCCCGCAACAAGTCTGAGTCGATCGTGATGCTGCCCACATAGTCGAGGTCAGCCTGTTTCACTACGGCACGGTGTATCTTTGCCTTCAGCAGCGTTATTTCCATTTGACGGGGATTAGATGTTTACAATGAAATTGTCAATCAGTCGCGTCTTGCCGATATACACGGCGATGGCCACGAGCGTTTCACCTTCAATCCTCGGTGTACGCTGGATATTCTCGAAGTCGACGACTTCTACATAGTCGATGCGGGCCATTGGCTCTGTCTGCAGGTTCTCACGGATGATACTGATTACCTTCTGTGCATCACGCTCACCCTGCTCGATAGCCTCCTGGCCTTTCTTCAGACTCTGTGAGAGGATAAGGGCAGCCTGACGCTCTTCTTTATTTAAATAGGTATTACGGCTCGATTTTGCCAAACCGTCTGCTTCTCTCACGATAGGGCAAGGTACAATCTCCACCGGGAAATTCAGGTCACGAACGAAACGTTTCACCGTTGCCAGCTGCTGGGCATCTTTCTGTCCGAAGTAGGCGCGTTCAGGCTGTACGATATTGAACAGTTTGCCCACCACCGTGCAGACGCCGCGGAAATGGATGGGTCGCACGGCACCGCAGAGGAGTTCTGTCGTCTCTGTCGTGTCAATGAAAGAAGTGAAATGCCCAGGATACATCTCTTCGGGTTCTGGGTTGAAGATCAGGTCACCCCCAGCTTCCTCTACAGCAGCCATATCGTGGTTCAGATCACGTGGATACGCCTCCAGATCCTCATTGGGTCCGAACTGAATGGGGTTCACAAACACGGATACCACCGTGCGGTCATTCTGGCTTGCCGACTTACGGATAAGACTCTGATGCCCCTCATGCAGAAAGCCCATCGTGGGCACCAGTCCTACTGTCAGCCCTTCTTTCTTCCAGGCTGCTACGATCTCCCTAACTTCTTTTACGGTCTTAACTACCTTCATGTCTTATTTAGAATTTAAATTCTGGTTCAAAGAGTTTCTCCATCACGTCATCGCTGATAGCATAGGTCTGTCCAGCTGCAGGGAATGAACGATCTTCGCATTCTTGCTTATACTGCTTGAAAGCCTCGAGCATCACGCTGTGCAAGTCGGCATATTTCTTCACGAACTTAGGTGTGAAGCCATTGGTAAAGCCCAGCATATCCTGATAGACCAACACCTGGCCGTCGCAGCCATTGCCGGCACCGATGCCGATGGTGAGTGCTTTCGTCTGAGTAGTAATCATCTTAGCCAATGCTGCAGGGACACACTCCAGAGTGATGGCAAAAGCACCGGCTTTCTCTACGGCTTTGGCATCTTTGAGCAGCTTCTGGGCCTGTTCCAGCGATTTGCCCTGTACCTTATAGCCTCCCATGGCATTGACAGACTGAGGAGTCAGACCAATATGAGCTACGACAGGAATTCCTGCTTGTACAATAGCCCTGATACGGTCAGCATACTCCACACCTCCCTCTAGTTTCACAGCCTGACAGTTGGTCTCTTTCATGATGCGGCCTGCATTGCGCACCGCATCTTCCACAGATGTCTGATACGACATAAATGGCATATCCACAACCACGAAAGCCGATTTTGCACCTCTGCATACTGCTTTGCCGTGATGGATCATGTCTTCCACGGTGACGGCCAAAGTGTTCTCATAACCCAGCATGACATTCCCAAGGGAGTCACCAACAAGAATCATATCAACCCCTGCCTCGTCAATTGTGCGGGCAGTGTTAAAGTCATAAGCCGTAAGCATACTCACGGGGAGTGAACCCTTACGGTCAAGTAAGTCGAAAATGGTTTTTCTCATGACAATATTTGTTACTATGCTTTCTTTGAGGGTGCAAAAGTAGGACATTATTTTAAAATGCACAAATTTTACAGCCCTTTTTAGTTATTTTGTGTTGATTTTCATGAGTTTATTGGTAAAAAGCAGTATCTTTGCACCGTTTTAATAAGAATACACAAATGAAAATAGCATTAATCGGCTACGGAAAGATGGGTAAAATGATTGAGCAGATCGCCCTTGACCGTGGTCATGAAATCGTGAGTATTATCGATATTGATAATCAGCAGGACTTTGATTCTCCTGCTTTTGCTTCGGCTGACGTAGCCATCGAGTTTACTGCTCCTCAGGCAGCTTATGGCAATTACCTGAAGGCTTGGGCTAAAGGTGTCAAGGTCGTCTCCGGCTCTACTGGGTGGATGAAGGAGCATGGTGATGAGGTGCGCCAGGCTTGTGCTGACGGCAAGACCCTCTTCTGGGCTTCAAACTTCTCCATTGGTGTGGCCATCTTCTCTGCGGTGAACCGTTATCTGGCAAAGATCATGAACCAGTTCCCGCAGTATGACGTTGAAATGGAAGAGACCCATCATGTGCATAAACTGGATCATCCCAGTGGTACTGCCATTACCTTGGCAGAAGAGATTGTCGAGAACATCGACCGTAAAGAGGCGTGGGCTGAAGACACAACAGACAAGAAATTGTTGCGTGTGGATCATATCCGTCGTGGAGAAGTGCCAGGCATTCATACGATCCGTTATGATTCCGATGCCGATCTGATCACGATTACTCATGATGCCCACAGCCGTAAGGGCTTTGCTCTGGGGGCAGTACTTGCAGCTGAATATACGAAGGATCATCAGGGATTGCTCACTATATCAGATATGTTTAAATTCTAAAACGTAGGTTAAAGAGCAGAATAAGATGCAACTTACTGATTACCCGTTGCGTCAAATCTCTGTGAATGTAAAAACGTTGCGATAATGGAGAAAAAAAAGAAAGAATTCAATCCTAAGGTGCAGTGGGCGAAGTTTATCGTTGTGCTGATACTCTACCTGCTCTTCCTCTATTGGGTAAAGAGCTGGTGGGGATTGCTCGTCGTACCTTTCATTTTTGACGTCTATATCACCAAGAAGATCAAATGGACGTGGTGGAAAGAGGCCGAGCGACCTGTAAAGTTCGTGATGTCCTGGGTCGATGCACTGGTTTTCGCCTTGGTTGCAGTCTACTTTATCAATCAGTTTTTCTTCCAGAACTATGTGATTCCATCGAGTTCGTTGGAGAAATCGCTGCTTACGGGTGACTATCTTTTCGTGTCGAAGGTATCTTATGGCCCTCGTATTCCGCAAACCCCACTGACCATGCCGTTGACACAGCATACACTTCCTGTGGTGGAATGCAAGAGTTATTTTGACTGGCCTCATTGGGACTATCGCCGTGTAAAGGGCCTTGGCAACATACAGTTGAATGATATTGTCGTCTTCAACTTCCCCGCAGGCGACACGCTTTGCTCTGCTCCTCAGTATCAGGCTTATGACTATTATCAGATGTGCTATAGCATCGGCTATCAACTCTACCCGAATCGTCCTGATCCAGATTCGCTGACGAATGAATTGCGCCAGAAGTATTTCGAGACCATCTATGAAGCAGGACGTAATGAAATCTTGCGCAATCGGGCTGAGTATGGCGAGATTATCACCCGTCCTGCTGACCGTCGTGAGAACTATGTCAAGCGTTGTGTAGGACTGCCTGGACAGACACTCCAGATCCGCGATCATATCGTCTATCTCGATGGAAAGGCCAATAAAGAGCCGGATAACGTGCAGTACACCTACTTTGTGAAGCTGAAGCAGGCCATTCCCGAAGAAATGATGGAGGAGCTCGGCATTTCAATGGAGGATCTGACAAGCCTGAACACATTAGGCTATATGCCTTTGACAAAAGCAGCAGTGGCAGCCTTGCAAGCACGCAAAGACCTGGTAGAATACGTAACGCTCAATACCGAAGCAAGCGACTTGGAGATCTATCCCTTGAACGGCAACAAGCATTGGACACGGGATAATTACGGTCCTGTCTGGATCCCCAAAAAGGGCGAATCCATCGACTTGACCCTTGATAACATCGCCATATACGAGCGTCCTATCAAGGTCTATGAAGGAAACGAACTGCAGGTTCGTGATGGAAAGATTTTCATCAATGGACAGGAGGCAAAGCAGTACACCTTCAAGATGGACTATTACTGGATGATGGGTGACAATCGCCATAATTCTGCTGATTCTCGTTACTGGGGCTTTGTGCCAGAGGATCATATCGTAGGCAAACCCATCTTCATCTGGTGGTCTAGCGATCCTGACCGTCGGGGATTGAGCGGTATTCGTTGGAGCCGTTTGGGAAAGTTTGTAGACAATATTAAATAGCAGCCTATGGAGGTGCTGCTCAGTACGACCTATTTCGGCCCTATACAGTGGTATCAGAAACTGTATAGGGCCGAGCATGTTGTGATAGAGCAGTGGGAAAGTTTCCAGAAACAGACCTATCGTAATCGTTGCCTCATCGCTACCACACAAGGCATTCAGGCCCTGACCGTTCCTGTAGTCAGAGGTGAGACTTCGCTGATGAAGGATATCCGTATCAGCGACCATGGCAATTGGCGTCATCTGCATTGGAATGCGCTGCAGAGTGCCTATGGCGAGTCGCCATTCTTCGAGTATTATCAGGACGACATCCAGCCGTTCTTCACACAACGCTGGGATTACCTCTTTGATTTCAACGAGGCCATCCGCCAGAAAATGTGCGAATTAATCGATATTTCACCGCAGGTAAGTCTCACCGGATCATTCCAGCCAAAGGCCGACCATGATTTCCGTGAAGCCATCAATCCCAAACATCCGGCACCCGATGCCGACTTCGAATCGAGGCCCTATTATCAGGTATATCAGCAGAAACACGGGTTCCTTCCCAACTTGTCTATCCTCGACTTGTTGATGAATACGGGGCCGGAGAGCATACTCTATTTGTAATACTACATAACTTATCACCGCATAATTCTAAATAATGACAAAACGATTCTACTTACTGATCAGTCTCATTTATTGCTTGGCGATTTCAAGTCAGACACAGCATTTCTATACCTCAGACAAACTGTCGAGCAGTCAGATTACGACGATTAGCCAGGATCAGACTGGCTATATATGGATAGGTACGGAATACGGGATCAACAAGTATGACGGCTATCGTTTCACGACTTATCTTCATCAGCAAGACAACGCAAATAGTATCCAGAGCAATAATATAGCGAAGACCTTTGTTGACCGTCAAGGCAATCTGTGGGTAGGATCAGGCATGGGCTTAACGCTTTATAATGCTGCCAACGATGAATTTGAAAGGATTGCGTTACCCAGTACTGCTGCCCCTCGTGTGAATGACATCATCCAGTCTGACGATCATCATTTGTTGATAGGAACGGCAGGCTACGGACTATACCTCTTGGACATCGATACGCATAAGGCAGTAAAACTGGATGACTATGCTCTGGAAGGTGACAACGATTATTTCAGCCATATCCTGATTGACAGAGAAGGCAATTTCTGGAAGGCAGGGTCATCACCTATCATTACTTGCCGACGGAACAACAAACAGCATACCCTCAGCACTTATGACTCACCCTATGGCACGGTAACCGCCTTCTTGAATTATGAGGGAGGCGTGTTGATGGTATGCCGCCGAGGTCTTATCTACTATCAGAACGGGCAGTTTTCCACCGATTTCATCGATATGAGCGTTCTTGGTGATGATAATATCCAGTTGCGGAGTGCCTTATGCGACAAGGTGGGCAACCTGTTTATCGGAACCTTAGGAAAGGGCTTATGCTGGGTGCCTCGTGGCACCCGTAAACTGCTGCGCTATGAGCATACCAGCGGATCGTTTGACTTGAATACGTCGAATGTGTGGGCACTATTCGAGGATAACCAGGATAATCTGTGGGTGGGCTGTCTGAAACGCGGACTCCTGCTGCTTCCTCAGCGCGAACCACAGTTCAATACCTGGAGCTTTCCCACGCAAAACGTCAGTATCGGCGGCTCAGTGACCTCTATCTGTAAGGGTGACAACGGTATCATCTGGTGTGCTGTACAGAACAATGGCATCTATGGCTTTGATACAAACGGAAAGATTGTGTCACATCCTGCATCGCCTTCGGAGACCTATTCCATCTATCGGGATAAGCAGGGGCGCTATTGGATTGGGACAGGAAAAGGCCTTTATGCCTACAATCCTCTGACGGGAGTCTATCGTAAAGAGGTAGATTTCGACAGCGACTATATCAATGTGATGACCGACGATGGCAACGACCATCTTTATTTCTCGACATTCTCGAAGGGTTTTTGCGCCTATAATCTGAAAACAAAGGAGCTTCACAACTTCACCATGCAGCAGCGCAATGACCCAAGAGGCCGTGTGCATAACAACTGGATCATGACGATGATGACTGATAGCCGTGGAGCCATCTGGATTGGCACCTCCTCCAATCTGTGTTGCTATGACCCGGTGAAGGATACTTTCAGCCCTTATGGATGGGAGGTACTGTTGGAGGGAAAGACGGTGCTCTCTATCTTCGAGGATCAGCAGCATCGCGTAATTATCGGCACCGACAACGGTTTGTACCTGTATGATGCCGCAAAGCGTCAAGTTGTTCCTTACCCCCATGCCGAGGGAATGAGCAACAAATTGGTGTGCGGTATCATGCAGGATCAGTTTGGCGATCTGTGGTGCAGCACCTCGATGGGGCTTTGGCAGTATCAGTCTGATAAGAATCGTTTCATCACTCACGTCTATGGCAATGGTCTGACAAACCGCGAATATGTGTGGAATATCGCCCTTCAGGATTCCGATGGAATCGTATATTTTGGTATCAGTGATGGCATTACGGCTTTTCGTCCCGCCGCATTACGTGGTAATTCGCCGATACCGGGAACTGTTCACCTCACAGGCCTTTATATCGGTGGTAATTCCGTTAACAGCAATACACTGTCGGATGGCCGGCTTGTCATCACACAGCCGCTGGTGCAGAGCGACCATTTCGAATTCTCTTATCTGGACAATTCGTTTACGATGGAGTTCTCGCTGCTGAACTTCATGAATACGGAGAATGTGGCCTACGAATACCGACTGAATGATTCTGAAGACTGGACACAGACGCAAGCAGGCCGTAACCGTATTCCGTTCACACATCTGCAGCCTGGTTCCTATACCCTTGAGGTGAGAGCCTACGACAGTGGAACCTATACCGAGCCCCAGGTCTACCATATCACGGTCCGTGCACCGTGGTATCAGTCTGCGTGGGCGTACCTTATTTATATATTGGTGTCTCTTGTGGTGCTGGGCTTCCTTGTGTGGTTCTATATCCGCCGCCGTCAGCAGGAGCTGGATGAGGAAAAGATGAAATTCCTGATTAATGCGACTCATGACATCCGTTCACCGCTGACACTGATTATGAGTCCGCTCCACAAACTCTTGAAGCAGGAGCAGAACCCTGAAATAAGGAACGAGCTGAAGACGATCGAGCATAATGCCCAGCGGGTGCAGAATCTGGTTAATCAGATCCTTGATATCCGGAAAATCGACAAACAGCAGATGAGGCTGCAGTGCCAGGAGACGGATATCGTGCAGTATCTGGGTAATATCCTGAAATCGTATGAGTACACAGCCAGGGAGCGGAATATTGAGTTCCGTTATCTGCCTTCTCTGGATAAGTTGAATGTATGGCTCGATCGTTCTGCCCTGGATAAGATTGTCGACAATCTGCTTTCAAACGCCTTTAAATATACCTATGACGGTGGAACAATTGAGGTGCGTGTGGGCACCAATGACCGGCAGATGGCGATGTTGCAGGTGATTGACACAGGCATGGGCATCAAGGGTGACCTCCATAAAATCTTCGACAGATTCTATCAGGGTGGCGGTTCCCACTCCCTGCACATTGAGGGCACCGGTATCGGGCTGAACCTCTGTAAGATGATTGTGGAGATGCACCACGGCACCATCAGTGCGGCAAATCGCGACGACTGTCAGGGCAGCATCTTTACGGTGTGTCTGCCTTTGGGCAACAGCCACTTTGCCAAGGAGGAGATACTTGAACCCGAAGAGAAGGAGAAGACACGTAAGCAGAAGGTGCAGTCGAGTTACCATGTGCTCATCGTCGATGATGACGAGGAGATAGGTGATTACATCCAGCAGGAACTGGGCGCCTATTATTATATCACCTCAGTGACCAGTGCCCGCGAGGCCATGCATCAGCTGTTGTCTGTGGATCGGAAATGGCAGTATGACCTGGTGGTCAGTGATGTAATGATGCCGGAGATGGACGGCTTTACGATGTTGCGCATGATTAAGAAGAACATCAATGTCAGTCATATCCCCGTGGTGATGCTTACCTCCAAGAGTGATGTCGCCAACCGTCTGGAGGGTCTGGAGAAGGGGGCAGATGCTTTCCTTGCCAAGCCGTTTGATATGGAAGAGTTGCATGTGGTGATCAATAATCTAATCAGCAAGAACCTGCGCCTGAAAGGAAAGTACTCGGGTGTCCAGCAACAAAAGGACAAGGTTGAGGAGACACAGGTGAAAGGCAACGACGAGCTGCTGATGGAGCGGATCATGAAGGTCATCAACGAGCATCTGTCGGATAATGATTTCAATGTAGAGGTGCTTACCCAGGAGGCGGGCATCAGTCGTGCCCAGCTCCATCGGAAGATGAAGGAGCTGACGGGATTACCTGTCAGTGAGTTTATCCGCAATATCCGTCTGGAACAGGCGATACGTCTCTTGAAGGAACAGAAGATCAATGTCACGCAGGTAGCCTATGCCGTCGGTTTCAGTAATCTGGCACACTTCTCAACGGTGTTCCGCAAGCAGTTTGGCGTATCTCCAACCGAATATATAGAGCAAAATGTGCTGTCTGAAACAAAAAGACAATGAAACGAAACGTTTATGAAACCCACTTAAAAGAAATCTGCCTACCTTTGCGGCAGATTTTTTTTAAACAATCATTAAAATCATTATTAACTAATCAAAAACCAAACGTATGAGTTTCAAAGCAAAGAAAACAGCCCTATGTGTCGGATTGTGCTTTCTCGGCATGATCAGTGCACAGCAGGCCTCGGCAGCTACCGAATCAGTAGCTTCCGTCCAGCAAACGAAGCAGGCTACCGGTCACGTGTCAGACTCTCAGGGTCCGATGATTGGTGCCACGGTCATGGAGAAGGGTACCTCCAACGGTACGGTTACCGATTTCGACGGTAACTTCTCGCTCAATGTGAAACCGGGCGCAACGCTCGTTATCTCTTATGTGGGATATGAGTCACAGGAAATCAAGGCTGGTGACAACATCAGAGTGACCCTTAAGGAAGACGGTCACGTGGTGAACGAGGTGGTGGTTATCGGTTATGGTACGCAGCGCCGTGAGGCTGTGACCGGATCTGTGGCCAACATCGGTGGTGAGAAACTGAATCAGGTGGCAGCATCCAATGCCGCTCAGGCCCTGCAGGGTCGTGTCGCTGGTGTGCTGATGACACAGACTTCTTCTAAGCCGGGTGCCGAGATGCAGGTTCGCATCCGTGGTCAGCGCTCACTGACGGCTTCTAACGACCCGCTGATCGTGCTCGACGGTATCCCCTTCATGGGAGCCCTTTCTGATATCAATCCCGCCGACATCAAGTCGATGGATATCCTGAAGGATGCCTCTGCTACCGCTATCTACGGTTCTCGTGGTGCCAACGGTGTGATCATCATCACCACCGTCAAGGGTACTCAGGGTACGCCTGCCAAGGTCACCTATAACGGCTATGTCAGCTTCAAGAAGGTATTCAAGAAGTACCCGATGATGGACGGTCCTACTTTCACCAAGTTCCGCCAGGTGGCCGGTAAGTACCAGAACTCTCTGGATGAGAATGACAACACCAATACCGATTGGCAGGATCTGTACTATCAGACAGGTATCAGCCACAACCACGACATCAGCGTGGCTGGAGGTACCAATGGCGGTAGCTACAGCTTCGGTGCAGGTTACTATAAGGATGAGTCTGTAGTCCCCACTGAGGGTTACGACCGTATCTCTGTCCGCGGTAACTTCGACCAGAAGGTGGGCGAGTGGTTCCGTTTTGGTCTGAGCACCAACAACAGCTATCGCAAGACTCAGGGTGTCAACCAGATGTACGCTGTACTGGGTTCTACACCTATCTCCAGCCCTTACGATGAGAACGGCAACCTGAAGCGTTACAATTCGCTGCCTGCCGACGACCAGATTGTTGTCACCAAGGAGACTGTTGAGCGCGACAAGGAGGTATGGCTCAGCGAGAATAAGGGTCTCGGTTCTTACAACACCCTCTTCGCCGAGGTGAAGTGCCCGTGGATTGAAGGTCTGAGCTATCGCATCAACGTCGGTCTGAACTACCGCACTTCAAAGGGTGGCAGTTTCACCGGTACTGGTGTGAACAACAAGGACGAGAACGCCATCAACGGCGGTAGCATTTCTGAGAACCAGACCCGTAACTGGGCTGTGGAGAATCTGCTCACTTACGATCGCATCTTCGCTGAGAAGCACAATCTGAATGTGGTGGCCATGTACTCTGCCGAGCAGACAAGATATGAGTCGACAGGTGCTTCTGCCGACGGTATCCCTGCCGACTACTTCCAGTACTATGCACTCGATAAGGCTACTGGTTCGAACATCAACCTCAATAATTACAACTACTGGCAGAGCGGTCTCGTTTCATGGATGGGACGTGTGATGTACTCTTATGATAATAAGTACATGCTCTCTGTCGCTGTACGTTCCGACGGTTCTTCTGTGCTGGCTCCCGGCCACAAGTGGCACACTTATCCCGCCGTCAGCGCTGGTTGGAACATTGCCCGTGAGGAATTCATGGAGAGCACCAAGAACTGGCTCGACAACCTGAAGCTGCGCGTAGGTTACGGTGAGACCTCTAACCAGGCCATCTCTGCCTATCAGACACTCGGTGGACTCGGTATCCGCAACTATAACTTCGGTAACGGCACCAACTATAAGGCTGGTTACTATGTGAATTCACTGCCTAACAATGAGTTAGGTTGGGAGTACTCCAAGACATGGAACTTCGGTCTCGACTTCTCGCTGTTCAACGGTCGCCTTTCCGGATCGTTCGAATACTATACCCAGAAGACCAACGACATCCTGCTGAATGTCAAGCTGCCCGACACCTCTGGTGTAAGCGGCTATACCGGAAATATCGGTAAGACAGAGAACAAGGGATGGGAGTTCACTTTGAACGGCATCATCATCGACAACAAGAATGGCTGGAACTGGGAGGCTGGTATCAACCTTTATCAGAACCGCAACAAGCTGACAGAGCTTGCGTCAGGTGAAAAGAAGGATGAGGGTAACCTCTGGTTCGTTGGCTATCCTATCGATGTCATCTACGACTATCAGTACGTTGGCCTGTGGCAGAAGGGCGAGGAAGAGCAGCTGAAGGTGCTCGAGCCCGATGGAAACATCGGTATGATCAAGGTGGCCCACGACGGTGCCCTCGATGCCAACGGCAATCCTACCCGTGCCATCGGTGCCGACGATCGTGAGATCATGAGCATGGAGCCCGACCTCATTGGCGGTTTCAATACGACTGTTGGCTACAAGGGCTTCGACCTCACTGTCATCGGTGCCTTCCAGATTGGTGGTAAGCTGATCTCTGCCATCCACTCTTCTAATGGTTACCTGAACATGCAGACAGGTCGTCGTAACAATATCGATGTTGACTACTGGACTGAAGACAATCCTGGTGCCAAGTATCCGAAACCCGGTGGCGTACAGAGCGGTGATAACCCCAAGTACGGTTCTACCCTCGGTTACTTCAATGCCGGCTACCTGAAGTTCCGCACCATTACCCTCGGTTACAACTTCGAGAACCTGAAGGCCATCAAGGACCTCGGCATCAGCCGCCTGCGCCTCTACGCTTCGGTTCAGAACCCGTTCGTACTCTTCTCACCGTACACCAACGAGAGCGGACTTGATCCTGAGACCAACTCTTGGTCTAACGAGAACACGGCCGTAGGATATGCCTTTGGTAGCCACAGAATGCCTATCATCGGTTACAACACGCCTACTACCCGCAACTTCTTGTTCGGTCTGAATGTGACATTCTAAAGGAAAAAGGTATAAAAGTAAAAAAAGTAAAGTTATGAAAACTAAAAGTATCAAATATATCCTTGCTGCGGGTCTTGTTTGCTGTGGTCTCTCTACAGCCATGACGTCCTGTAACAGCGTGCTCGATGAGCAGCCGCGCAGCAATTTCGACCCGTCTTTCTTCACCACGAAGTCGGGTATTGAGGGCGGTCTGACTTCGCTCTATGCCCACCTCCGCTATTTCTATGGCAACGGTTACTATCTGAACAGTCTTGAGACTGGTACGGATGAATACACATGGGCACAGTCTGCCGATGGTAACTTCAAGGATGCCGACCTCTCAGGCGTTGGTCAGATGGTGCCTACCAACAGTATCGCCGGCGGATGCTGGGGCGCTGCGTTCTCTAACATCAACACCGCCAGTGGCATCATCGAGAACGGTGCTGCTGCAGGCATGGACGATGCCCTGCTCGCCGAGGCTTACTTCTTCCGCGCCTTCGACTACTTCATCCTCGTGCAGACCTATGGTGGTGTGCCCTTGGACCTCGGTGCAGGCGAACTGAAGTTCAACACCTCTACCATCCGTACTTCTGTACGTAACACCGTTCCTGAGGTTTATACCAAGTGTATCTTCCCCGACCTCGAGAAGGCACTGGCAGATCTGCCGGATAATCCCCGTCTCACAGGTACCGCCACGAAGAACCTCGCCCGTCTGTATCTCTCAAAGGCTTATCTCACCTACGCCTGGTGGTTGGAGAATCCCAACAACATCCCCACCTATCCTGAGTGCAGCCGCGACGCAGGGCAGGCAAACAGCTACTTCCAGAAGGCTTACGATATGGCCAAGGCTGCCATCGACAATCCTGGTCCTTATGCACTGCAGCCCACGTTCTACGACGTGAATGTGGCCACCAACGACCGCAACTCTGAGATCATGCTCTATGCCGACCACGACGAGGACGAGAAGTTCGGTAACGGTGGTGTAGGCTATGGCTGGGGTAGCGGTGGCTCTCCTGAGAACTTCGCTTACTGGATGGAGACCTGGAACTATACCGAGATGATTGCAAAGGATCCTGATGGTAACGACATCAACCCCGTCCAGCGTGAGGCTGTTCAGGGCCTCGGACGTCCTTGGACCCGTATGGCGCCTGTGGCCGATGCCTTCATCAAGGGCGGTGTATGGGAAGACGAGGTGAAGGGTATCGACTCTCGTTACGATGCCACCTTCACACTGAGCTACTTCACCAACTGGAATAAGGCTGGTAATCCTGCTCCTTATGTGACTGGTGCCAACGGCATGCAGGTAAAGCCTGGCGAAATCTACTTCAGCTGGGTTCCCGAGAGCGAGGATGCCAATATCAACTATACCGGTGCCGACGGTAAGCTTGGTTTCGGTGAGATGCCCGGACGTGCAGACTTCGTAGTAGGCGTCAACCACATCAGCCGTAAGAAGTATCCTTGTAACTGGAAGATTGGTATCTACCGTACGGATAATGCCGGTAGCCTTGGTTCTAAGGTGAACGGTGGTAGCCCCCGTCCTTGGAACATTGCCAAGTTCTCTGAGTTCTATCTCATCGCCGCCGAGGCTGCTGTGAAACTCGGTAAGAACGAGGATGCCAAGGCCATGGTGAATGTGCTCCGTGAGCGTGCCGGTAAGATGACCTACTGCGTGAACGACCGCGCCCCCTTCGCCGCTGACTGGAGCCAGGCCATGCTGGCAGCTACGCCTGCCACCATCACCATCGACTTCATCCTCGACGAGCGCAGCCGTGAGTACTGGGGTGAGGGCTATCGTTGGTTCGACCTCGTCCGCACCCAGAAGTGGGCAGAGCGTGCAGGCACCTACCACATCGCCGGTGATGGCTATACCGACAAGGATCTGCAGGAGTTCAGGCGCGACATCCCCGTTGGATATTACCTCCGCCCGATCCCTCAGGGTCAGATCGACGGTATGGAAATGAGCGAAGATGAGAAAGCCGCATATCAGAATCCCGCATATAGGAATTAATAAAGTTAGTATCTCTCTTGGACACGGGGCGTTGTGATGACGCTCCGTGTTTTTTTGTGTCCAAAAAATTTGGTGGTTTCAGGATTTGTTCGTATCTTTGCACCCGACATCCGGTAGGATTGTCCCACAGAGGTTCGCTTAACCGCGATTAATTGGGAATGGAGTGCAAGTCTCCTACTGTCCCGCAGCTGTGAGCTCCCGTATGGCTCTGAAGCAGAAAGCCATTGCCCGCAAGGGTGAGAAGGCACTTCGGAGTGGAGCGTAGTCAGAAGACCAGCCTTTGATGGAAAGAATGCCAATCGTCCTCGATGTAAGGACAGGCGGCGAAAGACAGGTTTTTATGGTATCAAGAGTTGTTCAGGAGCCGTTGCCATTGGCTCTCTGCGACGCTTTACATACGTGTATTATTATATAGGTTTGTGAAAGAGACCCTGTCGTGAGGCACGGCCTCTTTCTTTTTTGTGATTACTGCAGCTCATAGTTCCTCAGTCCTTGGTTGAGGAAATCCATGTAGGCAGCGATGTCTTCGTTGAATCCGCGACTGCCGGTAAGCGGCTTGCCGGTCACGGGATCAAGGGCTACGTAGAAAGGCTGGGCGTTGGCGCCGAACTTATGGCTCTGCAGGTAGCTCCACTTGGCACCGACGGTGCGCAGCGTCTTCTTGTTCCCCGCTTCGTCCGTTATCTCGAATGGCTCCTTCAGGGGAGTCTTGTCATCCACATAGAGCGAGATAAGCACGTAGTCGTTCTTCAGCTTGTCAGCCACACGGGCATCCGACCATACGGCAGCCTCCATCTTACGACAGTTCACACAGCCATAGCCGGTAAAGTCGATGAAGACGGGCTTTCCCTGGGCTCTGGCAACAGCCATGCCCGATTCATAGTCATGATACTCCGCCTCCACCACTTTGGGGTTGAGGTTGAAGTCCTGCGTACTCATCGGTGGCGCAAAGGCACTGACAGCCTTGCAGGGAGCGCCCCAAAGCCCGGGCACCATATAGACGGCGAAGGCCAGCGACACCAGTCCACCCATGATGCACACCACGGACATCGGCTTGTTCATTTCTCCGCCGATCTCATCTGCCTGGAACTTCAGCCATCCGCAGAGGTAGGCACCCAAGAGGGCGAAGATGACAATCCACAGCGACAGGAACACCTCGCGGTCGAGGATATGCCAGCCGTATGCCAGATCGGCTACGGAGAGGAACTTTAGCGAGAAGGCCAGTTCGATGAAGCCGAGCACCACCTTCAGCGTCGTCATCCATGAACCCGACTTCGGAGCCGACTTCAGCCACGAGGGGAACATCGCAAAGAGCGTGAACGGCAGCGCCAGGGCCAGGGCAAAGCCCAGCATACCCACGGCAGGCGCCAGCCAATTGCCGGTCGTCGTGGTCTGCACGAGCAGCATGCCGATGATAGGACCCGTGCACGAGAAGGATACCAGCACCAGCGTGAAGGCCATCAGGAAGATGCTGATCAGTCCGCTGGTCTCCGAAGCCTTCGTGTCTACCGCGTTGGCCCATCCCTCGGGCAGCGTGATCTCAAACCAGCCGAAGAAACTCAGGGCGAACACCACGAGCAGCACGAAGAGGAACACGTTGAACACGGCATTCGTCGACATCGCATTCAGCGTATCACTGCCGAAGAGTGCCGTTACGAGCAGACCAAGACCGAGGTAGATGACGATGATGGAGATGCCGTAGGTGAACGCGTCGCGGATACCTTTCTTCTTATCGTCCTTCGAACGTTTCAGGAAGAAACTGACGGTCATCGGGATGATAGGCCAGATGCAGGGCATGCAGACAGCCAGCAAACCAGCCACAAAACCCATGAGCAGCAGCCACAGCAACGACTGCTTGGCCAGATCCTCGCCTGAACCAAGGGCGCGCAGCTCATCGGTAACGGGCGTCCACAAGTCATCGGCCACCGCATCGCTGACCGTAGCGATAGAATCCACCTTGGCCGTATCGTTCTTGGCCACGGGAGCCGCTGTCTCTTCAGCCGTCGGATTGTCTACAGCCGCAGGAGCCGTCTTGGCCTTGTCCTCAGACTTTGTGCTGGCAGCATTCGCCGCACTGGCTACAGGCCGCTTGCCCTGCTGCTTCAGTGCCACCTCCGAAGGCGGCAGACAGCTGGCATCGCTGCAGGCACCATACTCCAGATAACAGTCGATGTCGTAGTCAGGCTTCGTGAAGCGGATTTTCTGGACGAAGGTAGCCTCGTTCTCGAAGTATTTTAACTCCATGTCGAAGAGCTTGTCCATCTTCTTGATCACATTCCCCCTCGGCGTCAGCTTGCCCACGGGCTCGGCACCGTCCATCTTCACCACGTTGAACGTAGCCTCCGTAGGACCGCCGCTCCCGAGATCTGTCGAATAGACATGCCAGCCAGCGTCGATCTTGGCGTGGAACACAATCTCCGCCTCGTCACCCTCACCCGTCTTCAGTTCCGACGTGAAGTGTACGGGATTCACAATCTGCGCCTGAAGCGCCAGGGCTGCCAGCAGCACCCAGCACGTCAGGAGCAGCTTCCTTAGTCCATTCATGCCGTTACTTGCACTCTCCCTCACCATATACATAGGCGAAGGCACCGCTCTGATAGTCGAAAATCTCCTCGGGCTTGAAGAAGCGGGCCACCTCGATAGCCGCATTCTCCACCGAGTCTGAAGCGTGGACGATATTCTGCTGGTTGCTCACGGAGTAGTCACCGCGGATGGTGCCGGGAGCAGCCTGACGGCCATTGGTAACGCCAGCCATCGTGCGCACCACCTGCACGGCCTCCACACCAGAGATGGCCATGGCCACCACGGGCGAAGCCTGCATCGAAGCGCATAGTCCGGGGAAGAAAGGTTTGTCTACAAGATGCGCATAGTGCTCGCGCAGGATCTCATCGCTGAGCTGCATCATTTTCATACCTGAGATGCGGAGTCCGCGACGCTCAAAACGGTTCACCACCTCACCGATCAGCTGTCTCTGAACGCAGCTGGGTTTCAGTAATACTAATGTTGTTTCCATATTGATAATTGTTTGGGGTTATACTTCTCGTTGCAAAGATACCACAAATAGTTGGAACTGCCAAGTAAAACCCCCAAAATAATAAAAAAAGGCAATAACATAGAAATTGACCCAAGTAACCATCTTGTTTGCGATTAATTGGGTTTTGCCCGGCTTTTCTTTTTCAGGGATTTGATGAGCAGTCGGATGAGCAGGAAGAAGATGACGATGATGACTACGATGCCTATCAGAATGGTGACTAAGAGGTTTGAGCCTCCTGTGCCCGCCACGAACACCTCGTCGCCCTCTTTGTCGTAGTACAGGGTTACTTTTTCGGAGTTGTTGATTCTCAGATAGGTATTTTCTTCGATTTCCAGTTTGTAGTCTTTCCCTTGATACGACACCTCCATGTAGTAGTCGGGCGTCTTTTCTTCCTCATCGTCATCGCTATTGCCTCTGTGCCTTTGGGGCTTGTGGTCATCCGCATACACCTTTGCGATGGTGTAGTCGGTAATGGGCTTCTCGTATTGCTCAATGGCGTAGTAGCGCACCCACTGTTTTACCTTGAAGTACCCGTAGGCGCCAAAGCCTAGAACCATGGCTGCAATGATTACATAAACCCACTTCGTTGACAGGCTGTTGCCCTTATCGTTGTTTTGCTCTGTTCTCTTCATATTGTAATGTTTTAAGTCATTCATATTGTGGCTCGCCGCTGCAAATATACAACAATATCGTCAATCAACAAAATAATAACAGGAAAAAAGACATTCAACATTTCAACAATTCAACATTTCAACAATTTGAAAGTTGAAAAGTACAACAATTAAAGTCAAATATATATTAATTATATTATATATTATATTATAATATATAATATAATTAAAATTTTCTTTGTTGATTTTTTGCACCTTTCGAAAACACCAATTGTTGAATTGTTGAAATGTTGAACAGCGTTCTCATACGGATTTGGTTGACTCTTCTTTCTGAGAGTAGTTGACTACTTTCACTGGAGAGGTTGACTCTTTTCCTAACAACGTAGACTTCGTACGGATATTGT
>JAEEGF010536881.1_pt1 | contig 151951 bp, 121 predicted proteins | sample 9134171 | NCBI WGS metagenome assembly JAEEGF01 (sample SAMN16246542, study PRJNA631951) | gut metagenome | biome: gut microbiome; feature: rumen; material: AP-attached | host: Bos | place: Iran: Karaj | collected 2018-10 | reverse complement strand
TCTAATAACCCTAATCTTGATTGTCTCAATTGTCAGGATCTCTCAATCGCGGAGCTGGATCTCTCCTCGTGCGTTAATCTGTATGAGTTGAAGTGTTGGAATTGCCGACTTGAGGAGCTGGACGTCAGCATGTTGCCGAGGCTCAAGATCCTTGAGTGCTCTCCGATGCCCGGCACAACAGGGAAGAATCTACTGCGGAAACTCTATGTCTCGGAGGATCAAGAGATTCAGGGGGTGACAGTCAATCGTTCCACGAAAAATGTCCCTGAAGACACGGAGATTGTTCCTATCAAGGCAGGTACGGTAATTATTCCTGACCAGGCCTTCAAGGCATGGCTCGTCTCGAGGTTCGATGTTGATCTTGATGGCGAGATATCTTTCATGGAAGCCGCTGATATTCATGAAATTGACTTCTGGTCCAATCAGCTAGGTGTAACCTCTCTCCGCGGGATTGAACACATGCCGGAGCTCGAGATCCTTCGCTGCCCTGGAGAATGGGTCGGCACTGTCGTTCTGAACAAGGAGCATTATTACCTTAGTAAGCATTACCATTGGGATGAATGTGTCGGGCCGGTTGGAACACTGATGCAAGTCGATGTCTCCCGGAATCCAAAGCTGAGGGTCTTGGATTTGTCTAACAATAGTGGAATAGGCGAGACCGGTTCTGGAACCCTTGACCTTTCTGGCAATCCGCTCCTTGAGGAGCTGAGTCTCCAGATGTGCTATATAAAATACCCGGATATCAGCTGCTGTCCAGCCCTTCGGGTTATCAATTTCTCCCACGGCAGAGGGGATATGCCCGACTTCTCCGGATTCGGCGAGTTGAGGTTTTTGGATGTCAGCCACGACAATAGCGGGAGGCTCCAGCCTGTTGATGTCTCAGGATCTCCTTATCTCGAAGAGATTAATGTGGACGCAAGTGCATCAAGCCTTTCGGATCTCAGTAATAATCCTAAGCTTAAAGTATTGAAAATCAGTTGGTGCGCAGACATCCATCCGGATCTCTCGGCGGTCCCGCTGCTTGAGGAATATGAAAGTATGAGTTGCGGACTACATTCTATTGATGTCTCGGGACTGAAGAATCTCAAGTCTTTGGCGGTATCGGGCAATCCACTCGGTAGTCTGGACCTGTCTTCCATTTCCGGCTTGGAGAGGTTGGTCTGCAATTCCTGTGGTCTTACGGAGTTGGATATTAAAGGGGTGAAGAATCTCGAGTACCTTGAATGCAGTTGGAATTCAATCGGATCCATTGATTTCAAAGCCTGCCCGAATCTTTCTGAAGTATATGTCGCTGGCAATCCCTTGAAGTCCATGGATTTGACTTCAAACAGAAAGCTCTTCAAGCTATTCTGTGAGCATACTGGATTATCCGAACTGGATGTCTCTCATAATCCGGTACTCTGGGACCTTCGGTGCGACCATAACTCATTGACCTCCATTGATGTTTCGTCCAATCCTAAGCTATGGGGGCTATATTGCAGTGACAATTCCATTACCGAGTTGAACCTTTCTAATAACCGTGAGATTCAAGAACTGGATTGCTCATCAAACCAGATTGAGTCATTGGATGTCTCCTCTTGTCCTTTGCTTCGTTGGTTGATTTGCGGGAACAACCAGATCCGCTCTTTGGATGTTTTCGCAAATCCGCATCTCTCGGGTACTAACGGAGATGATATTACGGGGTTGTTTTGCTCCCCAATGAATGACAGGGACGGCAATAATCTTTTGGATACTCTCTATGTGGCGAAGGGAAAGGTTATTCACGGGGTGACTGTGAGTCGGGCGTCCGACCATGTGCCTGTGGGCACAAAAATAGTCGCCAGATAAAGTATTTTCCATTTTGAACCAACTTGGACTTGATTGAACCAGAATGAAAGGATAATTTAGCGACACTTATGGGAACACCTTTCATACCGGAGCTTGGAGAGCTTCTCCGTCAAGTTGAAGATAAATTTGGTCACCGTCTTTCCACAACGACTGATTATGAGCTTCTCTCGTTCGTCATTGAGCGAGAGATAGGGGAATTAATATCCGCCTCCACTCTCAAGAGGCTTTGGGGATATGTCTCTTATTCTTCCACTCCGAGGGTGGCAACCATGGACACCCTTTGCCGTTACTTGGGCCAAAAGGACTTTAAGTCATTTTGCAAGAAGTTGAAAGACTCCGGTGCAGTGGTTTCCTCCTTCTTCACATCCAAGACAATTGAGACCGCATCTTTGAAGGAAGGCTCTTCTCTTCTGCTCGGGTGGGCACCCAATAGGTTGGTGGAGATCAGGTTCATTGGCGGAACGACTTTCGAGGTGGTCTCGGTCGAAAACGCCAAACTCCGGCCAGGCGACCGCTTCGAGGCCTCTGAGTTCATCCTCGGGGCGCCATTGTTCATCGCAACGATCCGTCGCTCCGACGGCACCGTCACCCCTCCCTACGTCGCCGCCAAGGCCGAAGGGCTGAATGTCCTGGAATTGCTGCCCAGGGAATAGAATACATGTGGAGTCTTTGAAATAATTCCAGGAATAGCTATATTTATACAAGAATGTAAGACCGTGGATCCAAGAGGCCACAAAGCGATATCGGAGGTCGTGCCGGTATCGTTTTTTTATTGTTACAGTGATAAAGTTTAGCATATAAGTTAATTTTATTCTAAATTTGCTATGAAAAAGAACACAACAGTTGAATTGATTGCCAGTTCGGAAACCGTGTCGTTGTATTCCATTAGTTTTGAGATTGATGGAAAGACTGAATTTGAGAAGTTCGTTGAGGCTTTTGAAGCTGATGCAACTTACAGGAATGACTATAGAAGAATTTTGGCCGCGTTACAAGTCGTATTGGAGGTTGGTGCGTTAGAGCGTTTTTTCCGTCCTGAAGGTAAGATAGAGGATGACCTTGTCGCGTTACCTCTCGATAGCGGGAAACTACGATTATACTGCCTTCGCATCTCGGATCAGATTCTTGTGATTGGTAATGGGGGAATAAAGGATGTGAAGAGATACGAGGATAGCAGGCAATTGCTTGGATATGTGATGGACTTGCAGAGGTTCGACAGATTATTGCATGCAATGTTGGAATCCGGCTCTATTGTTATAGAAGAAAGGATATTGAAAGGTGTTGAGAATCAAGTTTTTGAGATATGAAAGACAAGAGTGCTTGGTTTGAGGAAAAACTAAGGGATGTCCCCGAAGAAACGCTAGAGGAAATGCGTTTGTCTGCCGCTGTCATTCAGCGGGTTGATGAGATCATGAAGAGGAAAGGGATGACTCAGCGTGATCTTGCCAGAAAGTTGGGGAAGAGTGAGGCTGTGGTTTCCCGCTGGACAACTGGCTTTCCTAATCTGACTTTGCGGTCAATATCGCATATTTCCTGTGCTTTAGGAGAGCCTATTATTATGGTTTCCAAATGAGCTGCAGTAGGCTCGACCTTGCCCGAAAGAGAAACTATCAGAAACGGACTCCGAGGCCGATCTCGAGGGTGGGGTTCTTTAGATTAATCGTGCTGATTCCGGCGGAGGCCTGGAAATAGCTTATAGTGAATATTATACCAGCGTCGGCGCATATTCCTTTGGCGGAGTAGTCGTCGACCTTGGCCCATTTGCCGGCGGCATCTTCCCATAGTGTCTCGGAGTGGCCGTAGCCGGAGCCGGCATAGAGACTGAAAGCATTTGATAATCTGATTATTCCGCCGGCTCCAAGGCTCCATTCCGTGTGGCTTTCTTTGCCTGTTGTCCAGATTGGAGCTCCGCCTGAGGTCCCATCGCTTAGGCAGGAATATGAGGCGGTGACCTGACCCTTGAAATTTGAGCGTCCCTTGATATAAGCGCCAAATCTCCTTCCTGTTATGGCCGCCATCGCACCATAGGAGAGCGATTTGGGGCTCCATGCTCCGAGAATGGTCAGGCTAGTGGAGAGGTCCTTCGGTTTGTCAGTCTGACTGGATTGTTTGTCAAGGTGACTGGATAGGCTTCTATTGTCATTCTGAGGGGAGCCGGAGGCGGAGCGAAGAATCTTCCCCTCATTCTTCACCCGTGGCAGATCCATGGCGGGTTTAGCGACCTTGAGCACCGGCCCGTCAGTCGTGTATCCTTGCTTGGAAAAAGCCTCTGTATAGCGGTCCCTGATCCTCTTGAACCGCTCTTTCTGGGCTTTCGACATGCTACCGGAACCTTTCTGAAGTGAAGTCCTTAGTGAGCTGACTTGCTCTAGCAGCGACCGGAGCTCCTCCGGGGAGATCTCTTCGCCTCTTAATGACTGTTCTCTCAACAAGATACACCTGTCGCAGATGGTCTGGTAGCTGTCCAATGCCCTGTCCCAGCGGTCACTTTGACCCCAGGAGGCTGTCCCGACGAGCAACGCCAACGATAATAAGATGTATGACAAGAGAGAGCGCATGCTTAATACAAATGTAGTCAAAATTGTATATATTTGAGCATGGAAAACACCTCCGAGTTCTTCAGCACTCCCAATGGCGATGCGCTAGCCTCTTCAGGAAGCCTTGAGATTCTTTGCGACTCAGAGTCGGGTTATTGCCAGCTCTGGCGGCTCGACCGGGGAGGACGTTTCCGTGTCCTTAAATGCCTCAAGGAAGAATATCGGGAAAACCCTTTGTATGAGCGGCTTTTGCTTAAGGAATTCGAAATCGGTTATTCTTTGAGCCATGGGAATATTTGTGAATATTATTCCTATTTCAGGGATCCGGAGCTTGGCAATTGCATCGAGATGGAGTGGATCGATGGCCGCACCCTGGAGGAATTCTTATCTGAGGGGAAGAGGGATAGGGCAGTATATGACAAGGTTGTCTTGGAGATATGTTCGGCTCTGTCCTATATGCACGCCAAGCAGGTGATCCACAAGGATTTGAAGCCGTCGAATATTCTCGTGACATTCAATGGCGACAATGTCAAGCTCATAGATTTCGGCCTTTCCGACACGGATTCATCCTCGATTCTGAAGACTCCGGCGGGAACCGCCGTTTTCGCTGCCCCGGAGGTGCGTTCAGGGTGTAAGGCCAACATTCGGAGCGACCTTTATTCGCTCGGGATGGTGATGTCGTTGTTCCCGGTCAGGAAATATTCCCGTATTGTCCGTCGGCTTTGTCAGGCTAGACCGGAGGCTCGATATGCTTCAGTACAGGAGGTTGAGAAGGCTCTGAAGAGCGATATGCCAGCAATTGCTGGCATAGTGTTTATCCTGTTTGTCGCTGTCATGGCCTTGGTCCCGCTCTTTGAGCGCTGGTCTCGTACGAACGCCCCTGAACCTGCAGCGATCCCCGCTCCTTCCGCGGTCCCCGACCAGACCGTCATTCCCGGCTCGACCGGGAATCCCGCCGCCCCGGCCCCCAAGGACACCACCCTTCCCTCCACGCCAAAGAGCCAACCCTCTTCCGCCCGCAAGGACGGCAAGGATGCCAAAGACACGAAGGATCACAAAGCTGCCAAGGACCCAAAAGCCACCGACGCCCACCTCATCGACGAACTCTTCCGCCAAGCCACCGAGCTGTTCGAGTAGTTCTCTGGCAATCAAGAGGCTAGGTCGAGATTGGTTTACAAAATAATATTCAGCCGGTTACGGATGGCTCTTATGCCATCGGAAATTCTTTTGCTCATCGCGGGTCTTGGGTGGCGTTGACCGTTTGCATAATGGCTTAGTTGCTGTTCATTGATACCTGTCTCTTTTGCCAGAGCTTTGCGAGTGATGTACAAGTCGCAGTACTTGAGCTGAGCCCTGGTAGTCAAAACAAATTCTGGTTCCCACTCTCCTCTGATTTCTTCCGGAACGGTCTCACCATCCTCAATCAGTCCCTCAATGTGGAATTTAAGAGCATCAATGATGTTCTTCTTCACTTCCTCAAGGGTCTTCCCGGTAGCTACACAGGTAATCTCGTCACATTCAGGTGCGGCGCTAAAGTTGTTGGGAACCCAATCGATGGTAATATTAACTTTTTTCATGCTTAATACCTTTATTATAAACTATTTCCAACCTGCTTGTCTCCAAATACTATTTAATATGAAAGAATCCAGATCGTCATTTGGTTTACCACTGACAGTAACTGTACCTGGTTTGTCTCTGCATTTTAATTGACGGTGATCTCCCTTGGTCCGGACAATCCTCCATCCATCTCGCTCTAGTAGCTCGATAACTCTACGTACTTTAATCGTTTTCATAGTCTTTTGTTTAGTGCCGTAAAGATATAAATAAATATATCATTTTCTGCTTAATTATTTGATTTTTATAACTAATTACGGGGCAAGGTCGAATTAAAGTGGCTTGATCTTGCCTAGGGAAATGGCGTTGCAGGGCAGTCAGTGGCCTTTTTTGCGTGCAAGGTACCCCACCCCATAACTCGACCTTGCCCGGGAATTAGTTTGTGGAACGATTCGGGTGACACATTATTTGGTAGTTTGGGAATTTTGGCTTATAATTGTCATCAAACTATTTCCCTTTATGATAAATAATGATGCTATCCGGTTGTTGGATTATTCCCTCAACCAATTTCCTTACTTGTTGGAAAATAACGCGTTTGCGGTCAATTCCGCTGTTTACACTTTCTTGAAAGAGGAGTTCAGGAAAGGTGATGTCCGTTCTAACTTATTGTTTCAGTGGAGTTTCTCTTCATTCTATGGAATGGGGATAGTCCCATCCGAGGCAAAGGCAGCCTTCTTTTCGAAGATGGAGTCACTAAGAGGTAGCTCCGATCGCCTGGATCCGAGAACTGTCACTGAGGAATTACAACCAGCTATGGGGAAGAACAACTTCTCCTTCGTCACAAAGATGCTGAACCTTCTCTCGGACACCGAGTATCCGATTTACGATAAGTATGTCGGGGTGGTGTTCCAGAAGCCATTTACCTTGGAGGAGACAAGGTTAGATCATCAGGATTCAGTTTACTGGGATATAGTCGACACTTACCGCTCTCTTGAAAGCCACCCGGTCATTGAAGCCTTCCGATCCCGTCACGGATGCCCTGGAATGGGTTATATGAAGGTGCTGGATTCCATATTCTGGAAACTAGGAAAGGACATGGACGCCAACCACGAGATGTTTCCCTGGGAGTAAATAGCAGGGAGGTCGGCAGCGTTTTGCCCCCTTGAATGACGCCGAGCCATCGCATAATGATGGTTCCGGCGTCATTTTGATTGGGGTTTTGCATCCGAGAAGAATGATGAATATTGAATAATCCATTGAATTAATTATATTTGTGTAAATACGGAGCTGACCGGTCATTTCTCGCTGGCGAACCTAGGAAATTCGATAGGCAAGAGAAAGACAGGTTGTCCGCACCGTTTCTATCTCAGTAGATTCCGGCGTGGGCCGTGCGCTTATTCCATTGTCGAGGCTTCCTAGGGCCTGCCAGCAGGGATAATATCGCCGGCCCACGTTTCCGTCGTTATTTGAACCAATGTGAACTTGACGAATATGGTATAGGCGGATATATTTGTCTGATATGATTATTTTAAAATTGTTGAGTTATGGCAAATAATTATGTTACTGAGACTAAAGACTCTTTTAAAGGGAAAACTACTGTTGAGTCTTACAAATTGAATTACCAACTTAATCCTAGAAAGTTGACATTGAGTGAAAATGCTGATTTCAGTATTCGCCATGTTTCAACACCTACTATTGAAGGATTGTTGATAGATGTTCATTTCAGGTCCTCAGAACTCAATAAATCAGGAATCAAATCAGGATCGTTATCTCGTGGTTTAGCTTCATATGCAGGGGAGTGGGCTTTCTTACGTAATGGCGAACTAATTATTCAAATAGATGGGAAGGAAAACATTCCTTTGACACCTCATGAAAGTGACAGCGATGTTACGACTAATGGTCTGACTAACGCCTCTGCTTGTGAAGAACTCGTTTGGTATGAGATTGATAAAGATATTTTATCAAGAATTTGCAACGCTAAATCAGTGATGATGCAATTATCAGGGAGTAAAGGTTCTTGGACTATTGACGGATATGATTTCATCTTTCTTGCAAAGACATTTTGGAATGGCTTTTATGACTCTAGTATGTACACAGAAGAGATTCAGCATTCTGAGGATGTCAGTGCTCAGCGAGAGGCTATAAAAAAGAAAGGTTGCATGATTGAGATTGCGATAGCTGTGCTGTATCTCATTCTCTTCTATGCATTAGATTTTGAGAACAACGAGTCGACCTTCAATACTATTGTCATTTTCATTTTACTGGCAGCATTTATTACGGTGGCTGTTGTTAGGCGGAAGAAGGCTAACAAAATTCAATAGTTTAATCTCATGTGTCAAACAATTCTTATTAATGGGCTTTCAATTATTGACCATTGTGTGACGTCTCCCATCTCTAATGCCCTTGTGAGAAGAATTATCCCAGCGCTTGTTAACGTAGTTGTACGTCAATCTGCTCCAATTACATACGGTGATCTTGCTATTATGATTCATCATGATACGCCTAGGTTAGGTTATCAACTTGGTTGTATTGTGGATATTCTTGAGTGTCTGTCTGCAAATATCGGTGAGAGGATACCTTCTATTACGGCTATTTGTGTAAATGCGCATTCTGGGTTGCCAGGAGCTAGTTTCGATAGGGTTCACCCAGATTTCCCAAATCTCCCTTATAATGAGAAAATCAATGCGCTAAATGATTATATCGGGTCGATTTATGCGTTCGAAGGTTGGATGCAAGTGTTGAGCTATCTGGGTTTGGACTATGATTATTGAAATAAATGATACATTATAAAACTCAATCTGATTGTCAGAAGAATACTTCATTTGAGAGTTTAAATGAAAAGAGTTGTTCTTTTTGCGGAGGCATAGTATCTGGAAATCAGGAGATCTGCCCTCATTGTAGGAGGAAGCTGGTGTCTTATTGTACTTTCTGCGGGGCTCCTATGGGACCTGAAGAAAAAGAGTGCTCACAGTGCGGTGCGCCTGCTGGGGGAATTATTTGCCCGAAGTGCGGTACCTTATCTTTTAGGGCATTCTGCCCTGAATGTAACGAACCTTTAACAAGAGCCGCTAAAAAGGCCGTTGAGAAAGCTCAATCTGATCCAAAGTTTCAACAGCTACAAGAATTGGTTTCAAAAGCAGAGGAGTTGCGAGCGCAAATTGAGAATACTGCTACCGATGTGATCGAGGGGCTAGAAGTATCAAAGGATCAACTTGTCATTAATGAACGAGAATGCAAACCGCAGACACTGGATTCTTCAGAATCAGCTGTTTCTAACGGAACGGATAATGAAATAGCACCTCCCAAGAGTTCAATAAAATATGACACATCGGCTAAAGATCTCGAGAAATTAGAAATTGACATAGATAAACTCCTTTCTGAAATGCTTCCTCCTGCCGGCTCAACACCGCAGCAGCAGAGGAATTATTTCTGCGCCAGAAAGATAGATCTTGTCAAGACAAAGACAGTAACGAAAACTGTTCAAAATCCTTTAGGGTGGGTCTGTAATTTATGTGGATGTACACACAGGCAACCTTCAGAATGTGCCATGCCGGAATTAGGTGGAAGGTGGATATATGGGAAACCTCATACTTTTACAGAGACCATAACAACCAAAACATCATCAGAAATAAAAGATTAGTATGAAGCGTTGCAAAGTCTGCCATACAGATAATAGAGAAAGTGCTAAGTTTTGTCGTGAATGCGGCAACTTGCTGACCCCGGACAATCCTTTTATTGGTTTGGTATCAAAGGATAGTATTATCCCAAGCTTACAAGACTATGTCCAGCGTTGCAAAGCACGCAAGAGTATCTCTAGTTTGGCGGGGAAACAGCAGTCTCTAATGTTTGGCCTTGATTGCTTCATAACTGGTGATACGGGCTCGGGAAAGCACTACTTGGCTGACTTGTTGAGGGATATCGCATTCAATGAAGGGGTTATTACAAAGTACGAGATAGCGTCCTACGATGCTTCAGAGATCGATTCTCTTTTAAAGAATATGGATTCGGTGATCGCTTCTAACGCCAATGGAATCATCCATATTACTGATGCCCATAAATTGCTGCCCAGTTCAGCCATGACGCAGGTGTCTGTGATTGATAAGCTATTCTTAAGAATGCGTCAGAACCAGAACATGCCGATTGTTTTTATGAGTGGGTTACCTGATGTGATGAGACCTTTCGCACAACATAATCCCGATATTGCCAAATTATTCGAGTATCGTTTTTATCTGGAGCCATTTGACGATACCTCGATGAGAGATCTTGCTTGCTCGAAATTGACCGAACTCAAGATAGCAGTCTCTGATGCTGCGAATGAAAAAATGCTTAACAGGTTTAAGTATTTGTGCAGAAATCGTGATGAGAGTTTTGCGAATGGGAATGATGTGGTAGGTGAACTTCAGAAGTTCATTGTAAACATGAACATGCGCGGAGGTTCATTAATAGAAGAACAAGATATTCAGGGACAGGTGTTTGTCCCTAAAACTGAAAAGGAATTATTTGGCCTGCTTGATGGTTTTGTCGGACTAGAGAATGTGAAAAAGGAGATCCATGCGATAGTTGATACTTTAAAGAGCGAAAGGAGGTTGAAAGGGGATGATGCTACCATAAGAATCAAGGATCATTTTATTTTCACTGGTAATCCTGGAACAGGTAAGACAACCATAGCAAGGATTTTCGCTGACTTGTTGAATACTTTGGAGGTTCTACCTTCTGGGCAATTGGTTGAAGTCACGAGAAAAGATTTGGTCTCAGAATTTGTGGGTGGAACTGCTCAGAAAGTTGATCAAGTCGTTTCTAAAGCTATCGGGGGTGTCCTTTTTATTGATGAAGCATATTCTCTTAAGAGTGATGACCATGATTCATTCGGCCAGGAAGCAATTGACACACTACTCCCGATTCTAGAGAACAGGAGAGGAGAGTTTGTATGTATCATCGCCGGCTATACAAAGGAAATGGGTGAATTCATACGGACAAATTCGGGGCTTGAATCACGTTTCAACAAGAGAATTGATTTCCCGGACTATAAGCCAAACGAATTGCTTCAGATTTTTTATGGAATGATTCAGAATAAGGGGCTTTCTTTATCTGAAGAAGCGAAGGATAAGATACAGAAGTTCTTTGACAAAATGTATTTATCTAGAGACCAAGGCAAGTTCGGAAATGCTAGGGAGGTTAGAAATGTTGTTGAGAAAGCCGTTGAGAGGCTGAACTCAAGACGAAGGGCGATGAATGATGAAGAACTGTCTTCAGAAGGGAATCTGTTGAATTGGGAAGACGTGGTCGGCCTCGAGAATACCAAAGAAATAACGGTAGATGATGTCCTGGCAGAAATGGATCGCTTTATAGGAATGGATGGAGTCAAGAAAGCAGTCCGTGATCTTGCTGAAGAAATGGCCATGGACCAAAGAAGGCTGGAGGCTGGCGTTGGAAAAGCATCTTTGAAGCCCGTGAATATTATTCTCACGGGCAATCCTGGTACAGGGAAAACATCTATAGCTCGTATATTCGGTAAACTATTCCATGCGATGGGTATCACTGCTACTGACAGAGTTATAGAGAAGAGCCGTAAAGACATTGTTTCGGGGTTTGTCAATCAGTCCGACAAGATGATGGACAAGGCAATAAACGAAGCTATGGGAGGCGTTTTGTTCATTGACGAGGCGTATAGTTTCGCTCCTTTTGATGATCTGGGCCAATGTACTGACACGGAAGGACTAAAAGCCCTTGAGCGGCTTATGACACGCATGGAGAATGACAGAGGAAAATTTGTTGTTATCTGTGCTGGATACAAAGATAAAATGCAGAATCTATACAAAGCCAATGATGGATTCAAGAGCCGTTTCACGCATGAGATCAACATTGAAGATTATTCAGCGGCGGAGTTATGTAAAATATTTGAATTGTTTGTTACAGATGCGGGATACAAATTGCAGGATCAGGATTGTAGAGATAAACTGCTTAAGATGTTTGACTCGATGCTTTTGTCTAGAACTGATAATTTCGGAAATGCGAGAGAAGCGAGAAAGGCTTTTGAGAAGTCTGTCCGAAATCAATCAGTAAGACTTAAACGGATCCCGGCGGATTTAACCACCCGTGAGGACCTGATGACTATAAAAGCTGAAGACATTCCATTCAAGGAACCCGAAAAAGTGGATGCTCAAGATTGTCTGAGGGAGTTGGATTCCTTGATTGGACTGTCTAACGTTAAAGAGGCGATGAGGAGACTTGTAGATACTATTAATAGGGAACGTACTATCGCAGAACGGTTTGGTCGAAAGCCGAACATCCCAGTCGGTCACTATATGTTTCTAGGAAATCCCGGCACAGGAAAGACAACTGTTGCGAGGATGATGGGGAAAATCTTGTATTCGATGGGTGTACTTCCCAGACCAGATGTCATAGAGGTCGATAAAAGTCAACTTGTCGCGGGATATGTCGGTCAGACGGAATCTTTGACTAGAGAGGTTATCCGAAAATCGATGGGAGCGGTTTTGTTTATAGATGAGGCATACGAACTTGCGGATGGCCATTTCGGAAAAGATAGTTTGGATATATTACTGAAGCAGTTGGAAGACAGAAGAGGTGATTTTGTATGTATAGTCGCAGGCTATACAAAGGAAATGACCAACTTCATTAATAGTAATTCGGGCCTTCAATCCCGTTTCCCAAGCAGAAATTGCTTCATCTTCGAAGACTATAATCCTTCTGAATTGTCCGAGATCTTCGAGATGTTCTGTAACAAAGATAGTTTGAAAGTTGAGGATGACGCCTGGTTAGAAATTAAAAATAAGATTCGTTTCATGTACGACAATCGAAATGATCGGTTCGGAAATGCCCGTGATGTGAGGAACTTCTTTGATGAAATTAAAATGCACATGTCAGAAAGAACCTCTGGCATGTTGAATCCGTCATACGAGGACCTCTTGACTGTTAAAAAGGAGGATGTAAAATGGTAATTTGTCCTTATTGCCATGCCGAAATCGAGGATGTCAGCAAGTATTGTGACCAATGCGGCAAAGAATTGAAATATTGTCCCGAATGCAAAGAACCAAGGACAGGAACAGAGTGCCCAAGATGTGGAGAAGATTTGGTCCCAGCCAGGGTGTTCTTGTCTAAAAAAGTATCCCAACCACAATCAGCCCCATCTCCGGCGGCGCCCACTAAACAAACGATTTCGCCTGTAAGACCTGAGACTTCTTCGGCTCTTAGCAGTTTGGCTGATGTTCCTCAAGGTACGACTGTCGCGCAATCACCGATAACTGCGGGTGCTCCTCCACTTTCACTTGTTGGTAACGGGTGGTGCCTTCCGTTGAGATCAGGATCTTTCGGAAGGAGGGGAGGAGTCTATCCCGAATTTGGTTCTGTTGGTTATATATCCGGGAATCATGGTGAAATTAGGGTTTTAGGACAGCAATGGCAGATTCAAGACTACGGTTCCACAAATGGTACTTTTATAGATGGTCTGAGGTTGACACCAAGGCAATGGTATAACATAAATAAGGGTAATACCCTTAGAATAGCTGTGATTGATTTTCAAATCAGTTAATTATGAGCATTTTGTCAATACAGGCTTGTTCTGATAAAGGTCTTGAGCGGCATGCTAATGAGGATATGCTGAGTATCAAGGGAGAACTTGTCAGGGATTCCAGCCTTAATCGCGTTCAAGCAATAGATGATTCGGGTGTGTATTATTACCTTGTTGCGGATGGTATGGGAGGGCATGAGAAAGGGGAGTTCGCAAGTGAATATACATTAAAGCATATCAGCCGGAACATTGACTCAATGATAGATTTCGAGAATGATTTCAATGCGGTTTCACAATGGATCAGCCGGGATCTGAATAAAATGTCTCATGATGAGGGACAGACTCGTCCAATGGGGAATACGTTATCTGGTATTGTATGGCATAAGGGTAAGGTGTGGATCGTGAATGTAGGTGATAGCAGGACATACCGCTTACGTTCTGGGTTGTTGAAGCAATTAACCGTTGACCAGGACTTGAATCATAAGTATGGAACTGACATAGGCGAACAGGGGCTTGCTCTCTATAATGCTATTGGTGGGGACTGTGAGGGAGTTGTTGAGGTGGAAGACTTCACAGGAAAGATATTGGATGGAGATACAATATTGATTTGTTCGGATGGATTGACAGATATGGTAGATGATGGGGAGATAGAGAGAATCATGGTCAATGAAGATGATAACTGTGCTGAAGCACTTGTAAATAAGGCTAATAATAACGGAGGGAAAGACAATATCAGTGTAATAGTTATAACAATTTACGATAACGAATGCTTCCCAGAAGAGTTACTTGAAATAAAAGATTCCCCGGAGGCCTCTCTTAGCATTCCTTCCGTCGAGGGAAAATCACTTGCGAACAACGATACTTTAATGCGGAGATTAGGCAGGGCCGTGGGAAAGATTATCAATACAATTAAAAAATGAAGTCGATGGATAATGATTCTCAAAAGACGACGATCGCCCCTTCGGCCTCTGATGGCACCATTATAGCTCCCGGAGCGGTTCCTATACAATCCGGCTCAGACTTAACTGGAACCATATTGGCATATAAAGGTGACGTTCAAGGAACTAAGGTTGCGCCTTCCTCACAAGGAACCCTTGTCGCTTCGACGGAAAGTATAAATCAAGTGCAGCCAGAGGAAAGAATTACTGCGCAGCGTAAGGAAGCGTCGATTCCTCATCGTCTATCCCCGGGGGACAGCGTTATCCTTTCCGGCGATTCATATTCGGTTGATTCTGTTGTTTCCTCGGGTAGCGAGGCTGAACTTTATGTCGTATCACGGGGTGGAGTGCGTTTTGCGGCCAAGTTATATAGGCCCGGCTTTTCCCCTAACTCGGTTGTATTACCGTCCCTGTTTAAGATCAGCGACGAGCGGATAGTGCGAAGTTTCCAGTCGGGGACAGCCTCATTTTCAGGAGGGTCAGCTCCATATGAACTTATGGAATACTGCCCTTTCGGTGCGACTAGCGGCAAGGCATATAAAGGAAGGACCGCCGAGTTGCTTGAAATTGCCCTTCAGATAGGTAAGGCGATCTCTGTCTGTCACGAATCTCACATCATTCATAAGGATGTGAAGCCTGCGAACATTCTCATAAAGCAGGAGTTTCCCGTTAAAGTCTGTCTATGTGACTTTGGGATCGCTGACATTCTCAAACCTGGGCAAAAGGATATAATTACATCCCAGTCCAGGACGGCCATCTATGCGGCTCCTGAGGTATATGATAGCGACACCTCGATTATGCTGGATGGTAAGACGTTATGCAAGATTACACCTTCAGCGGATTACTATTCTCTGGGAATGACTCTGTTAAGCCTCTGGATGGGGGAGAAGAGTTTCTCCTCGAAGGAAGAAGAGCTGGCGTTTCAAAAGCGTCAGGGCAGAATAACAATACCAAGGGATATGCCATCGGTACTCGCCAATGTTGTCAAAGGTCTGACTGATCCTGATGCTGGTAAGAGATGGAACTACCTTCGCTTGGATTCTGAGTTGTCGGGATTGCTGATACCGGTCAATGGTCAGGCTGGGACACATGGCATTTTATATGACGTCACTAACAACACAATTATAGAGGATCTCCCATCATTGGCAGATTATCTTGCGGCATCGCCGTCCCATTCGAAGGAGATGCTCTATCGAGGACAATTGAGCGATTTGCTTTCCAAAATAGATCCTCAGATTTCACAAGAGCTGACTGATATAGTCGAGAGACGCTATCCTAAGAGCCAGGCAGATGGCCTTGATGCGGCATTGTTCATACTTAATCCTGACATTTCCCTATCTTTGAGCGGGTCTGCGGATCATCATTCTTCCATAAATACTGAAAAGGTCAGAGATCCGGAGTCCCTACTGTCTTTTGTAAAGCAATATCCTGAACTCACAGTGGAAACCCAACGTCTTATCTGTTCGGATATGTTCATATCGTGGCTTAGACCTCGTAACCGACAATATGTTACATCTATATCACGGATAGACAGGGCGTTGGTTAAGAAACATTGTTCAGCTGTCGGGTGCAGTGAAAACAGAGTCCTTTCATCCATGATATTGAGGGAAATGGATCAGGGTGTCCCCTTTAATTGGTTTTTCACTCTTGAAGGGAATGACAAGGCGACAGGAAAAACGGAGAGAAACATAGTTGTTTCATCTCCCTCGGATTTTTTGGATTTTTGTTGCTCTCATTGGGAAGTTGGCCCTCATCTGTATGAGATTAGTTCGGATCTTTTCGTTGAATGGGTCAGATATCACAGCTCGGTACTGGCGGACCGTATCGGCAAGATTGACCGGGACGGTATAAGAAGATACGCACAAGGTGACTCGGAACACATTATTTATCGGCTTATTATCCAGGCAATGGATCCCCTGGCGGATATTAATCTTTGCAGGGATTTGCAAGATCCAAACTTTGCGATGACTGGGGAGAGTATAGGAAGAGTCGTCAACGGTGTCTTTAATGTTTACTACTCTTTGTTCGAAGGCTCTATGTCTGCGATGAAAGACGGATGGAGTGATGGCAGGAATCCTCTTCGTGGCATGATGGACTTTACTAACGCCAGATTAATTGTCAATAGTTTTGTGGAGAAGATGGAGTCTCATAAGGCGAGTTATCTTATCGGCTTCATGAAGACTAAAGGCGATCGTTTCTCAGAGCAGATTCAATGGGTTAATTATTGCACAGATACTGAGCCAAAAATCGGTCCGAAATATTCCCCCGCTACAGCTATGATTAAGGCGGTAGCAGGTTTGGGTCATGTGCCGGAGTATACGTTCTTTGAATCTGATGTGACAGTCTGTGGAGTAGACGACCTAAAACTATTAGATAAATCCCTTGTCAAAAAGCATCTAATTAGGAAAGATCCGAATGGATTGAAAGGTTGGTTGGCCCTCCAGTTCCAAGACAATCCGAGCATAAGTTTTGACGATGAAGATGATCATTTAAAATCTGTGATGAGTTATTATCGGTTTATCGGATTTTATAATCCATCCGACAAACAAGTCACAAAGTGTTTCTCAGACATATGTTATTCTATAACCAAACCGATGAGTGAAAATGGTTATCTTGATAATTTGGACAACTTGGAGTTATTGTTTAAATCGCCAGACATAATTGATCCTATCCGGAGGCTTATGAGCCTTAGCAATGAGTTTAAGATAGCTATCCCGCTGTTATCGTTATTAAATCGTTTTCGGGAATCGTCCGAAACTAAAACTATACTGGACGATATTCGACGTGTTAAAAAGTATTCATCACAAGCCAATTGTGAAGCTTTGCGAAAGAAATTTTGGTATACAATAGGTATTTTTTCCCTTATTTCAGTACTTTTATTTGGTTTGGCCGCATCTTCATATGGTGAGTCATTCGGTCAAGCCGTTGCTGTAAGTTCTTTCTTCACACTACCTATGGCCATTATTGCCGCAGTGGCACGCCCAAAGACTAGAGCAGGATGGATTTTTTCTATGATTTGGCCCGTTTTTATTTTTATATTAGAGATCTCTGGCGGATTAACAGTTGATTATAACCCCCTCTTTGAGATATTGTGGATTATATCTATCGCAGCATTATACTATTTCGGTAGCAATATAAGATTACAATTAATAAATGCAACGAAATTAAGTGACAATACTGTTAAGGCTCTAAATGAAATAAAGCGGTCTTTGACTCAAAACATTGAGTTTAATAATAAGTAAACTACAGTCAACAATATCCATGTCTCATTCTATTCTCAATGTAGTCCGTCATCAAGGTGGGAGTTTTCGGTTAGGTATAATTTGCCGAGAATTCCGATTGGTTCCACAGCCTAATCAAATCATTATTAATGGGATCAATCAGAACCCGATTATGTTTCCTCTAAACAATTACTACTCTGTTCATGGCTCTATTGCCCACCCTGAAATTAGAGCATGGTTGGAAACGCATTTCCCAAGGGAAGCCGATGACCCCATATGGCTTCTGAAGTTTGAATTCGAGGTGCAAGGCAATAATCACATTTTCTCCTATATAGGATCCTCAGATTATAGGAAGATCCCATATAGGAGAGAACTTGTTGAATTAGATGGTAATCGAGTTCGTTATCAGACAGATGAAGACTTGATCCAGATTGTTTGGGATGATTAAAAAAAAGTCTTCAGAGATTTGCTTGAAATATGTATTACCAATGAGATCAGGAGAAGACATAAAAGCGAGGCAGGATCAGTTTGTGACCTCATATAGATTCCCTAAAACAGACATCTTTCCTAAAATGAAAGCGTGGACAGCGGCGATCAACGCATCTGTTCGAACTCGTTACTATCCAGTATATTCCTGTGATAGAAAAGGTCGACCAGCGGCTGTATTCTTCTGGAAAGCAGAGCTTGAGAAGTTAGGTGAGAAATACAAACAATCCAGACAGACCAGAGCTCAGTTCATAAAAGATGTGTGCACCCTTCAAGCGAGTATTAATAAGAGTCAGTATCATAATTGTTTCGCCAATGGAAGAATCCGTATAGGACAATGTCAAAAAAGCTTGTCAATCTTTTTAAAATGGATGTGGTGTCAAGGAGAACTCGCCGGTATGCCACCTGTATGCCCAATAGATGGTCAAGTATTGGCGAAATGTAGACGTATTCTAAAAGAGTATCAAGAAGGCACCGTCGAAGAGATAAAAGATACTTATGTTTCATGGTCAAATCTTGATTGCCTTGTTCTTTATGAACGGCTTGTAGATATTACCGAAAAGGTCGCTGCTTTAACAGAAGATCGGCGACCTGCTGTTTGGGAATTGTTCGCTTTCGAGAAACCTGTTCATTAATCATTTAGTAATATTGTTTCCCCACCATGTCATTTCTCAATTTCATCCAAACTCACATTGACGACATCAATAATTATGTACAGCCTTCAATCCATTGGCGTGAAGGCATGTTCGCCAATCCCGTGCGAAGGGCGGAATCCACCAATGGCGATTTCGCCGAGGTGGTCAAGAGCCTCCCTGCGGAGCTGTCCCGGGAAGATGTTGTCGGATTCTTCCGTGGGGACCTGTATAAGGGATTCGTGGCCACTATCATGTGGGGAGGTATCAGCCGTTTCCAGGCGGAAGGAATCGCTCGCAGGAATGACCGTGAGACCACTATGCCCAAGCTGGAGCGTCTCGTAGCGCTACTCCGCAACTCTGAGACCGACATAGAGAGAATCGGGGGTGCCATCGCAACCTTAAGGCGAGGTGGTGAAAACTATTTCTATGGCATTGGCCCCAGTTACTTCACCAAGCTGCTCTATTTCCTTGCTTATGACATGGATCTCCACACCCGTCCCCTCATCTATGAAGGGAATATGAAGCCGGCGCATTTCGCTTTGATGCCGGAAGCCGGGCGGAATCCGTTCTTCTATTATGCACCTGTTGGAGGTAAGGTGGAATATGCCGAATTCACTTCGTTTGAGGATGTCTATTATGGCTATTGTGAGCTGATGTGTGATACGGCCATGGAGATAGGTGCGGACGTCAAGAACCTTGAGGCATGGGTCTTCGGCTGGCCGGTGAATATCAATGTGGGGCAGCCCAACCCGAGGGTGGTCGCGAAAACGGAGGTTGACCGGATGGCGGCGGCTGGCATAATCAAGCATTGTTTCGGCATTGAAGATCTGGGCGATGCGATTGGCGCGTCCCGCATCTTCTATGACAACAAGATAGATGTCGCGGAATCGCTTAATTCAGAGCTTCCGATTGGGTACGACGAAGAGCACCCCATCGTCATTGCGGAGACGGATGGATATGTTCACCTTGAATATGTCATTACCGATATCATGTTCCGGCTGAAGGATCTGGAATCGAAGATGATATCCCAGCATTTCAATATGGTAGGTGATAAGAAGCTGGACCAGCTCTGTTTTGAAGTCAAGTCCGCTCAGGACAAGAAGCCTCGGGAGGTGAATGTGTATTTCGACATCACCGCCGGTTTCGATGCGATGGCTATCTGAGACTCCATTTCGGGCAAGGTTGAATTAAAGTGGTTGGACCTTGCCCGGGATTAATGTGCAGGGAGTGATCATTAGAATCTGCGCTTCACAAGCTCAGGAAAGAGCTTTCACAGGTTACCTTCTTTTAGGTCGGCAGCGTTTTGCCCCTTTGAATGACGCCGAGCCATCGTTTCTGATGTTCCCGGCGTCATTTTCATATGCGTTTTGACGCCGGCCAACATATCCATTGCGATTTGAACCAATGTGGACTTGACAGTTGTTCTGAAGGTGCCTACCTTTATCATGTAATCAAATAGAACACTAATACAATTACAGACATGGAAGACATTAATGACCGAAAGGTCATGAATAATGAGCCCATATCGGTGAAAGAGAAGATGAAAGAAGCCACAAATTTGGCTCAAGACATAGTCAAGGACATTTATTCCAAGGCTAAGGACAAAGCTAAGGAAGCAATGGGGAAATCTGATGAACCAAGGAAGTTGATAGATTTATTCAACAAAGGAAAGGAGAATAAGACCACGATTCTCATTACTTCCGTGATAGTATTTATATTGACGATAGTTCTTCTCATTGTTAGATGGAGCAATGAATCCTTTTTTTATTCTTTATTTGCCCTGTTATTGCCCATCGGTTATTTCAGACCGAAGATTGAAAAGAAGACCCTGGGAATTATCCTGGCAGTGTCTCTCATACTTTTTATAATAGTGTGTAGTCGGAGTTACTACGTTCATTTTTACGATATTTTTACAATAATCCTGATATATATTCTGGGCGAATGTTTCAGATACGGAGGATGGACTCTAGGCGGTTTTCTTAGCAACAATAAGAACTATGACTCAGAAGTATCAACTAAAGATAATACTAATACTAATTCCCTGAAGCACAAGTTGATCATAATCGCTGTCATAGTGATAGCCTTGGCCATTTTCCTCCCTTTTGGAACTGGGGGTGGTTCATCAGGAGGGGGCGATTATTATGATTGGGAATCCTCAAAAGAAGAAATAAACGATTATGGGAGGAGCTCTGCCTCAGGGACTTATTCATGGTCTCAAGGCCCACTTTATCTTTCAATAACCATATCTGGTGACAGGTGGTATTCCTCTGCCAATTTTGATGTCGTATCCGGCGGAAGAATCAGGAACAAAACTCTGTATGATGAGTCGGGCGCTGCGCCTTTAGGGAGGATAATCAGCTCAAAGTCAATTTCATATGGGAATACTATCCTTTATAAGGAATAAACCTTTTTGTCTTGTTGTTATTGTGCCGCTCGTTTTAACTGTCGTTCAATCTTGCGGCTCAAGTGGCCCGGTAGTTCTTGAACCGGACACGTATTATTACACGAATTATTATGCGGACGGTCATCTTGTGAGCGATTCGTCTGGAACTGCCCTGGAGTATTTCCCATTCAGAAGCATTTTTACCAATGTTTACCAAATCAGGAACGGCAATGAACTCTGGTCAGAGTACGGAAAGGTTGCGGAAATAACCAGATACTCGGGCGGAACGATACGCATTCATTCGTGTATAAACGAAAACGTACGTTTCGCAATCGGGCATACATGGAGACCGGAATAATCATAAAACTAATAATATAACGCATATGAAGAAAATATTAATCTTATTGTTTGCGGCGTTAGCCGTTTGGTCTTGTAAAGAACGGACAGCGATACCGGAGCTGATTTGCGTGGAAGTCCATGACCTCTATGGCTATATTAACATCAAAGGAGAAATGGTCATCGCTCCCCAGTTTGAGAGCGCACTGCCTTTCTCTGACGGTCTCGCCAGAGTTGAGTTGGAGGATGAAGGCTATGGTTTCATAAACACTAAAGGACGACTCGTGAATGGATTGAAAGGACTTCATTCCGCCACGCCTTTCTCAGGGGGACTTGCTGTGATAGTTCGCCCGCTGGAGTGTCCGGAAGTGATCAATACTTCAGGGAAGGTGTTATTCAGAATGCCGTACGCTAAAGAGGTCTATCCTTTTTATGAAGGGTTGAGCCTTTTCTCTTCCGAGGTTGAAATAGCGACAAAAAGCGGCAATGACGAGAATGAGAGTGCTGATCACGATTTGATTAAAGAGACACTTTATGGCTTTGTCAACACAAGTGGGAAGGTTGTTATCCCTGCAAAACTTAAAAAAGCATATCCTTTTTTTGATGGATTGAGTATCGCTATGTCGGATGATTATTTGTATGGGTTTATGGACATGAAAGGCAGATGGGTGGTAGAGCCGGCTTTCGAAGAAGCATTGCCTTTCAGTGAAGGCCTTGCCGCCGTGAGAGATAAGGCTACAGGTCTTTGGGGATTCATAGACAGGAAAGGAATGATGAAGATTCAGCCGCAGTTCAAGGAGTGCGGTTCTTTCCGGGAAGGACTCGCTTATGCGAGTACAGGGAAACTCGGTGGTTATATCAACAAAAAGGGATTATTTGTCATACAACCGCAATTTGAAGGTGGGTCCAGTTTTTCTCAAGGATTCGCAACTGTGGGGATAAATGATGGTATTGGGGGAGTTATTGATAAAAAAGGGGTTGTTAAATATCCAGGAATAGGGATATCCCCATTCAAAGGTCCCTATGCGATAGCTGATACTATTATTGATGGTGATGTGAGAGATGGTATAATCGACAAGAAAGGTAACTATGTCGTTAATCCCATTTATGATATTATACTTTGGGATGATTTGTCCGAGTTTGATGAAGACATGGATTATGAATACTCTCTTAGCGTATGGAGTAATTTTGTTGATATGACGTGGCTGGAAACCGGAGGGGAATGGTATGACAATCCCTATGCTTTCGAATCTGATATATATACATTCGATTCCACAAAAAGGACAGTCAAGAAATTCGTTCTGGAGCGAGACAAGACTCTGGAGGGGACATATTCCTTCAGGGATAGGGGTAGTATGGTTTTGAGTTACAATGACGGTACTTCTGAAGAACTAGACATTGATGTGAGAGATCAGAGGATCAAGGTGGATAAAAAGTGGTACTATTCGACAAAAGGGACTGCATATGACGAACGAATGCGACGAGAGTATAAGCTAACAGGAGGGACATGGTTCTATAAAGAGAACAGCAATCAGCTTATCTGGTGTTATCCTGAAAGCTACTATAACGGAGGGACAGCCACTTCGATTTATTTCTATGAATTTCCGGAAGGAATCGCTGAGCGCAATGATGGGAGTTATCCTCTATCCGAAGCTAGTCGTACAGTTAAGTTTTCAGTGAAGAATGGCAGGGATCTCAAAGATTCATACGGGAAGCAAATAGCCAAGATTGAGTCACACTGGCCGAATGATGGGTTCAGTGTGTCCGGAGACACATGGTACTCGGGTTCATACGGTAATCAGTAGATAATTGTAATTTATCCTGACGGTATTATAAAAAAATCGAGGAACTTCGGAAGAAACTAGGGAAATGACAAAACGATGGCCCCGGCCATGAAATCCGACCTTGTCGGGCCAATTGACCACCTTAAGGAAAAAATCCGTATCTTTAAACGATTTTTTCTGACCTGATGGGTAAAAAGTTTTTAATTAGCAAGGAGGGCCTGCGTCAGGCTTTGGGGCTGAAAGGCCTGGTGGGGAAGTGTGTGGCCGGAGCCCTGTATGGGATCCTGGGTATCGGAAAACTTAACAAAGTGTACCCTTATGTGGCTGATCTCCAGGGCCATGAATTCTCCGAGGAAGTCTTGAGGAGATTCGGTATCTCATATGAGGTTCCGGAGGAACAGTTGGGCAATATCCCTTCAGAAGGCGGTTTCCTGACAGTCTCGAACCATCCTTTCGGCGGAGCGGACGGACTGATTCTCAATGCTATAATAGGTCCACGCAGAAAGGATTTCAAGATTCTGACCACTTTCCTTCTGGCGAAGGTCGCCAATCTGACGAAATGGTTCATTCCTGTGGATAATTTCTCGACCGGTGGGGCGAAAAGCATCACCGGGATACGAACGGCTCTCAGCCATATCTCTTCAGGAGGTGCCCTTGGGCTGTTCCCTACAGGCGAAGTATCAACCTACCAGAAGAAGGGAAGGAGGACAGCGGTCAGCGGAAAGCGAGTGATTGAAGACAAACCATGGCCAGAGAATATCACCAAGCTGATAAAAAACTCCGGGCTGCCTGTCATTCCTATATTCTTTGACGGAACCAACACCAAGTTGTTCCATATCCTTGGTAAGATTCATTCGAGGCTAAGGACTGTCAGGCTGGTCCATGAGTTGACCTGTAAGAACGGAACCCTCGTCAAGGTGCGCATAGGCAAGCCGATTCCCGCATCCGAGATCGCTGAAATGGACATCCCGTCTCTTGGAGAATATCTTCGCAACCGGACTTATGCCCTTGAGGCCCAATGCGTTTCTTCTGATAGTAACAATACAGTGCAGGAGATGTCTCCTATTGCCGAGCCTGTCGATCCTGAATTAGTTCGGGCTCAGATGTCCAAACTTGAGGATAAATGTCTATTCCAGGCGGGGGAATACAAAGGGTTCCTCCTCGACGCCACGGACGCTCCTGATGCCATGCGGGAGCTTTACCGTCTTCGCGAAGAAACATTCCGGGCGGTTGGGGAAGGGACCGGAAAACCTCTTGACACAGATTCTTATGACGGACATTACAAGCATCTGATCTTGTGGAGTGTTCCTAATGGAGAAATCGTTGGGGCCTACCGGGTAGGGTACGGCTCAAGAATCATCCCAAATAAGGGGAAGGAGGGTCTGTACACAGCGAGTTTGTTGAGATTCGGTCCGGGTTCGGACAAGGTTCTTGCTCACGGCATGGAACTGGGCAGGTCCTTTGTGGCACTTAAGTACCAACGAGAGGTGCTTCCTTTGAAATTAATGCTTTCCGGTCTTGCCGTAGCGATGGCGACAGATCCCGAGTCTTCCTACTGCGTCGGGACCGTGAGCATCAGCGATGCCCTTCCGGACTTTTACAAGAGCTTGGCTATCTATTTCTTAGAGAGAGACTTCCGTCTGCCTGACGCGGATAATTTCGCAACGGCGCCGAATCCTTTCCAGCCGGATTTCCTGCGAGTCAATCCTGAAGGCCTTCTGGCGAGGATCCCTAAGGGTGATATCGATGCCTTCGACAGGCTTCTCGGAACCCTTTCTGACGGAAAATACCGGCTTCCGGTGCTGCTCAGGAAATATTTCAGTTGCGGAGCAAAAGTGGCCTGCTTCAATGTTGACCCCTCATTCAATAACAGTCTGGATGGGATGATTGTCTTGGATAAGAGTGATTTCCCGGTGCCCATGATGCGTTCCCTCACCCGTCCTTTCCAGAAAGAAACGGCTGAAATGGTGTTCCTCCATTTCTACGGAACTCCTAATCCCGAATAGGCATGGACAGTCCTGTATGGGTATATCTGTTGGGACTGGCCGGAATGGGCATTTATGGCCTCCGGATCCTGATCCAGTGGTACATGTCGGAGAAATCCAAGCGAGTGGAATCTCCGGGAATATATTGGGTCCTCAGCAGTGTGGGAGCTGTTGTCCTGTACCTCTATGGTTGGCTTAGGAAGGATTTCTCAATCATATTCGGGGAAAGTGTGGGCTATTACATCTACATGTGGAACATCAGCATCCTCGGCCTTTACAAGAAGGTGCCCCGTTTCGTGATAGTTCTCCAGGCTGTCTTTCCGTTGGTTATTTTGGCATTGATAGTCAGGGACTTGCCTACTTTCACCGAGACATTCATCCACAATGAGTATGTGCCGATGAAGCTACTCCTTTTCGGGGTTGCCGGCCAGGCAGTCTACGAGCTCCGCTCTGTCTACCAGCTTGTCTACAGTTACCGTCGCAAGGCGTCCATCCTTCCCACCGGGCATTGGGTGATGGCCGTCATCGGGTCGGTCATGATAATTATCTACGGTCTGATCCGCCACGACTGGGTTCTCGCGATAGGTCAGTTCTCTATAGTGTTCTCTTTCCGCAACCTGATGCTTTCAATCGCTTCGTCAAACAGAATGAAAAAGGCTACTAAATTGTTGATGGTTAGGCCTGTATGTTTTGGCTTCAACGAGCAGACAGCATCCAACAATGTCTTCCAGCACCGTTCTACGCAAGAGGATGTCCAGAAGTACGCCCTTGAAGAGTTTGACGGAATGGTCAGTATTCTAAAAGAGCACAATGTCCCTGTGGTGGTTGTGGAGGACACTCCGGACCCTCAGACTCCAGACTCGATATTTCCGAACAATTGGTTCTCTACCCATGCCGACGGAACTCTTGTCCTTTATCCGATGTTCGCTCCAAATCGTCGCTTGGAGCGTGATCCAGCCACAATCAGGACGATTATGGGGGCCGCTGGAACAAAGAGGATCCTTGATCTTTCGGATTGGGAAGACAAGGGTAAGTTCCTCGAGAGTACGGGAAGCATGGTTCTTGACCGGAAGGGGAGGGTCGCCTATGCTTGCCGTTCTCCCCGCACTTCTGAGGTGGTTTTGGATGATTTCTGCCGCAAGCTGGGTTACAACGCGATTCTCTTTGACGCTGTTGATTGTGGGGGGAATCCTATCTACCACACCAATGTGGTGATGTCGATTGGTGAGAAATTCGCTATCCTATGCGAAGATGTGATCATATCTCCGCCCGAGTTGAAGGTCATAGAATCCAACTTGTCGGCTACCGGTAGGACAATAGTCCGGATCACTGCTGAGCAGATGCGTCATTATGCCGGTAATGTGTTGGAAGTCAGGAATATCTTTGAGGAAACCTTCATTGTGATGTCTCAGACCGCAAAAGACAGCCTGACTCCTGAACAACTGGAAACCTTGGGCGGTTTCGGGCAAATCCTGACTGTCCAAATTCCTTATATTGAGGAAGTTGGCGGGGGATCTGCCAGGTGTATGATGGCGGAGATTATTTGCTGTTGATGTGCAGCACCAAATATTCAGAGCGGGTGCCGATGCGGATCTTGGCACCCCATATCCCAAGTCCTGAGCTTATGTAGTAATGGGTGTCGCCTTTCTGGAGGTGCCCCCAAGATTTCTCGTACATCGCGTCCGTGATCCATGAGATCGGCCAGACTTGTCCCCTGTGAGTGTGGCCGCTGAATTGGAAGTCAACACCGGCTTCCTCCGCATCTACCAGATTGTAAGGCTGGTGGTCCAGCAGGATCGTGAAAGGCAGGATGACAGGGGAGGGAAGAATCTCCCAAAGCGCCGGTCGACTGGGGTAGGAGCGGTCATTCCGGCCTACGACACGGATGCCGAGAGTGTCTATGTAACTGTCTTTCAGTAAGCATATTCCGGCATCCTTGAAGAACTTCTCCGAGCCCTCGACATTGCTATAATACTCATGATTCCCGAGGACAGTGAAAACCGGAGCTGAAAGTCTCTTGAACTCTGATGCGTAATCTTCTGCTAGAACAGGCCTCAAGCTTCTGTCGACTATATCCCCGCCTATTAATATCAGATCGGGGTTCTCTGCGTTAAAAAGATTCACCCAGCGTCCCAGTTCCGCCTTGCGGTTATGGTAGCCGAGATGTAGGTCGCTGGCGAGGACCACCGTCAGAGGTTTCTCCAGAGGCTTTGATGTCTCGAGTGTTAACTCCTCGCGGTGCTTGTTGTGATAGTGTGAACCTCCAGCGCACAATAGCAGGGTGACAGCTCCGGCGATTACTCCGAGCACCGCCCACGATTCTTTCAGAAAACCTTTGGGAAGAAGATGGCAAAGAGACAGAATGTCCAGTATAATGAAGGCCAAGAACAGATACAAAAACGCTATCAACCAAGTGTTTCCGATCTGATAAAGAGGAATCGCCGCCCTGTAAGGGACCTTCTCCAAAAAGGCGAATCCGAAGAAGAAACTTGCCATCCAAGCCAGGAACAGACCCACGATGGTGAGCCGTAAGAACCATCCTGACGGGACCAGCCTCCAGATGTGCCAGGCGACATAGAATGTGGCGGCGCACACCACCCCCATGAAGGCGAGGAAAAAGGCTTTCATCTACTTGTTCTCCTCTTCGAGAGTGAAGGCTGACGAACCGTCAAAGCAGTGGAGGCACAGATCTTCCTTAGGAAGGCCGATGCTCTTGACAAGGGTCTCTATGGTGCTGAATTTAAGGGAGTCGAGGTTGAGTTGCTTGGCGATCTCATCCACCATGCGCTTGAACTCCGGCGAGTTCGCATCAGTATATTTCTCGACATTCTTATCCATGTCGCCCTCAAACTGTTTGATGATACGCCTCGTGATGAGCTCCAACTCGGTTTTGCTCGTGGAGAAGTTGAGGAAGGGGCAGCCGAACACAAGGGGAGGACAGGCTATGCGCATGTGGACTTCCTTGGCTCCGCTTTCATGAAGCTGCTTGGTGTTGTCTCGCAACTGCGTGCCGCGGACGATGCTGTCGTCGCAGAACAGGACTCTCTTGTCCCGGAGCATATCAGCGTTGTGGATAAGTTTCATCTTAGCCACAAGATCTCTCATGCTCTGGTATGATGGCATGAAGGAGCGTGACCAGGTCGGGGTGTATTTGGCTATGGTCCTCATGTAAGGCACACCGTGGCCCGCAGCGTAACCGACTGCCATTCCGATGCCGCTGTCTGGCACTCCACAAGCGCAATCCACCTCAATGTCGTCCTTGGAGCCCATCTCTTTTCCGCAAAGGAAGCGCGCCTCCTCAACGTTTCGTCCATCGTAGCAAGAGGTGGGGAATCCGTAATATATCCAAAGGAAGGAGCAGACTTGTTTGCGAGGGTTCGGTGCCCGGAGTCGCTCAATCCCATCCGCCCTTAAGCGGACAATCTCTCCAGGACCGATGTATCCGGTGGTTTCGAACCCGAGGTTGGCGAAAGCGGTGCTTTCTGAGCTCACGGCCATAGCCCCATCCTTTGAGCCAATGGCGACCGGGGTGCGTCCCCAGGCATCTCTGGCGGCTATGATTCCATCTTCGGTCAGAATCAGCAAAGAGCAGGAGCCTTTAACCTCCCGGAAGACGTTCTCAATGCCCTCCACAAAGGTTTTGCCCCTCACGATCAGAAGACTGATGAGCTCTGTGATGTTGATTTTCCCGCTGCTGAACTCGGTAAGGTACATCCCCTCGTCCAGGAATTTTCGCGAGAGCGCCTCCGCGTTGTTGACCCTTGCCACAGTGACGAGGGCGAACCGTCCGAGGTGGGAATTGACCAGCATCGGTTGGGCGTCTGTGTCGCTGATGATGCCGATGCCGGAGTTGCCGGTGAATTTTCCGAGTTCGTCCTCGAACCTGCTGCGGAAATATCCATTCTCAAGGCTGTGAATACCTCTCATGAATCCCCGCTCGGGGTCGTAAGTTGCGAGACCGCCTCGGCGGGTCCCCAGATGGCTGTTGTAATCTGTGCCGTAGAAAAGGTCGGTGGCACATTCCCGTTTTGAAATAGTTCCGAAGAAACCTCCCATTGAAATAAATTTGTTAAATCCGTCCTTCGATAGGAAAGGCGAATTTAATCATTTCCATGGAAAAATCAATGAAATTCTTAATGGAAGAGACGGCGGATGTCATTGCCGAAAGCGAGTACCATCAGCAGCATCAGGAGAATCATTCCGATAATCTGTGCCACTTCCAGGAACTTGTCGCTAGGTTTGCGTCCAGTCACCATCTCGTATAGGCAGAACACGATGTGTCCTCCGTCCAGGGCGGGGATGGGCAGCAGGTTCATGACTCCGAGCATAATCGACAGCAAAGCGAGGATATGGAGGAATCGGAACCAGTCCCAGGTCGATGGAAATACTTGACCTATAGCGATAAAGCTGCCGACGGACTTGTACGCCTCGGTCTTGGGTGAGGCGACGAGCCTCAAGTCTCTGAGATACCCGCCAATCGTCTCGAAAGTCAGGTTGAAACCAGCGGGGATGGCTTCGATCAAGGAATACGTCTTTGTCGTGTAAGAGGGGACTTGGGCATATACCCCGATCCTTCCCTCACCATCCACAAGGACCGGGATTGAAAGGGTGTCGGCCCCTCTAAGAATCGACGCGCGGACGCTATCCCCGGGGACTGTGGCGAGATATGCCTTCATGTCCTGGATGAAGGGGGTCTGGACACTGTCCAGGGCCACTATCCGGTCCCCTCGCAGGAAGCCGGCTCCCACATTCGGCGACCCTGACATCACCGAGTCAATCACGAAAGGCACGGCAAGGTCAAACATTCCCGGAGAGTTCAGAACCTCTCCGATCTTGGAGTGGTCGATGTACACTTCGACAGTGTCTCCGTCTCTCAGTACAACCACCTTGTCCACATTCCTGCGGGCGAGATCGGCCTGAAGCATGCCGAAGTTCTCGGGAATATAATCATCCATCCTGATAATCTGGTCACCAGCCTTGAATCCAAGATCGATTCCGAGTTTGTCAGGATAAATCTGGCTGCCCTCGTTGGGGATGTATGAGCTTCCCCATATCGCCATGATGCCTATGTAGCAGATGATGGCGAATATGAAGTTGTAGAGCACACCTCCGATCATAACCAGGAGTCGTTGCCAGGCGGGTTTTGTGCGGAATTCCCAAGGCTCGGGATCCTTTTTCAGGGCTTCCGTGTCCATGCTCTCATCAATCATTCCGCTGATCTTGCAGTAGCCTCCCAGTGGCAACCAGCCGATGCCATATTCAGTCTCCCAATCCTTCGCTTTCGGGAAAAGCTTGGTGAAGAAACGCCCTTTCGTGCTGAATAACTTGCCGTTATTCCCGATGTCGAAGAAAAGGAAGAACTTCTCCACCCGGATGCCGAACAGCTTCGCGAAAGTGAAATGCCCGAATTCGTGTATGACTATCAGTATTGATAAGGCAAGGATGACTTGCAGAACCTTCATCAGGACGTCCATGGCGCATCAGGATTTCTTTTTCATAGTGAGAATCAACTGGTCCGCCATGGCGCGAGCCTGTTTGTTGGTCTCGAATATGTCGTCTATAGTAGGGTTGGCGATGAAGGGGATTCTCTCCATGCACTCGCCGGCAATATCGGAGATCCCATAGAAAGGAATCTCATCCCTGAGGTATGCCGCGACCGCCGACTCGTTGGCGGCGTTTAGGGCGCAAGGAATATTCCCACCCTTCCCGATCGCGTCATACGCCAGCCTTAAGGCTGGGAACTTCTCAAGATCCGGTTCGAAGAAAGACAGGCTTCCGAGCCTCGCGAAGTCGAGTTTCTTGTTCCCGAGGGGCAGTCTCTCGGGGAAGCCGATGGCGAACTGGATCGGCTCCCTCATATCAGGCTCCGCCATCTGGGCGATCACCGCACCGTCCTCGAACTCCACCATGGAATGTATGATGGACTCAGGATGTACCACCACATTGATCTTCTCCACAGGCGTGTCAAACAACCATCTGGCCTCTATCACCTCGAACCCCTTGTTCATCATTGTGGCGGAGTCAATCGTGATCTTGGCGCCCATGTCCCAGTTGGGATGCTTCAGGGCCATGTCCTTTGTGGCCTTAGCTATCCGTTCCTTATCCCAGTTGCGGAAAGGGCCTCCGGAGGCCGTGAGATGTATTTTTCGCACCTTGTTTCCCTGTGCGGCGAGAAGGCACTGGAATATAGCCGAATGCTCGGAATCAACGGGCAGGATCGGGGCGTTGTATTTCTTGGAGAGGCTCGTCACTATCGAACCGGCAGCGACCAAGGTCTCCTTGTTGGCCAAGGCTATCACTTTCCCGGCCTTGATGGCGGACAAAGTGGGAGCTAGCCCGCTGAACCCGACCATTGAGGCCACTACAATATCTATCCTGTCAGACGTGACAAGGTCACATACGGATTTGATTCCGCAGAATACTTTGGTGTCGGTCCCTTCCAACGCGTCAGACAGAGCCTTGTATTTTGTGTCGTCGCATATGACGGCGTTGTTGACGTCAAACTCCCTCGCCTGTGCTGCCAAGGTGGTGAAGCTGCTGTTGCAAGTGATGAGCTCCACATCGAATAGATCCCTGTGCTCCCTGACGACATCCAGGGTCTGCCTTCCTATCGACCCGGTGGAACCGAGTATGGCTATTCTTCTCTTCTCCATCAGAAACTAATGTATTTCGTGGGATCCACTGCCTCTCCTTTATGCCAAAGCTCGAAATGGAGATGGTCTCCGTCGGCGGTCGAGCCGGTGCCTCCCACGATAGCGATAGCGGTTCCAGCCGTGACCTTGTCTCCTGTCTTTTTCATGAGCTTCTGGTTGTGCTTGTAGACGGAGATGATGTCTCCGTCATGCTGGAGCCTGATAGTGTAGCCTTCCTCGTCAGTCCATCCAGCCGAGATGACAGTACCGTCGAGAACCGCCATCACGACAGAGTTATCAGGAGCGGTTATGTCAATATATGGGTGGAGAGCCTTGTCATAGCCTTGTGATACGACACCCTTAAGTGGCGTGAAGAAGTGCATCCCTTCAATGGGCAGGGTCCTGGAACTTCCAGGGGCTATGTTGAACCGATCCTCCGCCGCCACTTCCTTACGAAGCAATGAGTCCTTGGCGGCTATGTCCTTCAATTCCTTGTCAGTCATCTTCCCGGCTTTTGAACGGGCTTCCATGATGCTGTCAATTTTGAGAGGAGCCTCACCTTCCACCACTCTCCTGAGGTTCTCGGAGTACAGTTCCCATTTTGTGATCACATTCTCCAGTGAGTCGATACGGATCGCGTTATGTATCGCTTCCTGCTTTGTCTTGGCGTTTGGATAGCCGGGAATCAATGTCTTCACTGGGGTCAGGGCGACAAGACACCAGAACAGGGCCATTGTCACCACTATGGCTGTGACGATGGTCACAATGAGGTTCATCTTGGTGATCTTCCGGCTCCACAACTGATCATGGGTGTCGTCGTCCACCACGGTGAGCCTGTAATTGTTTGTGGCTCTTCCTTTCTTATCTTTGGACATAATATTTTGACTTGAAGCGCTTTTTCGTTAACTTTGTCGGTTCATGGACAGGATTGTTGGCATAGATTATGGACGCAAACGCGTCGGAGTCGCGGTCAGTGACCCTTTGGGAATCTTCGCCTCTCCCCTGGACACGGTTCCAGCTGCAAAGATAATAGATTATCTCAAAAAGTATGCTGAAACTGAGTCTGTGACACGTTTCGTGGTGGGGTATCCTATGAACATGAACAATACCCCGTCAGAGGCGGCGGCCGATGTGGACGTGTTCCTGAAGAACCTGGCGAAGGCTTTCCCTTCAGTGCCTGTGACTTTGGAAGATGAGAGATTCACTTCGGTACTGGCGCACAGGGCGATGATTGACGGTGGCATGAAGGCGAAGGACAGACGCGACAAGAGCTCAGTGGACAAGATAAGCGCCGCCATTATCCTCCAGAGCCACCTGGACAGGAACGGTAAACAACTTTGATTATGGTTAAACCGATATATCTTTATGGATCAGAAGTCTTGAGGGATGTGGCCGCTCCGGCTGATCTCTCGGACAAGGCATATATTGATGGACTTGTGGCTGATCTCAAGGAGACTCTCGCGAAGGCCGAGGGGTGCGGGCTCGCCGCTCCGCAGATAGGTGAGAGCGTCAGGGTCCTCATTGTGGACGGCAGGGATATGACGGATATATATCCTTATCTCGACGGCTTCACACGTGTGATGATCAATCCTGTGGTTTTGGAGGAAAGCGACAAGAAGGTGGTATATTCAGAAGGCTGCCTCAGCGTCCCCGGGATCTATTGCGATGTCGCGAGACCGGACAGCATGACTGTCGAGTACTACGACGAGAATCTCGAGAAAAAGACAGAGACCTTCGACAAATTCGCCTGCAGGATGGTCCAGCATGAGATGTCCCATCTTGACGGGGATCTTTTTGTGGACCATGTGCCTCCTATCAGGAAGAAGATCATTTCCAAGAAACTTATGAATATCTCAAAGGGGAGGGTCCCTGCCAGATATATTACCAAGATTAAATAATTCCAGACTATCATGGGAGCTTTCCACGCATATGACATACGCGGAGTCTACAATGTTGACTTCGACAAACACACAGCCTACAAGGTTGGCTATTTCATTCCCGAGCTTCTCTCCACGGACAAGGTCCTGGTCGGAAGGGATTGCCGGGTGTCCTCACCGGAGGTTCATGAATATCTTGTTAAGGGAATCACAGACGCTGGTGCGGATGTGTATGACATCGGCCTAAGTACCACGCCGATGGTGTATTTCGGTACCGCCAACTACGGGTTCAAGGCTTCTGTCCAGATCACGGCTTCCCACAATCCCAGGGAGTATAACGGGATGAAGGTGTCCAGGGAGAACGCGCTTCCGGTCGGCTTCGACTCGGGCCTTGGCCAGATCAAGGAATGGATCGATTCCGGGAAACCTACCCCTGCCGCTGAGCGTAAAGGCAAAGTGATCGATATGGACATCCACAAGGACTACCTGGATTTCCTTCTCAAGTTCAAGGGAGACTATTCCCTCCTCAATCTGGCGTTCGACCTCTCGAACGGAATGGCCTGCCTGTACGCTAAGGAGATATTCGGGGAGGATCAATCCTACATATTCGACGAGATGGACGGCACATTCCCCAACCATGAGCCCAACCCGCTCATCCCCAAGAATGTGGAGCCGCTTCAGGATCTTGTCCGCGAGGTGGGTGCCGATGTTGGTGTCATCTATGACGGAGACGCCGACAGGGTCATGTTCGTGGATAACGAGGGTAAGTTCATATCTCCGGACCTTATGATCGCCGTTCTCGGCCATTATTATGTGGAGGAGAGGGGCCTCAAAGGAACCGTCCTGCAAGACATCCGCAGCTCGAAGGCTGTAGGGGAGTACCTCGCTCCGATGGGATGCCAAATGGAGACTTGGAAGGTCGGACGCGCGTTCGCGGCCAAGAAACTCCGTGAGCTCGATGGCGTATGGGGTGGAGAACTCGCCGGTCACTATTATTTCAAGGATTTCTTCTATTCAGACAGCGGTTTGCTCGCCTCGATGCTAATCCTGAGAGTGGTGGCCGCCATGAAGAGAAAGGGTGTGACTTTGAGTGAGCTTATCGGGAAGATTGCCCGTTACAAGAACTCGGGAGAGATCAACTTCCGTATTGAGGACAAGGCTGGAGCCATGAATGCTGTGAGGGATTATTTCACCTCCGCCGAGACTCCCACCGCCACAATGGACTTCGACGGGTACAGGGTGGAGTTCCCTGAATGGTGGTTCAATATTCGTCCTTCCAACACCGAACCGTACCTTAGGTTCATTTGCGAGGCCACTTCTGACGAGCTTCTCGAGGAGAAAGTGGCCATGACCAAACGTTTACTTATAGAGAGATTTGATGCGAAGATTTAATTACATTGCATTGTCGATGGCCGCCGCGTTGGTGTCCGTCTCAATGGCTGCCCAGGACACAGTCATCACCTCGAAGAAACAAGCCGAGCTGATTATACCGAGGCCTGCCCTCCAGCCTGTACAGTCTATGGAAAAGGTCTCCGCTGATGCGGTGGACACACTTGATACGGCTAATCCCCACATCAGGATACTCCTCATGGCGGATTACACTTGGAAGTACATCAAGGATCCTTCTTATGTCGCCGCCAAAGAGGTGTTCTCGGAGCATTGGACTCATGATTATCCGGATCCCTACCGGGAGTCTCTGGAGAGCTTGCCCAATGAGATAGGAATATGGGTGGTCGATTCCCTCAGCCAGTATCGTTGCCCTAACCAGACAAAGGTTTATTCAAAGTTTGGTTACCGTCACCGTCGTCGCCATCAGGGTGCTGACCTGCCTCTCCAGACAGGTACCCCTGTCTATGCCGCTTTCGATGGTAAGGTCAGGTTGGCGAAGTATTATAAGGGATATGGCAATCTGGTTGTCCTTCGTCATGAGAATGGCCTCGAGACATTCTATGCCCATCTCTCCAAGATCCTTGTCACCGATGACGATTGGGTCAGCGCGGGCTCTATCATCGGCCTTGGAGGTTCCACTGGCCGTTCTTCAGGCCCTCATCTCCATTTCGAGACCCGATATCGGGGATATGCCTTCGATCCTGAGTGGCTTATAGATTTCAATTCTGGTGTGTTGAGGCATAGGTTCTTCACTCTGAAGAAGAAGTATCTCAACGCTTCCAGTAACTATGTGCCTGAGGATGAGCAAGAGGAAATCGACATCATCGAGGGTGACAAGAAGGATGAGGAAGAGGCCATCAAGAAGGCTGAGGAGGAGAGGAAGGCCGCTGCCGCCGCTCAGTACCACACCATCAGGCAAGGCGACACCCTCGGTGCTTTGGCGCGTAAGTACCACACCAGTGTCAAAAAGATTTGCCAGCTCAACGGGATCTCAGAGAGGACTGTCTTGAGAATAGGCAAGCGGCTCAGGGTGAAGTAACATCCTGGTGCTTATAATTGTTAATAAATATTTGCGGAATTGCTTTGAAAATATAAGGGAAAGGCCTAATTTCGCAAATATATTTTTATTATATCACTCTAACCATGGAATTAAAGAACGCTGTGGCCGGCACTCTCGAGTCCGGGGACATCATGATCCAGATTGGACCGGGTGAAGGCCTTCAGGTGGAGCTTCAAAGCTCTGTGGCCGCCCAGTTCGGCCGTCAGATCAAGTCGGTCATCACCGAGACTCTTGAGGGACTTGGTGTTTCCGACGCTTATGTCAAAGCCACGGATAAGGGAGCCCTTGACTGCACCATCCGCGCCCGTGTAACCGCCGCCGCTGTCCGCGCCACCGGCAAAGATGTCTGGAAATAGTTATGGAAAGACTCAGGAGAACAATGATGTTTGTCCCCGGGAACAATCCGGGGATGATGGCGGACGCTCATATTTACGGTCCGGACTCCATAATGCTGGATCTCGAGGATTCAGTGACTATGGCTGAGAAGGATGCTGCACGTCTGCTCGTTTACAATGCCCTCAAGTCCATTGATTATGGAGACACTGAGATGGTCGTCAGGATCAACCCCCTTAACACTCCTTATGGCCATAAGGATGTTGAGGCCGTGGTCAAGGCTGGTGTTGACGTGATCCGTATGCCCAAGACTGAGACCGCCGATGAGGTCAGGGAACTCGAGGCTGAGATAATCAAGGTGGAGGAGGAACTTGGCTGCGTTGGACGTACTCAGATCATGGCTGCCATCGAGAGCGCTTTGGGTATAGTCAACGCCTACGAGATTGCCACCGCTTCCAAGAGGATGATGGGTATAGCCCTTGGCGCTGAGGACTACACCGCCAATCTGAAGACCCCTCGTACACCTGAGGGATCCGAGCTCCTTCTTGCCCGCGAGACCATAGTTGTGGCCGCTAGAGCCGCCGGGATCGCTTGCTTCGACACAGTGTACTCCAACCTTGACGACATGGAGACCTTCCGCAAGGAGGTCGAACTGATCAAGAATCTCGGTTTTGACGGCAAGTCTATCATCAACCCCCGTCAGATCCAGGTGGTCAACGAGGTGTTCGCTCCGAAACAGAAAGATATTGACAAGGCCCTGAGAATCATCGCTGCCATCAAGGAGGCCCGCGAGAAGGGCTCCGGAGTCATTGCCGTAAACGGTAAGATGGTTGACCGCCCGGTCGTTCTCCGCGCTGAGCGGGTTATCGCCCTGGCTGTCGCTTCAGGAATATTGAATGAGGAGGAACTGTCATGAGAAACACAAAAGTAGTCTCTTTGGAAGAAGCCATCCGCCGCAGCGGTCTTAAGGATGGTATGACCATATCGTTCCACCACCATTTCCGCGGTGGCGACAAGGTTGTCAACATGGTAGTGGCCAAGTTGGCCGAGATGGGATTCAAGGACCTGAAACTTGCGGCGTCGAGCCTTTCGGATGTCCATGCCCCTCTGATTGACCATATTAAGAACGGAGTCATCACTGGAATATCCACTTCGGGCCTACGCGGCGAACTGGCCAATGAGATTTCCCATGGATTGATGGATGAGCCCGTCGTCTTCCGTTCCCACGGTGGACGCGGAAGCGCCATCGCCAATGGTGAGCTTCACATTGATGTGGCTTTCTTGGGAGCATCCTCATGCGATGAGTTGGGTAACGCTTCCGGTTGCCCTCGCAGTGAGAATGCGAAGTCTATCTGCGGATCTCTGGGTTATGCTCTTCCTGACGCCAAGTACGCTGACCATGTGGTTGTCCTGACAGACGATCTCGTTGATTATCCGAATGTTCCCAAGTCCATCTCCGCTTGCGAGGTGGAGTCTGTGGTGGTTGTTGATTCTGTGGGTGACAGTTCCAAGATATCTTCTGGCGCTATTCGTGACTCGAAGAATCCCCGTGACATTTTGCTCGCCCAGCAGGCTGCGAAGGTCATCATCAACAGCGGCTATTTCGAGGATGGATTCTCTATCCAGACAGGTACTGGAGGAGCCTCCCTTGCCGCGGTTAAGTATATCCGCGAGAGCATGATAGAAAAGGGGATCAAGGCTTCATTCGCCCTTGGAGGCATCACCGCTCACATGGTCAAGCTTCACGAGGAAGGTCTCATCGGCCGACTTATTGACGTCCAGTCGTTTGACAAGGTCGCCGCTGAGTCCATAGCTTCCGACCAGCTCCATCAGGAAGTATCAGCTGTCGAGTACGCCAGTGCCGACAATTCCGGCTCTGCCGTCCATGCGCTTGACATCGTGATTCTGTCCGCCCTTGAGGTGGATGTTGACTTCAATGTCAATGTCCTGGTCGGCTCTGATGGTATTATCCGCGGCGCTGTTGGAGGCCATCCTGACACCGCCGAGGACAGTGCCCTCTCAATCATTGTATGCCCTCTGTTGAGGGGCCGTATACCTTGCGTCGTGCCTAAGGTGACGACTCTGATCACTCCCGGAGCGGGTGTGGATGTGGTCGTGACTGAATATGGCATCGCCGTCAATCCCCGTCGTCCCGAAATCGCTGAGCGTCTTAAGGCCGCTGGCTTGAAGGTCGTCGACATACATGATCTTGCGGCCAAGGCCACGAGCGTCATCGGTGTCCCTGATCCTCTGCCTTTCGGAGACAAGGTTGTCGGAATCGTCATGGATCGCCATGGCAAAGTCCTCGACAAGATCTACAACATAGTCGACTAAGTTGACTCTCGAGGAAATATTGACTAGTCGGGATGCCCGGGTGGAGCGGCAGCGTGAATTGCTGTCTGCCCATCCGGGCTTCTCGCTTATTTGCCTTACGGTTCAACCTCCTGGACCAGTTAAGAGGAATGGTCAGTCTTTAGTTGTCGCGGAGGCTGGGGTTAAGGCTGTTCGTGAGTCGTTCCGTGTTGAGTTTGAGGAACTTCGTGATTTGGAGACCGGTTACGAAGGCTTCTTTATGACCGCCCTATCCCCGTCTGAGGCAAAGCGCTTAGCATGCCATATCGAGGACACCCATCCCCTTGGCCGCCTAATGGATTTGGATGTGATAGTTGTCGCCGGAGCAGCAGTCGAGCTTAGGCCGTACTCAGCCGCAGCAAGCCCTGAGCGAAGTCGAAGGGCGAAGCGAGAATGGACGCGGCCGGGCTCGAGCTGCTGTCCGGCGGGGAATATGCCTCACCCGCTAGGACGGGAGGAACTCGGGCTTGAGCCAAGGAAGTGTCTCCTTTGCGACCGTCCTGCCCGGGAGTGCATGAGGACGAGAATTCACACGACTGAGGAATTGCTTGAAAAATACAAGGAAATCGTTGATTTGCATTTAAAATCGTAATAATTCCTTTGTATATCTTTAACGATTTATTACATTTGCGGAGTTGTTCCACAGCAGGCGGAACCGGGAGTATTGGAAAGCTTGCCACGAGGTGCAAACAGAAGGAAACATAGTTGATATCCAGAGAGTTCCTCTTAGTTCTCTCCGTTTCAGGAGACAGGTCGAGACATTTCTCGCGGCCAATGGGCTGCGTCTTGAACCGGTGGATGACTACTATTGTATCATATCAGAAGATGGCTTGATAGAAGCTGGTGCAGGTATCGCCGGGAACGTGATCAAATGTATCGCGGTAGCCGCCTCTGAAAGGTCCCGCGGTCTTTTGTCTCCGCTCATCTCCCATGTCATCAGCCAAGCCTCCATCCAAGGGCTTTCCAATCTCAAGGTGTTCACCAAACCTGGTAATGAGGACATTTTCTCCAGCCTTGGGTTTCACACCATCGCCAGGGCTCCGCTAGCTATCCTTATGGAGAATGGTCACGGCCTCGAGGACTATCTCGCTTCATTTGCGGCCGCCAAGTCGGTCTGTCCGAATCTGTCGCCAGGCTCTGACAGTCCAGACTCCTCGCTTCGTTCGGCCCCTCCCACTCGCTCTGCGAGCGGGCCCCTCCCTCTTACGAGCCGAGGGTGGCTACGGTCTGGACCTGCCAGGCCTGGCGACAGATTGACATCAGGACGGGCAGCGTCAACCTCGAACGGTGTGATTGTCATGAACGCCAACCCGTTCACTCTGGGTCATCGTTATCTTGTCGATACGGCCTCGGAGCAAGTGGAAAAGCTATTTGTGATTCCAGTCAAGGAAGACGTCTCGTTGTTCCCCTATGAAGAGAGGCTTGAGATGATTCGCCGCGGGTGTGAGGGTCTTGCCACTGTATTGGATGGCAGTGACTATCAAATCTCTGCCGCGACATTCCCGACATATTTCCTGAAAGATTTATCGGAAGCTTCTGAGACACAGATGCTTCTTGATTTGGACCTGTTTGGTCGACATATAGCTCCCGCTCTTGGGGCAACTGTCCGCTTTGTCGGGACCGAGCCTTCAGATCCTCTCACCGCTCGCTACAATGAGCTGATGAAAGAGGTCCTCCCTTCTTACGGTATCCAGGTCGTTGAGATCCCCAGGCTGAATGGCGTCCAGGCTTCAAATGTGCGTAAGGCATTGGAACATGGGAGTTTCCAGACCGCCGCCTCCATGACTCCGACGGCGACTTGGCCTTATTTGACCGCTGAGCTGATGGCCAGGGCACTTCGTATTGAACTCGACACTCCACTCAAGCCAGGACTTGTTGACAAAGATAGCAACGGAGCTCACAGCGACATGGATTATGCCCTAATGAAAGGCAGCATCGATGTTATCCGCCCCTCCTTCATCCGCCATCTCCCAATCCTTCCATGGCGGTGGAGTACCGCCTACGAAGACACTGCCACCCTCGGCATGTTAAGAGGGGGGACCGGAGCGGAGCGTAGCGAAGCGAGCGGTGGGGCCGAGCGAAGCGAGGCGTCTGGGAGGCGGTACTCCACCGGCGTGGAGGAGGTGAAAAGAGTTGTCGAGTTCGGGAAGGCGATAGAGGCGGATGTGCTGGAGTATACCAGGGGAGTGAATACCTATCGCGGGGCGATTTTCGCTTTAGGCCTCGCCGCGATTGCGGCTCTAATAATTGCTCGTGATTCGCAACTAAATGAATATCAGGATAATAGGCAAATATGCCTGGTGAATAACGACCAGGCACCAATCGCTAATATATTGACTGATAGCCCTTTATTTTTTACGGTCAAAGAACTGTCTGAAAGGATAGCTGACCTTTCTGGTTTGATCGCTGCCGGTAATGATTCCCACGGTGCCAAAGCTGTGAAAGAGCACGGGGTCAAGGGTGCGCTCCAGCTTGCTCAGGAAGGCTATAAGCCGCTCTTCGCGGACTGGTTGCCGTTTCTTCGGTCCGCAAGTGCCGCCGGGCTTAGGCAGTGCACTGATGTACGGTCCGCAGGTGCCGCCGGGCTTAGGCCGTACTCAGCCGCAGCGGAGCGAGAATGGACGCGGCCGGGCCCGGACGGCACTGCGGACATTGCATTGGATGGCACTGCGTCAGAAACAGAATTGCTGCAGAAGACCCTTCTCAGGATAATGTCCACGCTGGACGACACCTGTGTGATTCACCGGGTAGGATACCAAAGAGCCCAGGAAGTGAAAGAGGAGGCGAAAGCCCTGCTGGATGATTTCAGCGAAGATGGGTTGAAAGAAATGAAAAAGCGCTACGATTCGGAAGGCATCTCCCCAGGGGGAGCCGCTGACATGTTAGCCCTCACGATATTTATAGATTCATTAACACAATAGTATTCATTAAAAACCACAAATTATGGTAGAACTGATTCCACACGGAGTTTATCTCCTTGACGGACAGAAGATTGTCGAGAATCCCGAAGGGATGCCCGGCAAAGACGAGGCCCGTGAGAACACAATTGCCTATGGCATCCTCCGTTCTCATGATGTCCAGGGTACTAAAGGCGCCAAGCTTAAGGTCAGGTTCGACGCTATGGCGTCACACGACATTACTTATGTCGGTATCATCCAGACAGCCCGCGCCAGCGGTCTCGAGAAATTCCCTATCCCTTACGCCATGACCAACTGCCACAACTCCCTGTGCGCTGTCGGTGGCACCATTAACGAGGACGACCATGTGTTCGGACTCTCAGCGGCTAAGAAATATGGCGGTATCTATGTTCCCGCCAATCAGGCTGTCATCCACCAGTATGTCCGCGAGGCTCTCGCGACCTGTGGTGGCATGGTTCTCGGATCCGACTCCCACACCCGTTACGGTTCCCTGGGCTGCATGGGTGTCGGCGAAGGTGGTGGCGAGCTTGTGAAACAGCTCCTCCATAACACTTGGGACATAAACGCTCCCGAGGTCGTGCTGGTGTGGCTTGAAGGCAAGCCCAAGCATGGAGTTGGCCCTCACGATGTCGCCATCTCCCTTGTCAAGGCCACTTTCGAGAGCGGTTTCGTCAAGAATAAGGTGCTCGAGTTCGCCGGTCCTGGCGTCAAGGAGCTTCCCATTGACTTCCGCAACGGAATCGACGTGATGACAACCGAGACAACCTGCCTCAGCTCCATTTGGATCACTGACGAGACTGTCAAGAATCATTACGAGACCCACCGTCGTCCTGAGGCCTACAAAGAGCTAAAGCCCGGCAAGATCGCATGGTATGACAGCATGATCCGCATTGATCTCTCCAGCCAGGAGAGCATGATTGCCCTGCCGTTCCATCCGTCCAACGCTTTCACTATCCATGAGCTTCAGGCTGACCCTGAGGGCATCCTCAAAGCGGTTGAGGAAGACGCTAAGAAGCGTTTCGGCGACAAGGTTCAAATAGATCTCCTTTCAAAGATCAAGGATGGAAAGGTCTGCGCCGATCAGGCGTTGATCGCCGGTTGCTCAGGAGGTACTTATGACAACCTATCCGAGGCCGCTTCCATCATGAAGGGCAAGACCATAGGAAACGACTACTTCACCATGAGCGCCTATCCGCAGTCCACACCCGTTTATCTGGCCACAACCCGTGAGCATATCGCCGAAGAGCTTCTCGAAGCTGGTGTCGTGATCAAGCCCGCTTTCTGCGGACCTTGCTTCGGTGCTGGAGACGTGCCCGCCAACAACGGCTTCTCCATCCGCCACACCACCCGTAACTTCCCCAATAGGGAAGGCTCCAAGCCCGGTCAGGGCCAACTCTCGCTGGTGTCCTTGATGGATGCCCGCTCGATTGCCGCCACAGCCGCCAACGGAGGTGTCATCACCGCCGCCACAGACATCGAGTATGAGGATACCCACAAGCCTTACGAGTTCGACGACAGGATCTACAAGAGCCGTGTCTATTACGGTTTCGGCAAGGAGGATCTCAGCGTTGAGCTGCGCTATGGACCCAACATCAAGGATTGGCCTAAGATGTATCCGATGGAGGACAATATGCTCCTCGAGCTTGCTGCCGTCATACATGATCCCGTGACCACCACCGATGAGCTTATTCCTTCTGGAGAGACTTCCAGCTATCGCTCGAACCCGCTCAAACTCAGCGAGTTCGCTCTCTCAAGGAGGGTTCCTGAATATGTCGGGATATCCAAGAGGATCCAGGCTCAGGATCTCGAGCGTCGTCAGGGTGAGGCCCCTTCGCATATCGCCATGGCTCTCGCCAAGGTCGGTGTCTCCTCCGTTAACACCTCCTTCGGCTCTTGCGTTTTCGCCAATAAGCCTGGTGACGGTTCCGCCCGTGAGCAGGCCGCCTCTTGCCAGAAGGTCCTCGGCGGCGACGCCAACATTTGCTACGAATATGCGACAAAGCGCTATCGCAGCAACTGCATCAACTGGGGTATCCTTCCGTTCACTATCGCTCCTGAGACTCCGTTCGACTACGAGCCTGGTGACATGGTGTTCGTTCCCGGGATCCGTGAGGCCATCCTTAACGGCTCTGAGGAGATTGATGCCAAGGTTATCACCAAGGGTGGAGACATCAAACCTATCCACCTCTATTTCAAGAACTTGACCGCTGACGAGCGCCAGATTCTCGCTGACGGCTGCCTTATGAATTATTACAAAAACCGCAAATAATAATGGAAAAAATCAAAATGACCACGCCGCTTGTCGAGATGGACGGCGACGAGATGACCAGGATCCTTTGGAAGATGATAAAGGATGAGCTCATCCTTCCCTTTGTCGACCTCAAGACCGAGTACTACGACCTTGGACTTCCCAACAGGGACAAGACCTCCGACCAGATCACGATTGATGCTGCCAACGCCACCAAGAAGTATGGTGTTGCTGTCAAGTGCGCCACCATTACTCCCAACGCGCAGAGGATGACTGAGTACAACCTCAAGGAGATGTATAAGAGCCCTAACGGGACCATCCGTTCAATTCTTGACGGAACCGTGTTCCGTACTCCCATCACCATCCCTTCGATCCACCCTGCGGTGAAGTTCTGGAAGAAGCCCATCACCATCGCCCGTCACGCCTATGGTGACGTCTACAAGAGCGTGGAAATCGTTGCAGATGAGCCTGGTACGGCTAAGCTTGTCTTTGACGGCGAATCAGGTAAACACGAGGAGGTTGTCATCCAGCAGTTCAAGGGCCCTGGTGTCCTTCAGGGAATGCACAACACCGAGAAGTCCATCCGCAGCTTCGCCCATTCTTGCTTCCAGTACGCTTTGAGTCTCAAGCAGAGCATCTGGTTCGCCACCAAGGATACCATCTCCAAGAAGTATGACGGCCGCTTCAGGGCCATCTTTGAAGAGGTGTTCCAGGAATATAAGGACCGTTTCGCCGAGGCTGGTATTGAATATTTCTACACCCTTATCGACGACGCAGTGGCACGTGTTATGCGTTCCGAGGGTGGTTTCATCTGGGCTTGCAAGAACTACGACGGTGATGTGATGTCCGACATGGTCTCCACCGCTTTCGGTTCTTTGGCCATGATGACCTCCGTCCTTGTCAGCCCTGACGGGAATTATGAATATGAGGCCGCTCACGGTACTGTGACCCGCCACTACTATAAGTACCTCAAGGGTGAGGAGACTTCTACCAACCCGATCGCCACAATCTTCGCTTGGAGCGGCGCTTTCCGCAAGAGGGGAGAGCTTGACAACCTGCCGGAGCTCGTCGCTTACGCTGACAAACTCGAGGCGGCTTGCCTTGACACCCTTAACGAGGGCTATGCCACCAAGGATCTCGTGAACCTGATGGAGGGAATCACTCCCACGATGCTGACTTCCGCCCAGTTCCTGGCCGAGATTCGTAAGCACTTGGAGAAATCTCTGTAATTCAAGTGTTTAAATAAAAAGTCCCGGGCCATATGACCCGGGACTTTTTGTCATCCAGAACGAAGTGAAGGATCTACCGCCCCTCGATTACCTCCTTCCAGGTCTTGCCGACGATGACCGGTGGCACATGGGCGGGAGCCTCATCGTCAATCTCCACTATGCTCCTGGTTGCGACCTTTGTCGGGTGAGCCTTGTCCCAAGTCTTGAAGGCGTTGTAGTCGTACTTCCAACTTTCTCCCTCGGAGAGTTTCATGATCCTCGTGTAGATCTGGGAACGTGAAGGAGCGTTGAATGTGGAATAATTGTAGCTGTCGTTCATGACACTCTGCTCGGTGGGTCTCCAGACGCCTGACCAGAATGTGTCACCTCCTTCATAGACTCCGATATTCTCGGAAGAGAAGTCGCTGTCACCGATGAATTGGCTCCATGGAACCTGGGATTTGGTGGGAGTCACGGAAATATTCTGGTACCAGTTCCACTTTTGGACCTTGTTGATGTAAGCTATCTCGCCGGAGGTGACTTCTCCTTGGAAGATGTAGCCGTACTCGTCCGCCAGTTTCCCGAGTCCGTGACCGGCAACTTCGTGGACAACCGTGTTGGCGAGGCTGGACAATCCGCCTGACACGGAGAAATCCTTGTAGGTGACCCAGGCGACGGAGGCTCCGCCAGCATAGATGTTGGTGTTGGCAGGATCGAGCATGTAACATGTGCCGCCATCCCGATAGCTGTTCATCAGAACCAGCACAATGACATTGTCCATCTTGGAGTCACCGACAGCCACCTTGGCGTATTCCAGGACTTTGCTATTGTTTCCTCCGACAGCCGACCCTCCACCGAAGACGCCGCTGAATGCGGTTGAGCAGCCGCTGAAATATTCATCATTCTTGGAGACGGCCTCGACCATGTAGACGTTGAAGCGGTTCTTCATGGATTTCATCGGCTCGACACTGAAGAAGTCGTTCATGGCCTGCTTGGCAGCCTTTTCGAAAGTGCCGCTTGTCAAATCCTTGTCGGAGAAAGCGTCGCCGGTGATGACCAGGTCGATTCCCTTGCCTGTGGAAGCCTTCTGCAACTGTGTGTGCTTCTTGTCTCTTGCGTAACTCTTTGACTCATAATGTGTCATGGAGACATTAAGAACTTTTTCGAGGTACTTCAGGGCATTTTCAACATTCTTTTTCTGGTCGGAGTCAACCAGTGTGGTGTAGTCGACGGTGCCGTCAGGTCCGATGATAACTATCTGGTTGATACTGCCGTAAGGGAATATACCATCACCGCTTATCGCATAGAACGGAGCTTCTTCTGTGGGGGTGCCGTCATTCATGTGCCGGATGAAGGATTCCCATTCCGCACCGGATTTCTTCAGCTGTTCCTTGAACAAGTTGTCACGCCTGGAAAGATCCGGGGAATCCAATTGTGAGTTGTTGTCAAAATATGTGAGTACGCCAAGCCCTTTGCTCTTTCCCTTTTTGTAGAGGTTTTCCAGGGAAGACAGGTATTCTGACACCTCGGTGAAATCCGCGGCCACTTCGAACAGGACTGTGTATTGGTTGCCTTTGATAAAGGCCTCAATGTCAAGTTCATTGCCGGAAAGAGTCTTGACAGTTGGAGATGTGGGGGCTGGAATCTTTGATTTGCGGATATCCTCTTGAGTGAAGCTGTTGAATTGGACGGCCCTGCCCCAAATCAGAGGGAACCTATTGATATTGGCCAGGGAAGAGGGTAGTGTTCCGGATAGTTTGTTACCCTTGAGGTCAAAATTCTCCAGATTTCTCAAGCCGGAATAAGACGCGGGAATTGTCCCCGAGAAGTTATTGTCGCTAAGATTGAGCCATGTCAGTTTTGTCAGGTTCCCGATCTCGTCCGGAAGAGTGCCGGACAAGTTGTTGGTGTTCAAGTCGAGAGAGGTCAAGTTGGTGAGTTGCCCGATAGAGGGGGATAACGGGGCGTTATCCATGTAGATACTCCTTACGATGTACAGTATCTCAAGGTCGGGAAGGGTGAATAGGCTCTCTGGAAGTTTACCGGTCAGGGGATAGTCGTAGAAGACAATCCGTTTGAGTTTCTTGAGATTTCCGATCTCATTAGGGAGAGGCCCGAAGATGCTCTTCGGCAAGCCATAGGACTGCGAAGGGTCGCAGTTGATGCTGAAACTCTCAAGCTCCGTCAGGTCTCCTATTTCCTTAGGGATTCTCCCCATGGCACCCCGGATACTCAACTCTTTCACATGAGTCCCGGTCGGATCCATAGCCACACCTTCCCAGGAGCTGTTTACCTGCCCGTCCGAACCCCAGTTATCATGATCCTGCCAGTGGTCTTTGTTGGCGTTATAGAAAGCCATGAGAGCCGCCTTTTCCTTGGCCATATAATCCGGTTCGACCACGGTCACTGTGGCGGTGGCACTATGGGAGGCGTTAATCACGACACGTACTGTCGTTGTCCCGGTACCGACACCCACGAAAGAACCGTCATTCAGGGGATCGTAGTTCTCATCTAGCGTGGCGCACAAGATTTGGCCGTCCCCGGAACGCCAATTTATATTTTGGATGACCACTTCCGCCGGTTCAACTTTGGCGGAGAAACGGGCGGTGTCTCCCTGGAAAATCGTGATTTCCGCAGGCTCGATAGTAATAGCTTCGATAATAGGGTTACGAACATTGACAGTGTAGGTTGCCTTTTTCCCGCCGGCAGTGGCAGTGATAGTGACTTGTCCTAAACTGACACCGGTGACTTTCCAGTTCTCATCAACAGTGGCGATGGACTCGTCACTGGAAGTCAACACCGGGACCTCCGTGGCGTTGGAAGGAGTTGTCTTGACGCTCAGTTGGAGAGTCTTGCCAATGTACACGCTGTGATCGGTCTCGATAAACTCAATCGCGGTGACCGGCACCACCTTTTTGCTGACAGTCACCTGGCAGGTGGCGGATTTGCCTCCCGCGGTGGCGGTTATCGTGGCGGTACCTTCGGCGACACCAGTGACTGTGCCACCTTGGACAGTAGCCACAGAGCTGTTGGAGCTGGACCATGTCACAGTCTTGTCTGTAGCGTTGCTGGGTGCTACTGTAGCGTTAATAATGGCAGTAGCTCCTGTTTCCACGGATAGGGAAGATTGATTTAAAGTCACGCCTGTCACCGCCACATTTTCTGGCAGTGGTTCTTCCTTCGGTCCGCAGGCAACGAAGATAATGGCGATCGCCGCAAGAGCGATCAGGGCACGTTTTCTCATAATGTGGTTTTATATTAAGTTATTAATATCCAATTACTTCTTTCCAGGTCTTCCTGACGATTACTGGCGGCACATGGACATACTCATTCTCATCCACTTCGACAATGCTCCTGGTGGCCACCTTTGTCGGATGCGCCTTGTCCCAGGTCTTGAAGGCGGAGTAGTCGTAATTCCATCCCTCGCCCTCCGAGAGTTTCATGACCCTGGTCCATATAAGCGAGCGGCATGGAGCGTTGAAAGTGGAGTGGTTGAAGTTGTCATTCATGACGCTTTGCTCCGTGGGCCTCCAGACTCCGGACCAGTAGGTGTATCCACCCTGATAAACCCCTATATTCTCTGACGCGAAGGCGCTGTCACCGATAAACTGGCTCCAACGAACCTTCTTTGGATCGGAAGTGAAGTCGACATTCAGATACCACTCATCGTTGTTCTGTTGTTCCTTGGTGTAGTTGGCATATTCGGCACTTATGGCCCCTTGGTCGCGGTAAGCGTATTCATCAGCAAGTTTCGCGATACCATGACCGCCCAACTCATGAACAATAGTGCTTGCCAGAGCCGAGACTCCTCCGCTCACTGTCACATCCTTGTAAGGAACCCAGATAACGCTAGCGCCACCAGCGTAAATACTCTTATCCGCAGGTCGCATCATATAAGTGGTGCCTCCTTTTCGTACACTGTTCATCAGTACCAGGACAGCGACATTGTCCATACGTGAATCACTGGTGACGGCCTTTTTAGCGTATTCAAGCACGTTATCATCATCGCCTCCAACGGCGGAACCATACCCGAAAGCTCCTCCAAAGACTGTGGAGCAGCCGTTGAAATACTCCTCGTGCTTTGACACGGCTTTGACGAAATAGACGTTGAACCGATCCTTCATCGACTTGTAAGGCTCTACTGAGAATAGGTCCGCAGCCGCCTGCTTAGCGGCTTTCTCGAATGTTCCGCCACTTACCATCTCCCTGTCGGAGAATGCGTCACCTGTGATCACAATGTCTATTCCCTTTCCGGTTGTGGCCGCCTGGTATTTGGTTACCTTCCCGTCCTGAGTATAGCTCTTTGACTCGTAATGTGTGATCGTGGTCTTGAACACTTTCTGAAGATAGGCTATCGCATCGCCATAAGACACCCTGAAATTATCCAGAAGGGTGGAATAGACGACAGTCTGATCTGGTCCTATGATAACTATCGAGTTCTCTACGTCATGCGGATACAGTCCATATCCTTTTTCCGCATAGAAAGGTGCTCCATTAGGATAATCAATTTGCATATACCTTACGAAAGAATCCCAGGTGGCACCCGCCCTATTAAGGTCATCCTTGAATATTTCGTCTAATTTGTTCCGTTCAGATTCAGAAAAACCGCCGTTATTGATGAAGGATATGATTCCTAATCCTTTGCTGTTGTTAACTTTATATAATGAGGCGAGTTGTGTCAAGCATTCAATGGCGTCTCCAGATTGTGGATTCAAATGGAACAGTAAGGTGTATTGGTTTTTGGATAATTCCTCATCGATATCAAGTTCTTTACCGGATAGCATCTTGATCTTGGGGCTGATTGGAGCCGGAACCTTGGAATCCCGGAGATTATCCATCGTGAATTTATTATCGTAGAATATTTTTGGCCAGAGTTTCCAATAATTATCCATGTGCGATACTGTGGTGGGAATCGAGCCGGATAGTTTGTTCGAGCTGAGATCGATTACCTTCAGGTTGATGAGGCTTCCCAACGAGGCAGGTACTGAGCCGGACAGGTCATTGCGTGACAGATTCAATTCTTCGAGTCCCGTCAGTTGCCCGATGGCGTCCGGAATCTTCCCGGTAATATTACAGTCGAAGAATCTCAGTTCCTTGATACTCTTGAGCTTGCTTATAGAGGTAGGGATGGTCCATGTGTCCAAGGGGGCATGGCAGATCCCCAGATATTCAAGTCCCTCCATCGCAAAAAGCGATTCCGGAAGTTTTCCGGAGATGGGATACCTCCATAAATAGATGTCCTTGAGTTTCTTGAGTTGTCCAATCTCTTTCGGCATCGGATAGGTGTTCGTGGATTCGTCGCCTTCATTGATGAGATGGAGTAGTTCCAACTCGGTGAGGTCCGCGATCTCTTTCGGTATCTGGCCTTTGAGATTTTCGTCATTGATCCACAAATGATTCACATGCTTGCCGTCAGGTGTCATTCCGACGCCCCCCCATAAGTACAAGGGCTTGTCTGAGCACCAAGTCTCCTTGTAATAATCACTCCAGTTATTCCCGTTGTTGGCATTGAAGAACTTTATCAGAGCGGCTCTTTCCTTTGCTTTATAGCTTCCCTCCTTGACTGTGACCTTGCAGGTGGCGGTCTTGTCACCGACCTTGGCGGTGATTGTGGCTTCTCCTATCGCTATGCCGGTTATCGTTCCATTGTTGTCCACAGTAGCAATGTCGGTGGCATCCGAGGACCATCCAACTTTGACGTCGGGATCGTCTGTGTCAACGGTCGCTTTCAGTGTCAGAGTACCGTCTTCCTCAATCTGTGCGGTGCTCTTATCCAGAGTTATGGAATTTACAGCGTAGCTGACCGATACCTGGCAGGTGACATTCATTGTGCCTGCCGAGGCGGTGATCTTGGCCGTTCCCTTTCCAACAGCCGTGATCTTCCCGTTGTCAACCTTTGCGACACTCTCGTCGGAGGAAGTCCATGTCACTGTCTTGTCGTCGGCGTCAGCGGGTTCGACGGTGGCGGTCAGCGTCAGGACCTCCTTGACAGTCATTGAGACCGAGGTTTTGTCAAGCTTTATGGATGACACACCCTTCGGGGTCACGGTGACCTCGCAGGTAGCTGTCCTGCCGCTCGCCGTGGCGGTGATGGTGGCGGTTCCGACCGCTACCCCACTCACAGTACCGTTATTCACAGTGGCGACGGAAGAGTTGGAACTTGACCAGGTCACAGTTTTGTCAGTGGCGTTCGAAGGGTTAACCGTCGCCGTCAGATTTGTGGAGCCACCTCTGGCGATAGAGACTGAGGACTGGCTCAATGAGACAGACGATACTTCGACTAACGGTTCCTCTTGGCAGGCCACTAGGCAGGCGGCTATTGCGGCGAGAGCGATCAAGAAGCATTTTTTCATTTCTGATTAGTTTTAGATTATTTTAAAAAATTCTCTTATGTTGCGGGCCATCTCGTCGGCGAGCCTTTGGCGCGCCTCGACACTAGACCAGGCGATGTGCGGGGTAAGTAATACCCTTTCCGGATGGCTGGTGTGGAGCAGGGGACTGTCAAGGGGCAGGGGTTCTTTCTCATAGACGTCGAGCCCTATACCGGCAATCCTTCCTTCGTCAATGATTCTTGCCAAGTCCTTCTCTACTGCGATTCCTCCACGTCCGGTGTTGACCAGCCAGGCGGTGGGCTTCATCAGAAGCATCTTCTCGTAGTCGATCAAGCCGGCCGTCCTATCATTGTATGGGGCGTGGATGCTGACAACATCGGCATCCCCAAGAAGGGTGTCTATAGGGACTGAAGGATATTCCTTGCAGTGGGAAGTACCTGAGGTTGAGTAATATATGACCTTCATCCCGAAGTCCTCGGCGATTTTGGCCACCTTGCTCCCTATAGCTCCCATGCCGACGACGCCAATGGTCTTGCCGGCCAGCTCGGTGTAAGGGTGGGCCGAGTCGGTGTGGATCTTCCCGGCCGAGTACCGTCCGTCCTTGGCGTAGGCGTCATAGTGGAACAACCTTCCAGCGAGGGCAAGGATAAGCGTCCAGGTGATCTGGGCCACGGAATCCGTTGAATATCCCGCCACATTACGGGCGGCCACTCCACGCTCCTCGCAAAGCTTGAGGTCGATGTTATTCATTCCGGTGCCAGCCTCGCATATTAACTTCAATTTAGGGGCTGAGTCAAGGAATTCCTTGTTGACAATAATCTTGTTGAGGATAGCTACATCAGCATCCTTGACCCTTTCCCGGGCCTCCTCTGCGGTGGATGAGTCATAGGTTGTAAGTTCTCCGAGCTTTTCGATCTCGGTCAGCGGCGTGGCCCCCATGGTCGCCGCGTCAAGAAATACTATTTTCATTTCTCTTGAATATCGTTGCCTTCGCTTGTCGCTTCAATGAGCCGTCCTATTGGTTTGAATCCTGTGAAGAATCGGGCCGCTATGACCCTGATCACTGTGTAGGCGGGTATGGCCACTAACATTCCCAGGATGCCACCAACATGCCCGGCCATGAGAAGCACGATGAATATCTCAAGCGGGCTGGACTTGATGCTTTTCGAGTATATCAGAGGCTGGAACAGGAAATTGTCCACCAACTGAGTGAAGAGGAATACCGCGAGTAGGGTTACCAACGCGACCCAGAAATTGGGATACACCCCCAAGGCTGCAGCGCTGCTATATTTCAGAACCAGCCCCAAGATCGTGCCTATAGCGGTCCCTATCCAGGGTCCGACGTAGGGGATAATGTTCAGCAGGCCCGCCATGAATGCGATACCCAATGCCGGGTAGAATCCAATCTTGGCTATCAGCCACAGGCCTAGGAAATCCAGAGTCGCCACTCCTATGACTTCCATTAGAAGACCGCCGAAGTATCTGGTCAGCAGGTGCTCGATGTCGCCGACAGCTTTAATAGCTTCGCCTTCAATCCTGTCAGGGACGAGGGAGCCGATTATCCTCCGGAACAATTTCTCATCCTTGATAAAGAAGAAACCAATGAACACAACGGAGAACAGGCCTATGAGAAGTGACCCGAGTGTCGAAGCCACCGAACCCACGACAGAAGTGATGGAGGACACGTCAAAAGCGTTTTTCATCCAGCCTGCGATGGATTCCTGAATTTTGAAATCCCTTCCGAGAGTCGGGAATCGGTCTATCAGCCAGACATTTAGCTTGTCTGCCCAGCGGGCTATCTCAGAGGTGCTGAAAGACGCTGTCTGAAGATTGTTGGACACACTTTGTATGATTCCTGAAACCACAGGTATGACTTGTGTGACAATCCCGACAATAAGAGCCATGATAATAATCAGGGTGAGAATGGCCAGCAGCCAGTCAGGGGCACTTTTGCCCTTTATCTTGATTTTGCGGAACAGCCTCATTATGGGATGTCCCAGCAATGACACGACAGCGGCGAGAATGATATAAATCAGCACGCTTCTGAAATACCAGCAAAGCGCGATGATGGCAACCGCCGTGGCTACCCACATGATGTATCTCGCCAGTTTGTCCGAACTTCTTTCCTCGCCCATTTCCATTGATTTGTCTAAACTTACGAAAAAGTCTTGAAAAAATTGAGAATTATTAGAAAATTCTTACGCTTGTGCCTTGGATAGGCACAAGCTGGGGCTACCTTCGCGATAGGAAAACAGAAATAGAAACAACTAAAAATATCAAGCCATGAAGAACACGGAATACAATCTCGACACCCTATCCTCGGTTATATCATCCGAATCCTCCCTTTCCGCCCTTCTGGAAATGATGGGCGATATGGGCCTTGAGCTCGACTCAGTCTCCCGCATCGCAGGTTAAGAATTTGCATATTACGCTGATATTGAATATATTTGCATGTATTGCGTTAGTATCGCTCATTATTAACCTGTTATAATATGAAAAAGCTACTTAGGACATCTTTTGCGGCGATGGCGGCCGCGTTTCTTTCCCTGACATTGTTCTCTTGCGGGCCCGATGAACCGGACAACAACGTCCCCACCGGTCCCACAACTGTGGCCGTCACCGGAGTGACGCTCAACAAGACATCCCTCACCCTGGTTGAGGGCGGATCGGAGGTTCTTACCGCGACCGTCGCCCCTTCCAACGCGACCAACAAGACGGTCAGCTGGAAGTCCTCAGACGCTTCAACAGCCTCGGTTGACAACTCCGGCAAGGTGACAGCTGTAAAAGCTGGCACAGCAACTATTACCGTCACGACCGCGGACGGCTCAAAGACGGCCACGTGCTCTGTGACTGTCACCCCGAAGACAATAAGTGTCACAGGAGTGGCTATCGAACCCTCCACTTTGGAGATCAAGGAAGGGGATACCTACCTGTTGAAGGCAATTGTTAGTCCCGCAGATGCCAGCCAGGCCGTGGACTGGACGTCCCCGTCCCCGCATATCGCGACCGTCGACCAAAATGGCCTGTTGACGGCAGTTGCGCCTGGAACGGTCCGAATTGCTGTCAGGTCTAAAGCCTATAACGATAAACAAGGTTTCTGTGATGTGACAGTCACGCAAGACAAGACATTGACGGGTATTTCTCTTGACGCTGATGAGATCACTCTCTCCGCAGGTGGATCCAGGACTTTGACAGTTATTTACTATCCGGAATACGCCTCAAATAAGAATGTCACATGGAAATCATCAGATGAGTCGGTTGTGACTGTCAGTGATGGAAAAGTGTTCGGTCTTAAAGAAGGGACAGCGACTGTTACGGCGACATCGGAAGAAGGTTCCTATACTGCGGAGTGCGTGGTGATAGTGGGCGAGGCGGAAGGCCCGTTCATTTATTCAATAGGTTCGGATTTAAGTGTTTATGTGAATGGAGAGCCTGATCCTAGAAGTGGAATCTTCAATACTGATGCGTTCCAGTTCTACGTGGCAGAGTATATCGAGGCCGAGGGAAATGATCTCATCACTTATGAGGTTTACATTAATCAATCGAGAGAGGAGCCATGGATCTGCAAGAACCGGAAGCCGATCATCAGCCTGACGGGTCATGAAGGAGAAACTGTTTATGGCCTCTCATGCAGGAATGGTGTGTATGCTGTCCTGTATGTTAATCGAGATGGCGAATATAAAGTTGTCAAGGCTGAATCTGATGGAACCGTGAGCGAATATGATCTTAAAGGTGTCGCTAAAAGATTTTTCTCAGTGACCACAGCCGTCGCTCCAAATGGTGATATTTATGTCAGCTCGCAGATCCTGGATAATTTTGACCAGGCTTATCTTGCCATGTACAAATTATCTGATGACGGGAAAGTCACGGAGACATTGATTGAGAAGAATTATCAGGCTAGACCTACAATCGGGGTGACCGACGCCGGAGATGTATATATTCTCGGGTCGGATATGGTCGAAGGGATGGAATCGGTGCGCCTTTATAAGAATGGAGAGTTCTATAAGGCCATCGACCAAGTGGCTGATAATCTGGGTTCGAGCCTGCGTTGTGTAGGCAATGATGTGTACACAGTCATCAAGGATGAGGTCAACAAGCAGGTCCGGGTTCATAAGAACGGAACTAAATATCAAACCCTCGATTACAGTCAAGAGGTTTACCTACATTATGCAAGCGGAGACCAAAGACCATTCTGGGTAAATGAGAGTGGAGACGTGTATTTGTCCTTGCTGGAGAACGGTTCTTTGTACCGCATATACAAGAATGGCAAGAATCTGTATTCAACAGATAATTCAGGTACTGTCTCCTTCCAGCCCTTCTGCGTGATTGAGTAATGTGGCTTCAGCCACGGAGGCGACACCCTAGTCTTCCTTCAGGGAGACCAGGGTGTTGTCCTTCTCGGGGGTGAGGCCGACTTTCAAAACCCGGAGCTCTGAGGAGCCCTTTTTGGTCTTGCCTTGGAGGATTCTGTCTGAGATAATGAACTCAGACACAGGATCTTCCACATAACGCATGACCGCCCTTTTAAGCGGCCTCGCACCGAATGCCGGGTCATATCCAGCCTCTGCTATGAACTTCTTCGCGGAAGGTGTGATGGTCAGTTTGTACCCCGACTCCTCGGCCCTCTCGCGGAGCTCTCTCAACTCGATGTCGATGATCTTCTCGATGTCCTCCTTGGTCAGTGAGTTGAAGAATATCTGCTCGTCAACCCTGTTGATGAACTCGGGAGGGAAGTTCTTCTTTATTGCCTTCTCAAGCACACTCTGGCGATTTTGCGCCACGTTCTTGCCGGCGGTGGCGAAACCGACTCCGGTACCATATTCATCAAGCTCGCGGCTGCCCACGTTGGAAGTCATGATCACGATAGTGTTCTTGAAATTCACGACCCTGCCGTTGCTGTCGGTGAGGTGACCATCGTCAAGCACTTGCAGCAGAATGTTGAATATGTCCGGATGAGCCTTCTCGATCTCGTCCAGGAGCACCACGCAATAAGGCTTGCGGCGCACCCGTTCGCTGAGCTGACCGCCCTCCTCGTAACCCACGTATCCGGGGGGCGCTCCAATGAGGCGGGATACAGTGAACTTCTCCATATATTCGCTCATGTCGATGCGGACCATGTTCTCCTCGGAATCGAATAGATACTCCGCCAGACATTTGGCCAACTGGGTCTTGCCCACTCCGGTTGGCCCGAAGAAAAGGAACGTGCCTATAGGACGGTCAGGATCCTTGAGGCCAGCCCTGTTGCGCCGGATAGCCCTAACTACCTTGTCGATGGCCTCATCCTGGCCGATGATCCTGCCCTGGAGACGCTCTTTCATCTTCATGATCCTGTTGCCTTCGCTCTCGGCCACTTTGTTGACCGGGATTCCGGTCATCTTGGAGACCACGGTGGCGATGTCCTCCGCGTCGACCACATTGCCGGTCTTCTTGTCCTTCGTTAGGCTCAGACGGACCATTGAACCAGCCTCGTCCATGGCGTCTATCGCCTTGTCCGGCAGGAACTTGTCCGTCACATAACGGTCTGTCAGGCGGGCGCAAGCCTCAATCGCCTCCTCATTGTAGGTGACGCTGTGGAACTCCTCGTAATTGGCCTTTATGTTATTCAGGATCGAGATGGACTGCTTGATGTCAGTCGGCTCCACGACAATCTTCTGGAACCTTCTATCAAGGGCGCCGTCCTTCTCCACTATCTTCGCGAACTCGTCCATTGTTGTCGCTCCTATGCACTGCAGCTCGCCCCTGGCGAGGGCGGGTTTGAGCATATTGGCGGCGTCCAGACTGCCCTGCGCTCCTCCGGCCCCGACGATTGTGTGGAACTCGTCGATGAACAGGATTATGTCAGGATTTGTGCTAGCCTCCTTGATGATGGCCTTCAGTCTCTTCTCGAAGTCGCCACGGTATTTAGTGCCAGCCACGACGGAGGCTATATCCAAGGAAATCAGCTTCTTCTTCGCGAGGACAGGGGATATGCTGCCTCCTGCGATTCTCTGGGCGATGCCCTCCACTATCGCTGATTTTCCCACTCCGGGCTCACCTATGAGCATGGGGTTATTCTTCTTGCGCCTCCCCAGGATCTCGATCACCCTCGCGATCTCCACATCCCTTCCCACGACAGGGTCGAGCTTGCCTTCGGCAGCGGCCTTTGTCAGGTCAAAGCCGAAATCCTCAAGATTGACCTTCCCGGAAGGATTGTTGCCCTGTCCGGGCTCTCCATCCTCTTCCTGGTCCTCGTCTCCCTGAGGAGTCGCGTCCTGTTGGTTCCGGGTAGCCTGCTGCTGGCCAAGGAGTCCCTCGTCACGCATGTGGGCGAGGAGCCTACCATAATCCACACCATGCTGGCGGAGATAAGCTTGGCCGTAGTTCTCTGTCGTGCGGCAGAGAGCAAGGAGCAGATGAAGCGAGGTGGCCTCGGCGGAATTCATCTTTGAAGCCTCCATTACGGTGATACTCAACACGTTCTGGGCATATCTCGAGAAGGAGATCTTGTCCGCCTCGGAATATGGGATAGACTCGTTGGTGAATATGTGGCTGTCAATGAAACGCTTGAAGGCGTCAATGTCCACCCCCAAAGCGGCGAGGACTTTGCAGGCGTCGTTGTCCCCCTGGCGCATCATGCCGAGGAACAAATGGTCAGGGCCTATGCCGTAACTGCCTGTCCGCATCGCCTCCTCCCGGGCGTAACGGATGATGCTGTTGAGCTCGTCGGATATTCTGATTTCCATATTTTCTTCAATTGAGTGCTGCCGAAAGGCAATTATAGTAATTATCGGCTTATTTTGCAACAACTATGCGAGAGTAATCCCGCTGCCACTTTGTCACTATTGCCAGTGTCGTATTTATTTGTTATATTTGCATGTTTAAGTAAAAGGTAATCATAAAGCGATTTTATGGATATTGAGGAAAATATTGTAGAAGGACAGACAGGCGTTATCGAACCGGTTGAGATCGACCAGGAGATGCGTTCCGCGTACATCGATTATTCGATGTCCGTCATCGTGTCCCGAGCTCTCCCTGATGTCAGGGATGGTCTCAAGCCGGTTCAAAGAAGAGTTTTATATGGAATGGACGGCCTCGGCCTGCCTTTCTCCGGCCCGACCCGCAAATGCGCCAAGATAGTGGGTGAGGTTCTTGGTAAGTATCACCCTCACGGCGACTCGAGCGTTTATGACGCCCTCGCGCGTCTGGCCCAGCCTTGGAATCAGAGATATCCCACCGTTTTTGGTCAAGGCAACTTCGGATCTATGGATGGAGACCCTGTGGCCGCGATGAGGTACACAGAGGCGAAGCTCCAGAAGATAACCGAGGAGATTCTCGGGGACATCGAGAAAGACACGGTGGACATGGTCAACAATTTTGATGACACCGAGAAAGAGCCCACTGTGCTTCCTACTCGCTTGCCGTTGCTTCTTCTGAATGGTTCCGCGGGTATCGCTGTCGGTATGGCCACGAATATGGCTCCCCATAATCTCGGGGAATGCTGTGACGCGATCTGCGCATATATTGACGATCCGGACATCGACACCGAGGGTTTGATGCGCTATGTCAAGGGCCCTGACTTCCCGACGGGAGGTATCATCATGGGTATGAGCGGCATCAAGGAGGCCTATGAGACTGGCCGCGGAAGGGTCGTCGTCAGGTCCAAGACCGATATTGAGGTCGGGGAGAATGGACGTGAGACCATCGTGGTGACCGAGGTCCCTTATATGGTCAACAAGAAGGAGATGATCGAGAAGATCGGTCAGATGGTGGAGGACAAGAGGCTGGAGGGCATCACATACATCAACGACGAGACTTCCCGCGAGGGTGTCAGGGTTATCCTGAGGGTGAAGCAGGGATACAACTCCAATGTTGTCCTGAACACGCTCTTCAAGTACACCCAGCTCCAGTCCAGTTTCGCCTTCAACAACGTCGCCCTTGTTAACGGTCGTCCAAAGACATTGTCTCTCAAGGAGTTGATCTCCAATTTCGTGGACTTCCGCCATGAGGTCGTGGTTCGCAGGACCAAGTTTGAGTTGGATAAGGCCCAGAAGAGGGCTCATATTCTCGAAGGTCTCCTGAAGGCCATCGACGTGATTGACGAGATCATCCACATCATACGTCACTCAGAGAGTGTGGACGAGGCCAAGGCTGAGTTGATCAAACGCTTTGATTTCACCGAGATTCAGGCCACGGCCATCGTTGAGATGAGGCTCAGGCAACTCACTGGACTCGAGCGCGAGAAGCTTCAGGCCGAGTATGATGAGCTTGAGAAGTTCATCGCCCGCTGCAATGAGATTCTCGGTAGCGTAGAGGAGCAGCTCAAGATAGTCAAGGCTGAGACCCTTGAGATCAAGGAAAAGTATGCCGATCCCAGAAGGACTGAGATACGTCCCTCCGAGGAAGAGTTCAACCCTGAGGATTTCTACGCCGATGAGGATGTCGTCATCACGATCTCTCATCTTGGATATATCAAGCGTACTCCTCTGACCGAGTACCGCACCCAGGCTAGGGGCGGCGTCGGCATGAAGGGCAGCTCCACCCGTGACGAGGATTTCATTGAGCATATCTATATAGCCAATATGCATTCCACAATGCTCCTGTTTACTGAGAGCGGAAGGTGCTATTGGTTAAAGGTTTACGAGATTCCGGAAGGCTCCAGGGCATCCAAGGGCCGCGCGATCCAGAACGTGCTCAGCATCCCTGATGACAAGATTAAGGCTTATATCAACGTCAAGACTCTGAAGGATCAGGAATATGTTGATTCTCATAGTATCGCTCTTGTGACCAAGAGGGGTATCATCAAGAAGACGGCTCTTTCAGCTTATTCCCACCCGAGGGCCGCAGGTGTCAACGCTGTCAATCTCCGTGACGGGGATGTTCTGGTTGAGGCCCTGCTTACCGGTGGAAACGACGAGATTCTGATCGCCGCCCGTGATGGACGCTGCTGCCGCTTCAATGAGAAAGATGCCCGTGAGATGGGTAGGACATCGACTGGAGTGCGTGGCATCAATATTGAAGAGGCTGACGAGGTAATTGGCGCTATCAACTACGATCCGGCCGCTGAGGATGCCGCTGAGCACACAGTGCTGGTCGTGAGTGAGAACGGATTCGGTAAGAGGTCTGATTTTGATGAGTACAGGATTACGAAGAGGGGAGGAAAGGGAGTCAAGACCATCAATATCACCGAGAAGACAGGCAAGTTGATCGCCATAAAGAATGTGACCCAGAAGGATGACTTGATGATCATCGAGAAATCCGGCCTGACGATAAGGATGGCTGTATCTGGCATAAAGGTGGCTGGTAGAGCCACTCAGGGTGTCAAACTCATCAACATCAAGGAAGGCGATTCAATAGCCTCTCTTTCCACGGTTGAGAAGAGCGACGAGACCCTTGAGAACGAGAATGTTGAAAATACAGAAGTAACTGAAAACGAGAATATTAACAACTAAATCCGATAATCATGAAAAAGTTAATGATTGTTTTGGCATTGCTCGCTTCCTTCCAGGTAGCGAATGCCCAGGCAGGCCCTGCTGCCGCCAAGAAGGCTCTTGACGCTGCTCTCGCGGCTTCACAGAACGCTAAAAAGGCCACCAAGGTCGCCACTTGGATGAAACTGGCCGAGTCTTATGTCGAGGCTTACAACGCTCCCTCCGGGAACGTGTGGATCGGAGCCAATGAGAACGAACTCAAACTCGCTATGGGTAATGAGAAGCCCGCTTCTGTTGAGAATGTCGTTCTTGGTGGTGCCCAGTATGTCAAGCAGATTTATGACAACAAGAATCTTTATTTCAACACCAATGGCCAGCTTGAGATCATAGAGGTCACAAAGCCTGTTGTTGAGAACGCTCTTGACAAGGCTGTCGAGGCTTACAAGAAGGCCGCTGAGGTTGATGCCAAGGCCACCAAAGCCAAGGATATCACCGCCGGTATGAAGAGCATTGTCGAGAAGTACAACACTGAGGCTTACAACGCCTATACTTTCGGTGACGTCGCTAAGGCTGAGTCCCTTTTCGCCAAGGCGTTCAACACCTCTTGCGAGAAGATCAGCGCGGCTGTCGACACCAGCGCCCTTTACAATGCCGGTTTCGTCGCCTATGGCGCCGGCAATTTCGAGAAAGCGAAGGGCTACTTCGATAAGTGCCTCGAGTACAACTATTTCGCTAAGGACGGAGAGGTCTTCTCGAAACTCGCTGATTGCGTCAGCAAGATTGATAAGACCGACGCCGGAAAGGCTCTCCAGAAGGATTATCTTGAGAAGGGCTTCACAAAGTTCCCTCAGAGCCAGAGCATCTTGATCGGCCTTATCAACTACTATGTCTCTAGTGGCGAGGACACTGAGAAGCTGTTCTCATTGATCGACGAGGCCAAGGCCAACGAGCCTAACAATGCTTCTCTCTATTATGTCGAGGGTAATATCCGCGGCCAGCTCGGCCAGACCGAGGAGGCTGTGAAGGCCTATGAGAAGTGCGTTGAGGTTGATCCCAACTATGAGTATGGATTCATCGGCGAGGGTGTCATGTTCTACAACATGGCCGCCAAGATCCAGGAAGAGGCTCAGAATGAGATTGATGACAACAAGTACATGGCCCTTGTCCAGAAGTTCGAGACCGCTCTCAAGAGCTGCATCGAGCCCTTCGAGAAGGCTTTCAACATGACCAAGGACGAGAGCATCAAGTCAAGCATCGCCGAGTACCTTAAGAACTCCTTCTATCGTTTCCGCGATGAGGATCCTAAGTACCAGGCCGGGTACGAGAAGTACTCAAAGCTCCTCAGCGAGTAATTGTAGAGACAAACAACAAAAAAGACCTGCCGAAAGCAGGTCTTTTTTTGTTGGGGTGCGATGTGGGGCTCGAACCCACGACACCCAGAACCACAATCTGGTGCTCTACCAACTGAACTAATCGCACCGTATTAGAGGTTGCAAAGATACAAAAAAATCTTTCTTAACAAGAATTTCTGAATAATATTTATCTTTGTGCATGCGGAGATTCTTCACTTTCGCCCTCTTCTTCACGCTTCCAGTCTTGGTTGTCGCCCAGATTCATGTGTCAGTGCCTCCGGCTAGGCCACTTCGCCAGCTTCCGGACACCGCCACCATCCTTGTAATGGGGGATGTCATGATGCACAGGGACCAGATCTCCAATGCGGCCAGGCCGGATGGCACCTATGATTTCTCCACCTATCTGGCCAATATCAAGCCAATGATCGAGAAGGCGGATCTATCCATAGCTAACATGGAATTCACCCTGGCGGGGAGACCTTATACCGGGTATCCTTGTTTCTCGGCCCCTGACGGGTACGAGGATTATGTGGCCTCGTGTGGTGTGGATGTATTCCTTACGGCTAACAATCATATTCTCGATAAGGGAAAAAATGGCTTGGAGAGGACTCTTTCGAGGTATTCTGATATGGAGTCATCCGGGATTGTCAGGCACACCGGAGTTTCCGCCTCTGAGGAGGATGATAGGATGAGGTTCCCGTTGATGGTCGCTGTGAAAGGCGTGAGGGTGGCCCTCGTGAATTTCACTTATGGCACTAATATCAAGGGAGACAGCGACTTCCCTAAAGTTCATCTCACGGATAAGAAGGAGATTGAGGCTGCGGTGCGTAGGGCCAGGAGGGCTGGGGCGGATTTTGTTATCGCCCTGCCTCACTGGGGGACGGAGTATGTCCTGAGCCATTCCTCTTCGCAAGAGGCTTTGGCGGATTGGCTTGCGGGGATAGGTTGTGACGCTGTCATCGGTGCGCATCCTCATGTTGTCCAGGACTGTGGGATGGTGTCCGCCTTTTCAGATGGGAGCCTTAAGGAGGTGCCTGTGGTATATTCACTCGGCAATATTGTCTCAAACATGAGCGCCACCAACACCCAGGTGGGCATGATCGCTAGTCTGAGAATCGTGACTGATGAGGATGGCGTCAAGACGATGCTTCCTCCCAGGCTCACTTTCACATGGTGCACCCGGCCGGGAACACTCACTGACAGTTACGCGACAGTTCCGGTCAAGGATTTCATTGACAAGAAGGAGCTTTGGAAGAGGCCGGCGGATCATGATAACATGGTCAGGTCATACCTGAGGGTGAAATCGCAGACCGGAATAGAAGATTAAAAATAATAGTATTGATGAAGAGAACTATCACGCTTGAAGCTGTTGATCCTGTCGAGATATTCGGCGCCGGGAATAAGATCCTCGAGGAGTTCGTTTCATATTTCCCTGGCCTGAAGGCAGTCGCCAGAGGAAACGAGATCCATTTGGAAGGGAAGGAGGATGACATCAAGGAGTTTGAGCAAAAATTCTCCGAGTTGGTTCACAGACGCCACCACAAGATGAACCTCACTGTCTTCGATGTAGAGGACATATTCGATGGGGATGGTGGTCGGGACAGGCTCAGACCGACGGGGGATGCCATCATTGTCCACACAACCGACGGCAAGCCGATCAAGGCCAGGAATGAGAACCAGAAGAAAATGGTCAAGGCCTATTTCGATAACGATCTGGTTTTCGCTGTCGGTCCGGCTGGAACAGGAAAGACTTATGTGGCGATAGCGTTGGCTGTCAGGGCATTGAAAAACAGGGAGATAAAAAGGATCATCCTGACCCGTCCGGCCGTTGAGGCAGGGGAGAGACTCGGTTTCCTTCCGGGAGACCTGAAAGACAAGTTGGACCCCTATCTCCAACCTTTGTACGACGCTCTCGGGGATATGATTCCACCGAAGAGACTGCAGGATTTCATGGAAGAGGGTATAATCCAGATAGCTCCGCTCGCATATATGAGAGGCCGAACTCTCGACCGTGCCTGCGTTATTCTCGATGAGGCTCAGAACACCAATGTCTCCCAGCTGAAGATGTTCTTGACGAGAATGGGTGTAAACGCCAAATTCATTGTCACAGGGGACGCCACCCAGGTCGACCTTCCTAGGAAAGAGGACTCGGGTTTGTTGAAGGGAATAAGCCTTTTGAAGAATATCAAAGGGATAGAGACTATATTCTTCTCCAATGAGGATATCGTCCGTCATCCGCTTGTGACAAAGATTGTCAAAGCCTTTGACAGACATGAGTCGGAGTAAGAAATTTTATGACTATCTTTGCAGGTTGTTATAATTGATGGAAATGGAAAGTGTCAGATGTCTGATAATAGGAGGTGGCCCAGCCGGTTACACTGCCGCGATTTACGCCTCCAGGGCTGGTTTGAGTCCTGTCTTATATGAGGGGATGGAGCCAGGTGGCCAGCTCACTACCACAACAGTGGTCGAGAATTTTCCTGGTTTCCCCCAGGGAGTTGACGCCAATCAGCTTATGGGTGACATGAGGGATCAAGCTTTGAGGTTTGGCGCTGATATCCGCAGAGGGACAATCACTTCCGTTGATTTCTCGCGGAAGCCTTTCCGCCTCATGGTGGATGGGGAGACTGAGATTGTCGCCGAGGCTGTGATCATAGCGACTGGTGCTGCCGCCAAGTATCTCGGGCTTCCTTCTGAGCGCAAGTTCCGCGGCATGGGTGTGAGCGCTTGCGCCACTTGTGACGGATTCTTTTACAGGAAGAAAGATGTCGCTGTAGTCGGTGGCGGAGACACCGCTTGCGAGGAGGCGACCTATCTCGCCAATATCTGCAAGAAAGTCTATATGATCGTGCGCAGGGACGTGTTCAGGGCTTCTGTGGCCATGCAGGAGAAAGTGAAGAACACACCCAATATCGAGGTTTTGTGGAACTGCAACACCCAAGAAGTCCTCGGGGATGATTCCGGCGTTACTGGAGTCCGTCTTGTAAGGAATGATGGTAAGGTTTTTGATATCACAGTCGACGGGTTTTTCCTCGCTATAGGGCATCATCCCAACTCTGATGTGTTCAAGGAGTTCATAAACACAGATGAGAACGGTTACATCATCACTGAAGGCAAGTCTACAAAGACCAATGTCGATGGTGTTTTCGCCGCCGGGGATGTTCAGGATCCTAGTTTCCGGCAGGCTATAACAGCGGCCGCGTCGGGATGCAAGGCCGCTCTGGAAGTGGAGAAATACCTTATGACTAAATAGGATTATGCGTTATTTGAAGACTATCATAAGGTTCGTCGTCGTGATGGGAGCGGTTCTCGCGCTTTCCCGTTCATGCAAGTCTGAGTACGACGCTTTGTTGAACAGCAGCGATGTTGATCAGAAATATACCGCGGCTTTCGACTTGTTTAACCATGGCAAGTACAACAAAGCGGCCAGATTGTTCGAGAGCTTGGCCATACAGACCAATGGCACATCCAAGGATGACACTGTTCAGTTCTATTGGGGAATGAGCAATTACCGTTTCAAGGACTACTACACCGCAGAGACTAATTTCGCCAAGTTCCTCATGAACTTTCCGAGAAGCCCTTTCGCTGACGAGGCATACTTCCTCCGTATAGATTGCCTTTACAGGTCAACCTACCGTTCTGAGCTGGACCAGAAACCCACATATAACGCCATCGCTGTCATCTCTCAGTATCTTGCCGAGAGTCCTAACAGTACTCATGCGGCCACTTGTAAGAGGATGCTCAAGGAATTGAATGACAGGTTGGATCAGAAGGCTTACGAAAGCGCTAAGCTCTACTACAAGATGGAGGATTACAGGGCGTCCAGGGTGGCTTTCCGTAATGTCCTTAAAGATGATGCCGACAATATCTACCGAGAGGATATATTGTACTATATAGCTAAGTCTTCCTACAAGTTCGCACAGCTCAGCGTAGAGGCGAAGCAGAAGGAGCGCTATCTCACCTTCGTGGACGATTATTACAACTTCATAGGTGAGCTTCCGGATTCATCTTATCGTAAGGAACTTGAGGTCTTGTACAAGCGCGCGCAAAAGGCTTTGGGAAGATATACCGGTTCCGAGGAGGACTTGGAGGCCAAAGAGAAGGACTTTGAGAAAGAGAGAAAGAAATTATTGAAACAATCCGAGTCTGGAGAGTAGTAAATTAATAGGAAGATAATATCAATACAATGGATATAAAGAAAACAACGCCTACCAACACTATCACGCGTGACGTGAAGTATCTTGCCGAACCTACCGGCAACATCTATGAGACAGTCGTCCTCCTTTCCAAGAGAGCCAATCAGATTTCTCTGGCGGAGAAGAAAGAGCTTGCGAAGAAGCTTGAGGATTTCCGCACGGACAGGGACACTATGGACGAGGTGTTTGAGAACAGGGAGCAGATTGAGATCTCAAAGTATTATGAGAAGCTCCCTAAGCCGGATCTTATCGCCATCACCGAGTTTGAGGACGGGGATCTTTACTATAGGATGGCCGGCAAGGAGGAGGGAGAGAAGTAGCATCGGTTCCAGCCCATGCTCAAGTCCCTTCAGATTAGGAATTATGTTCTGATAGACTCTCTGGATGTTTCTTTTCCGGAGGGTCTCATCATTATTACCGGACAGACCGGTGCCGGGAAGTCGATTCTTCTCGGCGCGTTATCCATGCTACTCGGTTCCAAGGCTGACTCATCAGTGATTGGAACCCGCGGGGACAACTGCGTTGTGGAAGCTGTCTTTGAGATTCCGGAAGGCGACGAGGTGACATGGAACCTGCTGAGAGACAATGATCTGGACGATAGTTCCAGAGAGATTGTAGCTCGAAGGGTAGTGTCGGCGTCGGGCCGCTCCCGTTCTTTTATCAACGACTCTCCAGTCAATCTTCAGATTCTCCAAGGGATTTGCTCAAGGCTTGTGGATATTCATTCGCAGCATCAGACCCTTTTGCTGACAGACAGGTCCTATCAGTTGTCGATGCTGGATCATCTCGCGGGGAATGAAGCCTTATTGGGCGAGTGCGCGTCGAGTTACCATCGTCTCAAGTCTCTCGAGCGGGAATACGAGGATGTCTCCGCGAGGCTTTCCCGCCTGGATGAGGAACGTGATTATATTCAGTCTCGCCTGAAACGCCTTGAAGCTGCCAGTCTCGTGGAAGGAGAATTGGAGTCATTGGAAGAGGAGCAGTCCATGCTCGCTAACGCTGAGTCCATCAAGGAATCGCTGACTGGGGCTGAGAACCTTATTGACACCTCATCTTTGAAAGAGGCCAGAAAGCTTCTGGAAAAGGCTGGTGGCTTCCTGCCGGAGGCGCAAGCGCTGGGGGAGAGACTAGAGTCAGCGAGGGTTGAGCTTAATGATATTCTGGACGAGGTTTCCTCAATCAATTCACATACAGAGATTTCCGAGTTGAGGCTCGCTGCTGTGGAAGAGCGGATGTCGTTTTTGTATGACCTCATGAAGCGGTATTCAGCCTCTTCAATATCCGAGTTGATAACCCAGAGGGATAGTTTATCAGGATTTTTGGCGGATTCGGATGATTTAAAGGAGCGCCTAGAGTCCATATCCAAAGAAATAGACTCTGAGAAGAAGGTTTATGGTGAGATCCGCGCCAACCTGCATGCTGCCAGGGATGCCTCGAAGAAGCGTCTGGCGGATTCTATCATGGAATCTCTTCGCTCTTTGGAACTTGAGCGGTCTGTCTTTGAAGTTGAATTGGAGGAATCTGTCCCCGGTCCCTCTGGTTCTGACAGCGTCCGTTTTTTGTTCTCTGCCTCGGGGGGCAATCCTGTGGATGTGGCTAAGTGCGCTTCCGGAGGCGAGTTGTCCAGGCTTATGCTTAGCCTCAAGGCGCTGATGGCTCGGTTTGTCAGCATGCCTACTCTTATCTTTGACGAGATTGACTCGGGAGTTTCGGGTAGTGTCGCTGACAAGATGGGACAGATGATTTGTTCCATGGGCCGCGACATGCAGGTTTTCGCCATCACCCATCTTCCTCAAGTAGCCGCCAAGGGGGACGCCCATTATCTTGTGGAGAAATCGTTCTCCGGTAACGAGGCGGTAACTTCTATCCATCCTATTGAAGGAGAGGATAGAGTTATGGAAATAGCGAGGATGCTATCTGGGAGCCATGTAACCACAGCAGCCGTGGAAAACGCGAAATCTCTTTTATCTGACTAGGCTGACTGAATAATCGGGATTGTAGACAACCCTTCTGACGGCGTTGTTGACGTAACTGCCAGAGGCGGTCTTGACTAATTTGAAGTCCGATTGAAGTCCTTTATAATCAACCCTATCAAGAGCCCTCGGCCATCTCTTCCCATACTTGTGGGCGAGTGTGACGAAGTACTTCATGAGATCATATCCAGAGTAAGCTGAGCGGCTTGGCTCCGCATTGTAAAGCGCCCTGTACTGGAGTAGGAAGTCTTTGACCTCCTTGGAGTCGTAATCCACGTAGTAGGTGACGCTGGTGTGGAGATTGACCTTGTGGAGCTGCTCAACCTCAATCTGGTCATATGTCCTTATCTTTGAGGTGCTGTAGAGCACGACCTCGCTGTTTTTGCCGGAGAGCATGTAGAGGTTTCTCAATGCCTCGATCAGGAAGACGGTGCTTCTCTCTGTATATTCACAAGCCAGCACAATCCTGTTAACGCCTCCTGAGACCATCTGGGAGCGCATGGATCCCAGTGTGGTTGTGATATGAGGCAATCCGGCCTCGGCCATCTCGTCCTGAACCATGTTGAGATAATCAGACTCTGGTGAGGCCGGAGTCACGACAATCACCCTGTCCCCATGCCTCATGTCCGATTTTATCCAATCCACCATGTCCTTGACCTGTATGCGGGTCGGTGTGGGAGCCTGGATTATCCTTTCAAGGGAGTCGGTCAGCGTCTCAACCTGCATGTCAAGCGGAGATACTATCCATGTGGCGCCATCATTGATCCCGGCAGCCCTCATTATATCTGATTTGGACACGGGACCTATAGCGAAATCGCTTGAGGCCAGCCTCTGCTGGGTCACAGGCATGTTTCCTCCTCCAACATCGAAGGTGTGGATGTCGAGATTGACGCCATCGCTTCCCAGAACCCTCGAGGCCATCAGCGCTCCGCAATAGAAGTCCATGAAAGAGGTCCTGTCTCCGGACTTGGTGGCGGAGAAAGGAAGAAGAATCGTGATGTTGACGTCATGGTGGCCTTCCCTGACAAATAGATCGTCGAGGATGCTGTCCTTCCCCTCCTTGCCAGCGACGCCAGTGGTGTCCGTCTCCACCTCAGGGTTAATCACTTCAGGCTCGTTATTGGTTGGCTCCTCCGTGACCGTCCTGCCTTCCCAAACTGCGGGATCGCGGGGAATCTTGAGCTCTTGTCTGCGCTTGACCCTGTCGGAGGTCATCCTGTTTATGTTCTTGATAGATTCCTTGGACACCTTGTACTTCTTGGCAATCGCATCCAAGTCCTCATACCACTTGACTCTATGAATGAAGTACTCTTCGTTCGCCTCCTGAGCGGGTTCTTGGGGTGTTACTTGGACAGTGGTCGCAGGCTCGGTTTTGACCTCGGGTTCCACGGCCTCTTGAATATCCCCCTTGTAAGGGATCAAGAGAATCTGGTCTTTTTTAAGGCCCTCTGTCTCAAGTTTCAAGGCAGGATTGGCCTCATAAATCTCTTCCATCGTGACTCCATAGGCCTTGCTGATGGAATAGATGGTCTGGCGCTCCTGAACAACATGGGAGTAAAACACCTTGCCACCGGAGCGGACTTTCTCCTTGGATATGGTCACCTTGGGCGCCACGTATTCTTGCGCTGATATCCACGAAGGGGAAAACGCCGCCAGCATAAAGGCTACCGCGAGGGGGAATATATGCTTCATGTTCATTGGTGCTTGTATAGGTTATCGGTGAAATCGATCAGCCTCTTGGCGAAAGTCTTCCAAGACAACCTTTCTTTCTCAGCCTTGATGGAATTAACGCATAATACACGGAGATTCTCATCGGCGAAAAACCGCCGTATCTCCTCCGCTATGAGCTTGGGCTCAGGTCTGTCTGCTACCAAACCTGTGCCGCTGTCTCCGATGGATTGCCTCAAACCGCCTACATCTGTGACCACCATAGGCACCTCAAAATGCCAGGAGATGGCACTGATGCCGCTTTGGGTGGCGGACCTGTAAGGTAGGACAGCGAGATCAGCGGCGGAGAAGTAATACTTGACCTCTGAGTCTTTTATGTAGTTGGTGAAAAGCTTGATCCGGTCCTTGGCGGGGGAAGCATTGATGATCTCCTCGTATTTGACGAAAGATCCGTAGGGCTCTCCCGCGACTATTAAAGTGTAGGAATCGTCCAATTCCCCGAATGCCTCCAGAAGGATGTCAAGCCCTTTGTATTCCCGGATTAGACCGAAAAACAGCAGATTCTTCTTCCCGGGCTCCAAACCGAGTCTTCCCTCCGCTTCCTTCCTTGGCACCCTCTCCCCGAAATGGGCATAGACGGGGTGGAACAAAATGGTTTTGAGGGCTTTAGGAGACAAGGCGGTGAGATCGTCAGCGACCTCCTGACAGAGTGTGACGTTTCCGGAACAACCTGAAAGGAAGTACTTGGTCAGCGGGGAGTCGAAAAACCGAGGCTCGTGGGGAATCACATTGTGAAGGATGGATATGACCTTGCAACGCTTCTTGAGCCTTCTGGCGATCCACCCCAACGAAGGCGCGAACCAGGACATCCAGTAACTGATGATGACCATGTCCGGATTCCAGTCACGGATCGCCTTGTAAGTCTTGACGTAGGAGAAAGGATTAGCCGTATCCAACAGAGACTCGCTCTCGATGGGTACGGCATCATCATCCTTTGTGACGTATTGCGTCTTTCCAGGAAAGAGGAAATCAGGGTATTGCCTCTTGAAATTGAACGCTTTGACCGTGTGTTCCTTTCCCAGCTCCAAGTACAGGCTCGCGTTGAACTGGGAAATCCCTCCCCTGAAAGGGTAGAAGCACGATAGAAGCGCGATCCTCAAGTTATTCGGACTTGGTTGTTTCTTCTCCCTTGCCCTTGTTCTTGACGTACTCGCTGTTCAGTCCTTCGAGAAGGGCGTCGGTGATATCGAGGTCAGGATCACCGCAAGCCACCGGGGCGGGAAGGACACTTCCCTGGGTGGAGATGATCATGGCGTATTTATGCTCCTCATTGAACTTGTCAATGAAAGTCTTGATGGCGTCAGCGATCTGGTTCATCATGACCTGCTGCTCCTCAGCCATTTCCTGCTCCTTCTGGGCGGCGTAGGTGTTGAAGCTGTTCTGCTGTTCCTGGAGCTTCTGGCTCCTCTGCTCGGCGACCGAACGGACAAGGAGACCCTTGTTGAGGTCAGACTGGAACTTGTTGGCGTCGCTCTGGAGCTTGTTGCCCCTGCGGTTGATCTCCTCCTGGATGCTCTGCATCTTGGTCTCCACGACGGAACGAAGGTCGTTTGCCATGTCGTATTCGTTGATGACTCTGTCGAGGTCATACCAAACGATGGCGCCTTCCTTGGCGGTGGTTTCTACAGCCTCACCTGTTGAGGCTTTCTTCTTTCCGCTACCGTCAGCGGTCAGCTGGATAATACCGAGAGCAGCAACAGCCACGAGGGCTATGATGCTTAGGATCAGTGGTGTTTGTTTCATCTTATTTTGTCTTTAAATAATATTCCAGACTACAAATTTAGTTAAATTTTCTTAATCTCCGCAAGATAGGCCTTGATTGTTCTCTCCAGTCCCATGTAAAGCGCATCGCAGATGACCGCATGGCCTATAGAGACCTCGTCTGTCCAAGGGATGGTCTTAATGAAGTAGCCGAGGTTTTCCAGGTTGAGGTCGTGTCCGGCATTGAGTCCAAGTCCCAGTTCCCTTACCTTGATGGCGGTCTCCAGATACGGTTTGATCGCCTCTTCCGGGTTGACAGGAAACAGCTCGGCATAAGAGGCTGTGTACAGTTCCACACGGTCACAGCCGCACTCTTTCGCCCCGACTGCCATCGCGGGATCCGGGTCAATGAATATGGACACGCGTATTCCTTTATCTTTAAACACCTTGCAGATGCGGGTGAGAAAAACCTTGTTGGCAATAGTGTCCCATCCTTGATTGGACGTGATCGCGTCATGGGCATCAGGCACGAGTGTCACCTGGTCGGGAACGACCTCCAGGACGAGATCCACGAAGCTCGGGATAGGATTGCCCTCGATGTTGAACTCGGTCTTGACTTCGGGACGTATAGCCCTGACATCTGAATATCGTATGTGTCTCTCGTCTGGTCTTGGATGTACGGTAATACCTTCCGCGCCAAAGGCTTCGCAATCTCTAGCGGCCTTCTCGACATCCGGCATATTGCCGCCTCTCGCATTGCGGATGGTGGCTATCTTGTTGATATTGACACTTAATTTAGTCATACCGCGAAAGTAGTGATTTATGTTCAGATTTTATCAGAAATGTGTTAATTTTGAAATTTGAACTACTTATGAGTATTAATGATGAAGATAGCGGTTTACTCCAGGGATGACTCCGCGTTGACCAGCCCGAGGTTCAAGGCCATGTCGGAGCGTTTGGCTTCAGGCGCTTTTGAACTGTACCGTGTCCGTAAAGCGGAGGATATAGTTCCTGGAACTGACTTGGTTATGAGCGTGGGAGGTGATGGTACCTTCCTTTCCGCCTCCAAACGAGTGGGCTCTTCTGGAATTCCTGTGCTCGGTGTCAATATGGGGCGTGTGGGCTTCTTGTCCGAATACAGCCCTGAAGAGGCGTGCGAGGCTCTTGTGACCGGTTCTTACACTCTTGAGGACAGGGCGCTTCTCCAGACCAAGGTTGAAGGAGACATGTTGGAGGCCGATTCCTCATTCTGGCCATACACTCTCAACGAGATATCCGTCCTTCGCGGTGGAGCCTCGATTCTTGGAGTAGACGTGAGCCTGGACGGTAACCCATTGCCCACGTACTGGGCTGACGGCTTGCTCGTGTCGACCAGCTCGGGATCGACGGCATATTCCCTCAGCGTAGGTGGTCCTATCTGTGTTCCCGAGTCCAAAGTTATAATAATAGCTCCAATCGCTCCTCATAACTTGAATGTCCGCCCGCTCGTTGTTCCTGATTCGACCGTGGTCTCCATATCGATGAGATCGAGGGACAAGATTGTCGCGATGTCCATGGATAACAGGAACGTCCGTCTCTCTTCGGACGCGAGACTTGAGGTCAAGGTGGCACAATTTTCGCTGAAAAGGGTGAGGCTTGAGAAATCAAGCTTCATAAAGGCCCTGACGACGAAGTTGTTCTGGGGAGAAGACATCAGAAATGGAGGAATTTAAAGAAAACAAACAAGTGAAGGTCCCTACCCATGTCTCCATTATTATGGACGGGAATGGCAGATGGGCCAAGCTCAGGGGCAAGGAAAGGGTGTTCGGTCACTCCAATGGTGTGGAGAGCGTCCGCGCCAGTGTGGAGGCCGCCGTGGAGAACGGTGTACGTTACCTGTCACTATTCGCTTTCTCTGAGGAGAATTGGGGACGTCCCGCTGACGAGGTGAATACTCTCATGGGCTTAATGCTCAAGGCTATAGCTGATGAGGTGGATTCTTTGAAAAAGCAGGGTGTCCGTTTTAGGGTTCTTGGTGATTTGAATCGCCTGGAACCATCATTGGTGAAGGCTATCCATGATGCGGAGGCATACACTGTTCCTGATTCCGGCGAGGATCCGGTTCTTGATTTGATCATATTCCTTAGTTACAGTGGCAAGTGGGATATCCTTCAGGCCGCCAAGAAACTTGCATCTGATTATATGTCTGATCCTGCTGGCCTTGAAAAGGTGGATTCCTCTGAATTCGCCTCGAGGTTGGTTACGGCTGGCATACCGGATCCTGACCTTATCATACGCACTTCAGGAGAGAGTCGGATAAGCAACTATCTGCTTTGGCAGGCCGCTTATTCCGAGTTGCTATTCGTTGACACCCTTTGGCCTGATTTCCGGAAAGAGGATTTCCGTTCAGCGTTGGAAGAGTACTCAAAGAGAGACCGCAGATATGGAAAAGTCAAATAATCGCCGTATATTCGCGAACTTGTTTATATGAATCCAGTTTTGATGAAACCATATCGTCTCTTATCTGTTCTTATCTTCTCGTTCTTCTGTGCGGGTGCTTTCGCGCAAGAGCCAGAAGGTGGCTCAGTGCCTGTGGAGGTTGATTATGATAATCCCCAAAGCTATATAATCGGTGGAGTCTCGGTAGAAGGCAACACTCATTTCGGCGATCAGCAGATCATATCACTGACTGGTCTTCAGAAAGGCATGAAAGTTACTGTTCCCAGTGACGAGATGTCCTCTGTCATCACCAGGCTCTGGGCTCAGAGGTATTTCGAGGATGTGTCCCTTGAGATTGACAGGATCAATGCAGCTGGTGATTCCGCATGGTTCAAGATCGTCATCAAGGAAAGGCCCAGAGTCTCAAGGTGGCTTTATTCCGGTGTGCGCAAGTCTGAGCAGAAGGACCTTGAGGATAGGCTTCATCTCCGCAGAGGTGGGGAGTTCTCTGATTATGTGGCCACTACTTCGGTAGGTATCATAAAGAGATATTACGCTGAGAAGGGATTCCTGAATTGCGATGTGGATGTCCAGACACAGAAGGACACAATCATCAAGAACGCCATAAGGGTCAATTTCGCTGTCAACAAAGGAGAGAAAATCAGGATCCGTGACATCAATTTCGAGGGTAATGATGGCGTCTCTGACTTCAAGCTCGCGAGGGCGATGAAGAAGACAAAGGCGAAGAAGGTTTATAACTTCTTCAGCAGTAAGAAGTTCAACGAGAAGGAATATCCCAATGACAAGCAAAACCTGATCAGCAAGTTCAATGAGGCCGGTTTCAGGGATGCCCGTATTCTAAAGGATTCCATCTACTATGTCGAGCCGGATCGCCTTGGCATCGATTTCAAGTTTGACCAAGGAAAGAGATATTACTTCAGGAACGTCACTTGGACCGGTAATTCCGTCCATTCCGCCGAGCAGCTGAACTCGATTCTCCAGATCAAGAAGGGAGATCCTTACGACATGGTCACGATGGAGAAAAGGCTTCACGGAGGTGGAAAGCAGACGGATTATGATGTCTCCAAGCTTTATCGTGACGAGGGTTACCTTTTCTTCGAGGTCACACCCGTGGAGCTCAACATCGAAGGAGATTCGGTGGATGTGGAGATGAGGGTGACGGAAGGAAAGCAGGCCACCTTGAACAATATTATCATCAACGGTAATGACCTGACCAGTGAGAAGGTTGTCCGCCGACAGATATACACCAAGCCTGGTTATCTTTTCAGCCAGACTAACTTCGAGAGGTCCATCAGGGAAATCGCTTCTCTTGGCCAGTTTGACCCGGAGGCAATATCGAAACCGGAAGGCTGGTCGATGGTACCTAACCAGCTTAACAACACCGTAGACTTGGTCTATAATGTCACTGAGAAACCTTCCAGCCAGTTGGAGCTCTCAGGAGGATGGGGAATGAACACCTTCGTCGCCACTGTCGGTGTGAGTTTCAATAACTTCTCCACCAGGAGGATGTTTGACAAAAAGGCGTGGCGTCCTGTTCCCCTGGGTGACGCCCAGAACCTCTCGCTCAGGTTCCAGACCAACGGAACTTATTACACCTCGCTCATTTTCAGCTTCACGGAGCCTTGGTTGACCCAGAAGAAACCGACATCCTTGAATCTACAGGCGTACTATACACGTCAGACCGACTCTTATCTGGCCATCGGATGGCTCAGTAATGACAAGGTTATGCAGATCTACGGTTTCTCCGCAGGTATCGGTACCAGGTTGAAGTGGCCTGACGACTATTTCGTGCTCTACAATGGTTTGAGCTGGCAGGTGTATGATTTGAAGAACTGGATCAACGGCTACTTCATGTTCAATGACGGAACTTCTCACAATTTGAGCTACACGGCCAGCCTGTCCAGAACTTCCACGGATCAGCAGATTTATCCGAGAAGAGGTTCAGTGTTCTCCGCCAGTCTCCAGATCACGCCTCCTTATTCCTTGTTCAGGAAGAAAGACATCGCCAATCTCGACGCTTCGGGCAACCCGACCAAGGTGGCGAGTTACAAGGATATCAATTACGACACATGGTCCTCCGCTGACAGGTACAAATGGATAGAGTACCATAAGTGGAAGTTAAGTGCCGAGACATATACTAAAGTTCTTGGGGACTTGGTGTTCATGGGTAGAGCCCAGTTCGGTTACCTCGGTTACTACAACCGTAAATGGGGATATTCCCCGTTCGAGGGTTTCCGTGTCGGAGGAGACGGAATGTCCGGATATGACACTTACGGCTCGGATATCATTCCTTTGAGGGGATATGAGAACTACTCCTTGACCCCTTGGGAGGCCACTCCATACAACACCAATGGCTATTATGCCGGTAATGTGTATGACAAATTCACTGTTGAGGCCCGTTATCCAGTGATTCTCCAACCTCAGTCAACCATATTCGCGTTGCTCTTCCTTGAGGGAGGTAATTGCTGGTCTGATATCCAGAAATTCAATCCTTTCCAGATCAAGAGATCCGCCGGAGTCGGTGTCAGGGTATTCCTCCCGATGATCGGTCTTCTGGGAGTCGATTGGGGTTATGGATTCGACAATCCGACTAAGAGCGATAGGAGCCAGTTCCATTTCATGATAGGACAACAGTTCTGATAATATTCATTTTTATTTATAAATTTGCACAATCTTTGCAAAACCATTAATTCAGCAAACTGATAAATTAGAATTTGATATGAAAAAGATCTTTTTGTTTGCCGCTATGGCATTTCTCACCTTCACGGCAACGGCCCAGGTGAAGTTCGCCTATGTCGATTTCAATGAGCTCGTGATGCTCATGCCCGAGGCAGATGCGGCCAGGACTCAGATGCAGGCGGCCCAGAAAGAGGCTAGCGACACTTATCAGAGCATGGTTGACGAGGCTAACGCCAAGTTCTCCGAGTATCAGCAGAAGCAGGCTACCTGGACTCCCGCTATAAAGGAGAGCAAGGAGAAGGAGCTTGGTGAGATCCAGAACAGGATCCAGGAGTTCCAGCAGTCCATCCAGATGGAGCTTCAGCAGCAGAATCAGCAGCTCATGGAGCCTATCCAGAAGAAGGCTATGGAGACTGTCGAGAAGCTGGCTAAGGCTGGGGGCTATACCATGGTCTTCGAGTCCAGCCAGTATCTCTATGTTGATAAGTCACAGTGCAAGGATCTCACTCCGGACGCCAGGAAAGAGTTGAAGATTCCTGCCAACAGGACTCTCGAGTCACTCCAGGCTGAGCTTCAGGCTCAACAGCAACAGCAGTAGAGGTAATCGACATACGTGATTTAAAGACAGGCGATAAGCCTGTCTTTTTTATTTATATTTATTGCGTTTTTCTCCATAATTCTTTACATTTGCAACCACATCAGCTTGATAATTTAATTTTTGTAATAACTAATCATGAAAACCACAGAAATCATGGCCCGTCTCCAGGCCAAGTACCCTACAGAGAAAGAATATCTCCAGGCGGTGCAGGAGGTTCTTGAGTCTATAGAGGAAGTTTACAACCAGCATCCTGAGTTCGAGAAGGCCAAGATAGTCGAGAGACTTGTCGAGCCTGACCGTATTTTCACTTTCAGGGTGACTTGGATTGATGATAATGGCGAGGTCCAGACCAACCTCGGATACCGCGTCCAGTTCAACAGCGCTATCGGACCTTACAAGGGAGGTCTCCGTTTCCACAAGGCTGTCACTCCTTCGATGCTTAAGTTCCTCGGTTTCGAGCAGACCTTCAAGAACGCCCTCACCACCCTTCCTATGGGCGGTGCCAAGGGTGGCTCTGATTTCGATCCCGTGGGCAAGTCCAATGCGGAGATCATGCGTTTCTGCCAGGCTTTCATGCTTGAGCTCTGGCGCTGCATCGGTCCCGATCAGGATATCCCTGCCGGTGACGTGGGTGTCGGTGGCCGTGAGATCGGATTCCTGAATGGAATGTACCAGAAGCTCGCCCGTGAGTACCACACCGGTGTTCTCACAGGTAAGGGTGCCACCTGGGGAGGATCCATCCTCCGTCCTGAGGCGACTGGTTTCGGCGCTTTGTATTTCACCCAGCATCTTCTTGAGAAGGCTGGCAAGGACATAGTAGGCAAGAAGGTTGCCCTCTCCGGCTTTGGTAATGTGGCATGGGGAGCCGCCACGAAGGCTCGTGAGCTTGGCGCCAAGGTTGTCGCCATCTCCGGTCCCGATGGTGTCTGCCATATTCCTGAGGGCATCACTCCTGAGATGATTGATTACATGCTTGACATGCGCGCCTCCAACCGTAATATGGTTGAGGACATGGCCACGAAGTTCCCTGGAAAGGCTTTCTTCACCGCTGGCAAGAAGGCATGGAGCATTCCTGTTGATATCGCCCTTCCTTGCGCCTTCCAGAATGAGCTGAGCGAGGACGATGCCAAGGAGCTCGTCGCCAATGGCTGCTGGTGCTGCTGCGAGGTGTCCAACATGGGATGCCAGCCTGGCGCTATTCATTTCTTCCAGAACAATGGCATTCTCTTCGCCCCTGGAAAGGCTGTCAACGCTGGTGGAGTCGCCACCTCCGGACTTGAGATGACCCAGAACGCCGCCCACATCAGCTGGTCGGCCCAGGAGGTTGATGACAAGCTCCATTGGATCATGCAGAGCATTCACGAGCAGTGCGTCAAGTATGGAACCCGTCCTGACGGAACAGTTGATTATGTCAAGGGAGCTAATATAGCCGGATTCATGAAAGTCGCTGAGGCTATGCTCGAGCAGGGTGTGATCTAGTCTTGTCAATCTAGTATTTAAACAGGCGAATCGGGGAACCGATTTGCCTGTTTTTTATTTATTAATGATTATATTTGCAAGTTTAAAACAAGATAATAATTTGAGTAAAAATATTATTTGAAATGGCTGAACCCATCATTGAACCAGTCGGGAAGAAGAAACTCAATATGAAGTATTGTGTTCTTCTTCCCATTGTCCTTATTGTCACACTCTCCTTGTGGTGTGTGCCAACCTCTTTCTATGGCATAGACGCGTTGACTCTCAGCCAGCAGCGTGTGATTGCCTTGTTCGCTTTCGCCGCCTTGATGTGGATGTTCGAGATTATCCCCAACTGGACGACATCCGTCTTACTGATTGTGATAGCCCTTCTGACTGTATCCAATAAGGGAATCGGGTTCTTCAGCACCCCTGAAGCCGGTCAGTTGGTGAACTACAAGAGCATTATGGCGGCTTTCGCCGATCCTGTGGTCATGCTGTTCCTGGGTGGTTTCGTTCTGGCTATCATGGCGGAGAAGTATGGGCTTGATGTGACTTTGGCCAGGTTCCTGCTCGCTCCCTTTGGAACAAACCCCAAGATGGTCTTGCTTGGATTCTTGATTGTCATCTCCATATTCTCCATGTTCATGAGCAACACCGCGACCGCGGCTATGATGCTCGCTTTCCTCGCCCCTGTACTCTCGGTCTTGCCGAAAGACGACAAGGGCAAGGTGGGTTTGGCCCTGGCTATCCCGATCGCGGCTAATATCGGTGGTATAGGCACTCCTATCGGAACTCCTCCGAACGCCACGGCTGTCAAGTTCCTTGCTGAGGCCGGAGCTGAAGTCTCTTTCGTCGATTGGATGGGCAGGATGATTCCTTTCGTGATAATCATGATCATCTTCGCTTGGATATTGCTTCAGGTTTTCTTCCCGTTCAAGAGCAAGGAAGTCAAGCTGGCGATTCCCAAGAACAATAAGGCGAAAGATTGGAAGTACTACACTGTCTGGATCACGTTCATCGGAACTATCATCTTGTGGGCTACGGAGCAGATCACCAAGATTAATTCCAATGTTGTGGCCCTTATTCCCCTTGCTGTGCTCACTTGCACCAGAATATTCACGAAGGAGGACATAAAGGAGATCAATTGGAGCGTTCTCTGGTTGGTGGCGGGAGGTTTCGCTCTTGGAACCTGCCTTCAGGAGACTGGTTTGGCGAAGGTCCTTATCGAATCCATTCCTTTCGGGACTATGCCTGTAGTGCTTGTCCTCGTCGTGGCTGGTGTCGTTTGCTATTTCTTGTCTAATTTCATCAGCAACTCCGCTACAGCCGCTTTGCTGATACCTATACTGATTGTCATAGCCCAGGGTATGGCTGATCCCGCGGCTGCCAACAATGCCCAGTTCCTCGCCCTCGGTGGCACTAAGGCCATGATTTCTTTCATCGCCGTTTGCGCCTCGATAGCGATGTGTTTCCCTATTTCAACCCCTCCGAATGCCATTGCCGCATCCACGGGACTCGTGGAGACAAAGGATATGGCCAAAGTGGGCGTGATCATCGGAGTTGTCGGATTTGTCATCGGATATTTCTGGCTTACCAAGATATTCCCTTTCGCATAGCGATATTATCCTTTTGATTATTATTATTTAACCCTATTATTATGAATAAGATTTTGTCAGTAGCTGCGGCTATTCTCTTCTGTCTCAGCGCTTTCGCTCAGAATGCGGAACAACCCGAATACGGCTATAAGCAGACCGGTTTCCAGAGTCTGCCCAAGTTTGGGGGGTACATCATCGGCTCTTACAAGTACACTGATAAGGATGGTGCCAATGGAGGCCCCGGATTCGGCTGCAGGCTGATCAGGCTCTATGTTGACGGCTCCATTTTCAATGATTTCAAATATCGTATACAGTTCCAGGCTAACGGGACATCTCCGCACGTGAAGGATTTCTTTGTCGAGTGGGCGAAGTATTCCGCTTTCTCCGTAAAGATGGGACAGTTCAAGAGGGCTTTCACCTTTGAGAATCCTATGAATCCTTGGGATGTGGGCGTCGGTGATTTCTCATTCCTGGTCCAGAAAATGGCAGGTATGGGTGACCGTTTGGGAGAAGCCAATATGGGAGGACGTGACCTCGGTATTCAGGTCCAGGGCGACTTCCTGCCTATCGGGAATGACAACCACAATCTCGTCCACTACCAGCTTGGCCTTTACAATGGACAGGGTATCAATCTCTCAGATGCCGACAAGAAGAAAGATGTTATCGGAACCGTTCAGTTCCAGCCGATCAAGGGCTTGAAAGTCGGTGTCTTCGGTTGGAAGGGCAACTGGATCAACGGCAAAGGTGTCAGCCTCAAGCGCGAGCGTATCAGCACTGGCCTGGACTTCAATCGTGATAACTGGACAGTACGTGCCGAGTATGCCACCGCTATCGCTGGTGAGAAGGAGCAGAGCGGTGCCGCTGACGCGCTCTACGTGACCGCTGGTGTGCCTATCAAGGACTGGTTCAAGGTTTATCTCAAGTGGGATGAATTCCGTAGTGCGGCAACCTCTGAAACCAGCCACGATATGTATTCAGCTTGCGCGAACTTCCGTCTCCACAAGAATCTCAACTTCCAGCTTGAGTTCCGCCATCACAATGACCAGACTCTGGCCCCTGTCGGAAAAGGCAATTACAACGATATCTGGTTCCAGACATATATCAGGTTCTAATTGACTCTTTTTAAACAATACACAGTATAAACTTTTTCCCTCATTTAATGCAAGATTATCTGAATCCGGGATTTATATATTAGGAACCCCATTGTCATGAGAAAGTTTATAGTTGTGTGTGTTATTATTTCCGCTTGCTTCTGGGCTGTGGATAGCTCAGCCCAGAGCAGGAAGCGGGAGACTAAGAATAAGTTCACGCCTTACGGCTTCTTCCGTACCGCTGCCATTTTTGACACAAGGGATTCGAAGGCCGGTTCGGAGGATATGTTTTATTTCCGCCCCGTGGACTATAAGTACAATTTCCAGGGGCAGGACATCTATGAGAACTTCTCCCTGAAATCGTACGCCCTTGCGACCAGGCTTGGAGTCAATATGACAGGGTATCAATATGGCTCCATGAAGGTTGACGGGAAGATCGAGACGGATTTTTACTTGATGAACGGATCCACGGCGTCTTTGAGGCTTCGCCATGCGTTCGTTGATGTCTATTGGGACAAGCTTGGCTACATGGAAAGCAAGGTCTCTTTCAGGGTCGGCCAAAGTTGGCATCCTATGGCGGCTGACCTGCCGTATTGCGTTAATGTTGAGACCGGAGCCCCGTTCACTCCTTTCAACTGGAGTCCCCAGCTTATGTTTGATTTTGCCTTCGCAGGCAAATTCCATTACACGGTTGGCGCTCTTTATCCTATGCAGTTTCTGCCGACAGGTCCCCAGGGAGAGTCGGAGAATTATGTCAAGTATGGTCTGATTCCCGAGTTGTATGGTGGTCTCGCATTCACTGGCAAGCATTTCACAGCTAAGGCTGGGACTGATTTCCTGGCCTTGAGACCGAGATGGCGCACCACGACCAGGAATTACGTCATAGAGGATTGGTACGACATAGGCACGAAGGTGAAGGATCGGCTATATATGCTGAGCCCGTTCGTTTATCTCCAGTTTGAGAAAGGTATATTCAAGATAAACGCCAAGTCAGTCTTCGCCCAAGGGGGTGACCATCTCCGTTTGATGGGTGGTTACGCCATGTACGATTGGCGTGACATCTACGAATATAAATACACACCTCTACGATCCACCGTTTCCTTCCTCTCTTTCTCAGTCGGAAGGACCCTGCAGTTCATGTGCATGGGAGGATACATGAGGACTCTGGGTACTGCCCACAATCTTTCTATTGACGCCAACGGACACTGCCGAGAATCAGACATTTATTACTCCTCTTTCGGAGACAAGGGTATCTCTCAGATGATTCGGGCTACTCCCACATTAGCCTACAACGCAGGTAAACTGACAGTGGCCGTGGAGTATAACTATTCTTCTGTTGAATACGGAACTAACAATCAATTGGATAATTACGCCATACCGCGGGAAAACCTTCATTGGGTCACCAACCACCGTGTGATGGGGGTTGTCCGCTTTTCTTTGTAGGCTATAGGCACCCATAACCAAGATGACAAACAGTAAAGGCTTCCCGGGGTTCATTCGTTCAGTGTCGCGAAAGACCGTCCGGGCCCTTTATAAGCGTGCTGGCTATTTCTGTTTGTTCTTAAGGGCACATCGTTTCCATCCTTTTCTTGGCCTCTCATTGAGAAGGTCCTTCAGAAGGCGTCCCGAAGTGGCGCTTAAGAGGATGGAGTGCCTTGACCGTGGTCTAGTCGCGATGAGAACAGGCGATGGTATATTCATTTCCTGGCGAATGTTCGTGACTGAGGATCCGGTTTACGGAACCGCTGGAGTTCCCGTCGTCTACACTTTGCTCAAGGATGGCGCCGCTATCGCTACCTTGGAAGGAAAGACTAATTATCTTGACAAAGATGGCACTCTGGAATCCGTTTATTCAATTCGCCTGTCATCCGGGGAGGAGTGTGCGGGAGTCCGTCCCTTCAGTTCCGGCTCCAATTGGTTTGACATCCCGCTTGAAAAGCCTGTTAACAGCCCATACGGACCATACACGATAAATGATGTGAGTGTCGGCGATCTCGATGGAGACGGGGCATATGAGTTGGTTGTGAAGTGGGACAGTGCCGGTAAGGACAACAGCGAGCCTGGGATGACAGGGAATGTGTTGATTGACGCATACAAGCTCGATGGGAGGAGGCTTTGGAGATGTCCTATCGATCTTGGTGTCAATATAAGGGCAGGAGCACATTACACGCAGTTTTTGGTCTATGATTTCGACAGGGATGGCAGGAGTGAGCTTGTGATGAAAACCGCCCCTGGTTCGAAAGACGGTGAGGGGCGATATGTGAGCGAAGCCGGAAGTGAGGATGCCATCCTGAGGTGTGACAATTCCGCTGACTTCCGTGATGATCGGGGAATGGTACTTGAGGGTGATGAGTTCCTCTCAGTGTTTGACGGACGCACCGGCAGGGCGCTCGACACTATTTATTATCCCAACCAGAGAATCAATTCCGCCATGTGGGGGGACTCCGATGGTAACCGTTCAGAGCGCTACACAGCCGCGGTCGCATATCTTGATGGCGAAAAGCCATACGCCTTTTTCATGAGGGGTTATTATTGGGGCAGGAAACAGCCCCGTCAGGCCAGACAAGGCGCTTTCGGAGTGAGTTTCGACGGCTCGAGATTCGGCAAGCCCGCTGTCTTTGACACCTCTGATGGTATTGACAAAGGAATAAATGGGTACAGGAAATGGAATGAGATGTATCTAGGGGAGGGGAACCATAATTGTGTCGTGGCCGATGTCAATGGGGATGGTAGGGATGAGGTCTTAACCGGGTCAATTTGTTATAGAATGAACCGTTGGGGAAGAATCAAGGTGGCGTGGTGTGGTTTTCTGGGTCATGGCGATGCCCTCCATCTATGTGCCCGAGATCCAGAACATGCTGGGTATGACTATTTTATTGTTCATGAGTGTGGTGGTAAGCACCCGGTAATCAAAGACAAGACTATGGATTATGGCATGTCCGTTCTGGACGCCGCGACAGGCAAGACACTCTATCATGTCGGTTCGCCAGGTGACATGGGACGAGGGATGATGGCAAATGTTGGAGTTGGAGGATCGTACCAGTTCTGGGGTGTCTCCGAGACTCCGGGAAGTGATGAGCGTGTGAAAGTCGGGCCGTTCGCCAGGAATGGCCATGGCTTTGAGGAAGTGGACATTCCTGGAGCATCGACCAATTTCAGGCTATTCTGGGATGGGGATTTGTATGATGAGCTTCTTGATGGCGATTCCGGGAAGGCTTTGGAGATTACTTCGTGGAACGGTAAAAGAATGGAGAGAATATTCACAACCGAGGGTTGTGTGTCTATAAACGGGACCAAGGCCAACCCATGCCTTCAGGCTGACATCCTCGGCGACTGGAGAGAAGAGATTGTGATGGCGAGGGATGATAACAAGGCTCTAAGGGTTTTTGTCTCGGACATCCCTTCCGATTATTCCATAATGACATTGATGCATGATCCTGTTTACCGGGCGGGTGTAGCGGCGGAACAGACAGGATATAACCAGCCTCCACACTTGGGTTTTTATCTCAGTGCGGATAAGTTTCGATAGACTATGATATACTATTTTGACCTGCGAAGGACACCGATATTCAAGCCCATGTTCAAGAAGAGCGGAGTGATCCAGAAGGACCATTTCAATGACCTATTTATCTACTTCTGCTCTTCCCGCGGCTCATTGAGCAGGTTTCTTCCCGGCCTTTGCTACTCGAGACCAAAGTTCCGGGATGGCGACGATAAGATAATTGTCTTTGATAGCTACACGACCATCCGTCAGCTTAATTGGCTGCGCTCCAATTATCCCGATAAAAGGGTTATCCTATGGTATTGGAATAGCGTTATCAATGACGGTTTGATAAGAAAATGTCCTCAAGGGGTTGAACTTTGGTCATATTCCATGACGGATTGTGAAAGGTATGGGATGAGGTTCAACACGCAGTTTTTCTTCGACTGCCTTGCTGATGAGGCGGAAAAATGCCGTCAAATGCCGCTTTCCCCGCATCCCAGGGCAATGTTTCTCGGCCGAGACAAAGGACGTTCAGCCCAAATCCGCAAGATTGGGGAAGAGCTCCGGAGAGCCGGCGTGGAGGTCGATCTTCAAATAGTGTCAGACAGGCCTCCAGGTTTTCAATCATTGAGGAATCCTGAACTTGTCTCTTATCGGAAAGTCGTGGATTTGGTCAAGGATACGGATATCCTATTGGATTATTGTACCGATATTGACTCGGGGCTGTCATTGCGTGCCATGGAGTCCTTGTTCTTTGGGAAGAAGCTGATCACTAATCATATAGAGATTCTTAACTCGGACTTCTACAATCCCGCCAATGTATATGTGCTAGGGCGGGATAAAAGGTCCTTCAGGGAGTTTGTCGAATGTCCGAGGGAAATTGTCGCCTCTGAGATCCGTGACAAGTACCTTCTATCTAATTGGCTCAAACGTTTTGACTTGTGACCGGAAAAGAGAATAATATCCAGGCTGCCTTCGACGAGATTATCCTTAGGGAATCCCTCGCCGAGGGCTACAGGAATCATTTGCGACAGCAAACCATGGCCCAGGAGCGTAGTTATCCATGGCTTGTGAGGAAGTTATTCTTTATCATGAGAAGAATAATGCGGGTTTATCGCCATTCCCGAGTTTCCGAAGCGGCTCCTTGGCGGCATCCGAAAGGTGACCTGGCACTTGACAAGCATGAGGCGTATGATAGGAAGTCGTTGTATATCAAGGATGAGCGTATAGCCGTTTACACCTCGCTCTTCGGCTCCTATGATGTGTTGAGAGAGCCTCTTCTCCATCCTGAGAACATTGATTACTATGTCCTGACAGACCAGGAGATTCCAGAGGTAAGCGCTTGGAAACCTCTGGATGCGGCTTCATTGATCCCTGCCTATTGCCATGGGGACCAGACTCTTTGCAACCGGTGGTGCAAGATGCATCCCCATCTCATTTTCAAAGACTATAAGTACAGCGTTTACGTGGACTCGAATATCTGGATATTCTCGGACTTGACTCCTTTGACGGCGGGACTGGATTCTTTTCCCGTGGCGATGTTCCGGCATAAGAAACGTGATTGCGTGTATGATGAGATCAAGGCTTGTCTCAAGCAGAAAAAAGGAACCAAGAAGATTATGATGGCTCACAAGAAATTGCTCCTTTCCCATGGGGTTCCAAAGCATTGGGGGCTTGTGGAGGCCAGCGTGATACCGAGGAGACATATGGATCCCGGGTGCATCTCGTTGATGGAGGAGTGGTGGGAAGCCTTCAGACAAAACTCAAGGCGGGACCAGATATCCTTGATAGATTGCCTGTGGCTTAAAGGGCTCAAGCCTTCCGATGTGGGTACTCTAGGAGATAATCTCCATAAATGTGATTTGTTTTTCCAGATGCACCATGCGGGTTCACCGAAGTCCGCACTTGAGCCTAAAAACCTTCGGGAACTCTTGGAATGTGTTGATTAATAAAGCTTTAACTTAACGCTTTGACAAAATGATAACAAGCAGAAAAATGCTTAGAGAGTATCTCGCTGCTGACGTGGCCGCGAATAAGAAACCTCCTATCGCCAGGTTTATTCTTCCCTGTCGGTTGGCAGGGTGGCGTAATATGCTATATATTAATTATATGCGTAGATGCGAATACTATAAGGGCGCCGGGACAGGGATTATCGCCAAAGCGATGGCTAGGTATTATAAGTTCCGGATGAGGAGAATCGGAGCTCGGGTTTTGATTATGATTCCTCCCTATGCATTTGGGAAAGGGCTTTATCTGCCTCATTGGGGATCGATTATGGTGAGCCCCAAAGCCCGGCTTGGAGAGAATTGCGTCGTGCAGAGCGGTGTGGTCATATGCGACGGGGTCCGTGGCGGGGATCATCTCTATTTTGCTATTGGCTCGAAGGTGCTTAGGGATGTGACTCTGGCGGATGATATCATTGTCGCCGCCAATGCGGTGGTCGACAAGTCTTTCGAGGAACCGAATATCGTTGTGGGTGGTATACCCGCGAAGAAGATCTCGGATAAAGGTTTCAAGGACAGGAAGATAGTTTGAAAGAAATATTAACTATATTTGATAGACTAATAATCAATCGATATGAGAATTAATATGATACTTGTGGCTGTCGCTGCCATGTCTTTGATGTTTTTACGAGGAAACGCCCAACCCGTTAATCCTTACGAGCTTCCGGATCCTCTCAAGATGGAGGACGGACGAATAGTGAAGAATAAACACCAATGGGTGAAAGAGCGTCGGCCGGAACTCATGGAGATGTTGCGCTCACAGATGTTCGGCAGGGAACCGGGTCAGGCTCCTGATCTCCATTTCGAGACTCTTGAGGAAAGCCATGATGCTTTCGGCGGCCTCGCGACCAGGAAGCAGGTGAAAATCAGCTTCGACAAGGATGAGAAGTACTACCTGGTTCTTCTCATGTATATTCCCAATGACCGTAAAGGCCCCGTACCGGCCTTCCTGGGGGCTAATTTCAAAGGTAATCACGCCACAACCACCGATCCCGCGGTCTTAATGCCGACTCCCGACAAGCTGGCGACATATGCTTCGAGCTTCAAGGTTGAGCCGAGGAGCGCGAACGGTCACCGCTGGGAATATGAATATATTCTTAAACATGGTTATGCCGTGGCAACCTTCTGCTACAACGACGTCGATCCTGACTTCCATGATGGTTTCCATAACGGGGTTCACCAGTTGATGGATGGAGATAAACCCAGGAATGGTGAGTCATGGGGAACGATATCAGCTTGGGCATGGGGCCTCTCGAGATGCCTTGACTTTCTCGAGACACAGAAAGAGATTAATTCAAAGAAGGTTGCCGTCATTGGTCATTCAAGGCTTGGCAAAACCGCTTTGTGGGCTGGTGCGACCGACCAGAGATTCGCATTGGTAATCTCCAATGACTCAGGTTGTTCCGGAGCTGCTATTGCCAGAAGGAAATCTGGTGAGACAGTCGAGGTGATCAACAGGAATTTCCCGCATTGGTTCTGCGGCAATTATGCCGCTTATGGCGGGAGGGAAGAAAAGATGCCTTGGGACCAGCATGAGTTGGTCGCCATGATCGCTCCCAGGCCGGTCTATGTCGCTAGCGCAAGTGAGGATGATTGGGCTGACCCCGTAGGAGAGTATTATAGCCTGGTAGGAGCAGCCTCCGTGTATAAATTGTTCGGTTACGATGGCATCACTGACAGAACTGTTCCTGAGATCGAGCATCCTGTTGTGGTCGGAAGGATGGGACACCATATCCGCCGGGGCGAGCATAATGTCCGCCTTTACGATTGGGAGCAGTACGTCAGTTTCGCCGACCGCTTCTTGAAATAGGTTTTATCCAGCTGGTTTTATTCCCATTCGATAGTTGCCGGGGGTTTTGACGAGATGTCATAAACCACCCGGTTGACTCCCTTGACCTTGTTGATGATGTCATTGCTGACTTGGGCGAGGAAGTCGTACGGGAAACGGAACCAATCCGCTGTCATGGCGTCTGTCGAGACCATGGCCCGCAACGCCACAGGATTCTCGTAGGTTCTCTCATCTCCCATCACTCCCACGCTTTTGACGGGGAGAAGGATCACTCCGGCCTGCCAGATGGCATCGTAGAGGTTAGTGGCCTCAACCCTCGGATCAGAAGCTGAGGGGAGATGCAAGGAGGTGCAGTCATAGTTCCGGAGACCCTTAATGAATATGTCATCCGCCTCCCGGAGAACATCCAGTTTCTCTTTGGTGATGTCTCCAATTATGCGCACCGCGAGTGAAGGTCCTGGGAAAGGATGCCTTCCCACCAGTTCCTCCTTGATGCCGAGAGCCCGGCCGACTCGTCTGACCTCGTCTTTGAAGAGCATCCTGAGCGGCTCCAAGACCTTGAGATTCATCTTTTCAGGAAGCCCGCCAACATTGTGGTGCGATTTGATCTTGGATGCGATCCCCTCGATTCCGGCGGACTCGATAACGTCCGGATAGATCGTGCCCTGGGCTAGCCAGCGGGCACCCTCGATCTCTCGGGCGTATTTGTCGAAAGTCTCGACGAACAGGCGGCCTATTATCTTCCTTTTGGCCTCCGGCTCTGTCACCCCGGCAAGTTCCCGCAGGAAATCCTCAGAGGCATCAACTCCAATGACGTTGAGGTTCATGTCCTGGTACGAGGCCAGGACATCATCATATTCATTTTTCCTTAATAGGCCGTTGTTTACGAATATACAGGTGAGGTTGTGGCCGATGGCCTTATTGAGCAACACTCCCGCGACCGTGGAGTCCACGCCACCGCTAAGACCGAGAATCACTTTGTCGTTCCCGACCTTCTCCTTTATAGCCGTGACTGTGGTCTCGATGAATGAGGCGGATGTCCAGTCTCCTTTGCATCCGCAGATCCTGAAAGCGAAATTCCCGAGAATCCTTGATCCTTCAGTTGTGTGGAAAACCTCAGGATGGAACTGCACAGCATAAGTGGGCTCACCATCAAATGAGAAGGCGGCGTTCTCCACGCTTTCAGTGGAGGCGATGATCTTGGCTCCCTCCGGCAGGGAGGAGATGGTATCCCCATGCGACATCCAAACCTGTGAACGATGGGGGAGGCCCCTCAATAGAAGTGATTCTGAATCAACTATATCTAGCATGGCTCTCCCGTATTCCCTCGCAAGTGAGCCTTCAACTTTGCCTCCGAATTTGTGAGCCAGATACTGGGCCCCAAAGCATATTCCCAGAAGGGGAAAATGACCTTTGATCCCACTGAGATCGATTTGGGGTGCATTGGCGTCCCTGACGGAGCAGGGACTACCGGAAAGGATCACTCCTTTCACATCGTCTCCCAAGACAGGGACTTTGTTGAACGGGTAGATTTCACAGAAGACGTTAAGCTCTCGCAGGCGGCGGCCGATCAACTGTGTGACCTGTGAGCCGAAATCAAGGATGATGATTTTTTCTGTCATTTGGTTCGTGATTTCCGTCGCAAAAATAGTATAAAAACATAATTCTGAAAAAAAATACGAAACATGAATAATAATTGAAAAAATATTCATATATTTGAGGCGGAAATGAATATTTATTTAGCCGTGAAAAGCAAGCAGGAGAGACATAAGATCATTAAGGAAGTCGTCGGGAAAGGGAAAGTCTCGAGTCAGGAAGAGTTGGCTGAGATTCTTGAGAATAACGGCATACAGGTGGCCCAGGCCACTTTATCCCGTGACATCAGGGATCTGGGCATAACCAAGCGCCATGATGGTGACGGGTACTATTACAGTCTGCCCGGAGTCTCTTCCAGACCATCCGGAAGGAGGTTCCCGGCTTCTTTCGTGAATGTCTCCAGCATTGAGTTCACTGGCCAGTTGGCTGTTCTTAAGACCATGCCTGGGCATGCCAATATGATAGCAGCTTGGATAGATTCCGTCTCTCTTCCTGAGGTGGCTGGCACCATAGCTGGGGACGACACCATTATGCTTGCTATCCGTGAAGGTGTGTCAAGGGAAGAATTATTGAGGTCTCTTGGGAAGCTATTCTCAGGCTTGGAGTCTGTTAGATTGAATTAATAATTAATTATTGAGATACAGATGAGATTGGAGGACATAACGATAGAGGTGGCATCAGAGAAGCACCTCGTCTATGTTGACAAGATTTTGACGTCCATCGAGGAAGCCGCCAAGGTTCGGGGGACGGGAATCGCCCGCAGGAAACCGGAGTACATCGCCCGGAAGATGCAGGAAGCCAAGGCGGTCATAGCTCTTCACGGCGAGGATTTCGCCGGGTTCAGCTACATCGAGACTTGGGAGCATAAGAGCTATGTGACCACTTCGGGTCTTATTGTTCGACCTGAGTTCAGGGGCCTGGGTATCGCCAAGAAAATCAAGGACTTGACTTTCTCTTTGGCACGTACCCGCTGGCCAAAGGCAAAGATATTCAGTCTTACGAGCGGTGCGGCCGTGATGGCGATGAACACCCGTTTGGGCTACAAGCCGGTGACCTTCGCCGAGCTTACCAGTGACGAGTCGTTCTGGAAGGGATGCGAGGGTTGTATCAATGTCGATGTGCTGAAGAGGACGGATCGCAAGTACTGCATCTGCACCGGGATGCTGTTCGATCCTGAGGAGCATTTGCCGGCCAAAATTCCGCAGGATGTGTTGGACCGGATCGCGGCCTTGGATAAGGAAGAAGAAACAAACGATTGACAGATATGGCAAAAAAGAAAGTAGTGGTCGCTTATAGCGGCGGTCTGGACACTTCGTTCACGGTCATGTACCTGACGAAGGAAAAAGGTTATGAGGTTTACGCGGCTTGCGCCGACACCGGAGGATTCAGCCCTGAGCAGCTGAAAGACAATGAGAAACGCGCTTATGAGCTCGGCGCCAAGGAATATGTCACCCTGGACGTGACGAAGGAATACTATGACAAGAGCCTTAAGTACATGATCTTCGGAAACGTGTTGAGAAATGGGACTTATCCCGTTTCTGTTTCTTCCGAGAGAATATTCCAGGCCATGGCCATAGCCCGTTACGCCAAAGAGATCGGAGCGGACGCTATAGCCCACGGATCAACCGGGGCCGGAAATGACCAGGTCCGTTTCGACATGACCTTCCTCGTGATGGCTCCAGGGATAGAAATCATCACCCTCACCCGCGACATGGCCCTGACTCGCCAGTTTGAGGTCGATTATCTCAATGAGCATGGTTTCAAGGCTGATTTCAAGAAGTTGAAATATTCCTACAATGTCGGCCTCTGGGGAACCTCCATTTGCGGGGGCGAGATCCTGGACTCTAAGCAGGGACTGCCGGAAAGCGCTTATTTGAAGCAAGTCACAAAAGAAGGTTCTGAGATTATTGAGATTGGTTTCGAGAAGGGAGAGATAGTATCTGTCAATGGGCAGGAGTTCACAGACAAGGTGGCCGCCATACAGAAAGTGGAGACTATCGCCGCCCCTTACGGGATCGGCAGGGATATGCATGTGGGTGACACGATCATAGGTATAAAGGGCCGTGTCGGCTTCGAGGCCGCGGCTCCGATGCTGATTATGGCTGCCCATAAGTTCCTTGAGAAATTCACCCTCAGCAAGTGGCAGCAGTATTGGAAAGACCAGGTGGCCAATTGGTATGGGATGTTCCTGCATGAGAGCCAGTACCTTGAGCCTGTGATGAGGGACATCGAGGCAATGCTCACTGAGAGCCAACGCAATGTGACTGGAAAGGTCACCATGGAGCTGCGTCCGTGGTCGTTCTCGACCGTGGGAGTGGACTCTCCTTGCGATCTCGTGAAGACCAAGTTCGGGGAATATGGAGAGATGCAGAAGGGTTGGACCAGCGAGGATGCCAAGGGCTTTATCAAAGTGAGCTCCACGCCGCTCCGGGTTTATTACACTGCCCATAAGGACGAGGGTGAGAAACTTGAGAAGGAGTTGTGATGGCCGCTGATAAAAAGATTAAGGTTGGGATCGTTGGAGCCGCCGGTTACACTGCCGGTGAACTTCTCAGGATTCTTGTGAACCATCCTTGTGTGGAAATAGCCTTCGCGCAAAGCGGAAGCCATGCCGGAGAGCCGGTCTGGTCTGCTCACTCCGATCTACTAGGAGAGACGAACTTGCGCTTCTGTTCGGCTCCTGTCATTCCCGGTTCGGCCGGGAATCCCGATGTGTTGTTCCTATGCTCCGGGCACGGTAAGGCCAAGCCGTTTGTTGAGACGCTGCCTGATAGTTACAAGGGTGCCATCATCGATCTCGGGAATGACTTCCGCCTTAAAGCCGATGCTGGAGATTTCGTCTATGGCCTTCCGGAAGCATTTAAGGATAAGATAGTTAAGGCTAAGCATATCGCTAATCCCGGCTGTTTCGCAACCTCGATCCAACTTGCTTTGTTGCCAATGGCAAAGGCTGACTTGCTGCCGGAGATCCATGTGACCGGTATAACCGGGTCAACCGGTGCCGGGCAGGCACCTTCTGAGACGACTCATTTCAGCTGGAGGACAGATAACCTGTCTGTTTACAAGGCATTTACTCACCAGCATCTGGGCGAGATCAATGAGACTCTAAAGACCATGGCTCCCCATTATTCCGGGGACATGAACTTCGTTCCGGTGAGGGGTGACTTCGCCAGGGGAATACTCGCGTCAGTCTATTTCGACTGTGACCTCCCTGAGGAGACCGCGGTAGCTATGTACAAGGATTATTATAAGGATGAACCTTTTGTCCATGTGATAGACTCCAACCCGGATGTGAAAATGGTGGTGAACACCAACAAATGTGTACTGAATGTGCGGAAGCACGGACGGAAACTGCACGTTATTAGTGTGATAGATAATCTGGTGAAAGGAGCTTCCGGTCAGGCGGTCCAGAACATGAACCTTGTTTTCGGCCTCCCTGAGGACACCGGTCTCCATCTGAAAGCCACAAGATTCTAGCGATATGGAACTATTTGATGTATACAGTTTGTTTGACGTGACTCCGGTTCGGGCCAAGGGCACGAGAATATGGGACGACAAGGGCACCGAGTACCTGGATCTCTATGGCGGTCACGCTGTCATATCCGTAGGCCACTGCCATCCTCATTACGTGGAGACTATAACGGACCAGCTAAGCAAAATAGGATTCTATTCCAACAGTGTCCGCAATCCTCTCCAGGTGGAACTGGCTGAGAAGATAGGGGAGTTGTCAGGTTATCCTGATTATTCCTTGTTCCTTTGCAACTCAGGAGCTGAGGCTAATGAGAACGCGTTGAAACTTGCCTCTTTCCACACAGGGGAGCGTCGTGTCATCGCTTTCAAGGGAGCCTTCCACGGTCGCACTTCCGGAGCTGTAGCCGTGACCGATAATCCCAAGATAAGGGCTCCTTTCAACAGCTGGCACGAGGTGACTTTCGTCGGGATGAATGACATCGCGGCGGTAAAGGAGGAACTCTCCAAAGGAGACATAGCCGCTGTCATAATCGAGGGCATCCAGGGAGTGGGGGGAATCATCATTCCTGATGACGACTTCATGAGGGACCTTAGGGATGTGACAAAAGAGGCTGGTGTGCCACTTATTCTTGACGAGGTTCAGAGCGGATGCGGGCGTACAGGCAAATATTTCGCCCACCAATGGACAGGAATCCGTCCTGACTTGATCACTATGGCCAAGGGCATGGCGGGCGGCTTCCCGATAGGTGGCGTGTTGATCTCTCCTGAGTTCGTGCCTGTAAAAGGAATGCTTGGAACCACATTCGGCGGAAATCATCTCGCCATGGCCGCTGCCATCGCTGTCGCCGACATCATCGAAGACGAGAACCTTGTCCAGAACGCCTATGAGGTCGGTGAATACCTCAAATCCCGCCTTCAGGCGTTGGCTTCAGAGCCTGACGCCAACGGAATCAAAGAGGTTCGTGGCAGGGGACTGATGATTGGTGTTGAGTTCGATGGACCGATAGCGGAGTTGCGTCGCAAGCTGCTCTTCGAAAAAAAAGTGTTCACAGGCGTGTCGGGCAAGAACATGATCCGTCTCCTCGCACCCCTCACGCTCAGCAAAGAAGATGTTGACATATTCATTAAAGCATTGGAGGAATCACTATGAGATCTTTCTTTCATGTGAGCGACATAGGCGATCTGGCGTCTGCCCTTCAGGAAGCCAAACAAGTCAAAGCGACTCCTTTCGCATGGAAGGAGCTCGGTCGGGACAAAACCATCATCCTGATCTTTTTCAACAGCAGCCTCAGGACACGTCTAAGTAGCCAGAAAGCGGCTCTCAATCTCGGGATGAACCCTATTGTGCTCAATGTCGGCGCTGATAGCTGGAAGCTCGAGACCCAGTTGGGAGTCATTATGGACGGAGACAAGAGCGAGCATCTTAGGGAAGCTATCCCTGTGATCGGCAGCTATTGCGACATCATTGGAGTGCGCTCTTTCGCCGGTCTTACCGACCGGGAGTTTGACTATGCGGAATCAATTCTAACCCAATTCATAGAATATTCAGGGAAGCCGGTTATAAGCCTTGAATCGGCGACTGTGCACCCCTGCCAGGCCTTTGCGGACCTGATAACCATTGAGGAATACAAGACGAAAGCCCGCCCGAAGGTTGTCATGACTTGGGCTCCGCATCCCCGCTCTCTTCCGCAGGCTGTTCCTAACTCATTCGCTGAATGGATGAACGCCGCCGACGTGGACTTTGTGATCACTCATCCGGAGGGCTATGAGCTGGATCCCCGTTTTGTCGGGAACGCGGTTGTCGAGTATGACCAGATGAAGGCCCTGGAGGGAGCTGACTTCGTTTATGCTAAGAACTGGAGCTGCCCTGGCGTCACTAATCCGGCTGATTATGGGAAGATTCTCAGCAAGGATATGGGCTGGGTAGTAGACGAGCGTCACATGGCGGTCACGGACAACGCTTACTTCATGCACTGCCTTCCCGTTCGTAGGAACATGATTGTCTCAGATGGGGTGATCGACTCGCCGAGGAGCATAGTTATTCCGGAAGCGGCCAACCGGGTGGTTTCCGCGCAGGTGGTGATGAAAAGGATGTTGGAGGATTTGATATGATTAAGGAAAGTCTGAATATAATCAAAGTAGGCGGTGCGGTCGTTGAGGACGAGAAGTCCTTGTCTGGCCTCCTTATGTCTTTCTCAAGCCTCCATGGAAAGAAGATTCTCGTCCATGGCGGTGGTAAGATCGCTACTGAGATGGCTGGAAAGCTTGGAGTTGAGACCCAGATGATCGATGGGCGCAGGATCACCAGCGCAGAGATGCTGAAGGTTGTCACCATGGTCTATGGCGGCCTTGTCAACAAGACCATAGTCGCCCGCCTTCAAGCGCTTGGGGTCAACGCTCTTGGCATGACGGGGGCTGACATGAACATAATCATGAGCGTGAAACGCCCTGTCGAGCTGGTTAATTTCGGATATGTGGGCGATGTGAAATACGTGAATACCAGGGCTTTGGTCTCTCTTCTTGAGGCTGGTGCCGTGCCTGTCCTGGCTCCCTTGACCCACGACAAGGAAGGATCCATGCTGAACACCAATGCCGACACTATAGCCTCCTCGGTCGCTCGGGCTCTGGCTGAGAAATATTCCGTGACATTGACCTTTTGCTCCTCGATTCCAGGGGTTCTCAAGGACCTTGCTGACCCCACTTCCGTGATCAAGACGGTGGCCAAGAAAGATTTCGAGCCAATGGTCACTGACGGGATAATCTCTGAGGGTATGATCCCAAAACTCCAGAACGCCTTTGACGCGATAAATGACGGAGTCTCGAAGGTGGTCATAACATCCCCTTCGGACTTGTCTGGAGGAACGACCATATTGGCTGACCCTGAGACTGACGATTAAGATGGACACCATTGGACTCCTATCAGACCTGATCCGTATTCCTTCCTTTAGCCGGGAGGAGAAAGATGCTTGCGATTTTCTTGAGAACTGGTTGAAAGACAACGGTTTCTCTGATGTGCACAGGATTGGGAACAATCTATGGATGGAGTCGGAGGAACCTTCAGGCAAACCAACGATCCTGCTTAACGCCCACATCGACACGGTGAAGCCATCGCATGGCTACACCAGGGATCCTTTCTCTCCGGATATTAAGGATGGGAAGTTGTACGGTCTTGGAAGCAACGATGACGGGGGGGCTCTCATCGCCTTGTTGGAGACCTATCACGAGCTTGCGGCTCGTTCGCAGCCTTACAGGCTTGTTTTTTCCGCCACTGCTGAGGAAGAGGTCAGTGGCAGGGGAGGCATGGATTGTCTTCTCCCCGAGATTGGAGGAATCGCATTCGGGGTGATTGGGGAGCCTACTGGTATGAATATGGCCGTGGCTGAGAAAGGGCTGATGGTTCTGGATTGCTCGTCTAAGGGGAAGAGCGGTCATGCGGCCAGAAACGAGGGAATCAACGCCATTTATGAGGCTATCCAGGATATTGATTGGTTCCGGTCGTATCAGTTCCCGAAGGTCTCGGAGTATCTTGGACCGGTGAAGATGTCCGTCACGATGATCTCGGCTGGCACGCAGCATAATGTTGTCCCCGATGAGTGCCGGTTTGTCGTGGATGTGCGCCCTAATGGGATGTATTCAAACCCGGAGTTGTTGGAACTGATCAAGGGGACGGTCAAGTGTGAGGTCAAGGAGCGTTCCACCAGGATAGGAAGCTCGCATCTTCCTGAGAGCCATCCTGTTGTCCAACGAGGACTATCGCTCGGCCTGCGGCCATTCGGGTCACCTACCACGAGCAATCAGGCTCTTTGCTCTTTCCCGACCCTCAAAATAGGTCCCGGGGATTCCTCCCGCTCCCATGGACCGGACGAATACATCGGTCTGGATGAGATATCCCGCGGGGTGGAGATATATGTCAAACTTCTGGATGGATTGGAATTATAGGAATATGGCTAATAAATTATGGGATAAAGGGTACGATGAGGATGCCCGTATAGATGCCTTCACGGTTGGCAAGGATAGGGAACTGGACCTGGAATTGGCCCCTTATGATATTCTTGGCACAATGGCGCATATAACCATGCTCCAGAGCGTCGGGCTTCTGTCAAAAGAGGAATTGGATATCCTGCTTCCGGAGCTAAAGGTTTTATATACAGCAGCTTCCGAAGGCAAGTTTGAGATTGAGCCAGACGTTGAGGATGTCCACTCTCAGGTGGAATTGATGCTGACACGTAAGCTTGGTGACATCGGAAAGAAAGTTCACACCGGTCGTTCCCGCAACGACCAGGTGCTTGTGGATCTTAAACTTTTCACCCGTGCCAGGATTGAGAAGACCGTCCGCAAGGTGGAAAGCCTGTTCAAGACCTTGCAAGAAGCCAGTGAGAGGTATAAGGATGTGTTGATCCCTGGTTATACCCACCTTCAGGTCGCCATGCCGTCCTCTTTCGGCCTTTGGTTCGGTGCCTATGCTGAAAGCCTTTCTGGTGATATGACCATGCTGAAGGCCGCCTGGGACATAGTCAATCGTAATCCTCTTGGCTCTGCCGCTGGTTACGGCTCATCCGCACCATTGGACAGAACCCTCACGACAAGGCTTTTGGGATTTGACGATCTTGACTACAACTCCGTATATGCCCAGATGACCAGGGGAAAGATGGAAAGGGCGGTGGCTTTCGCTTATTCCTCAGTCGCTGAGACCATAGGGAGACTGGCTTTCGACGGGTGCATGTATTCCAGCCAGAATTTCGGATTTGTCAAGTTGCCTGATGCCTTGACAACAGGTTCCAGCATCATGCCGCACAAGAAGAATCCGGATGTGTTCGAGTTGGTCAGGGCCCGCTGCAACAAGATATCGGGTGTTCCGAACGACATCCGTCTCATCACAGGGAATCTCCCTTCCGGGTATTTCCGTGATATGCAGATTCTCAAGGAAGTATTCTTCCCGATGTTTGATGAGCTGGACGATTGCCTTGACATCGTGGAATACGCGGTTAAGGGGATGGAAGTCAAGACCGATGTCATGTCGGACCAGAAGTACAAGCTCGCATTCAGTGTCGAGAAGGTCAATGACCTTGTCTCTCAAGGAGTTCCGTTCCGTGACGCATATCGGCAGGTGGCTGCGTCAATCGCTGAGGGGACATTTGAGTATTCCGGAAAACTGTCCCATACTCATGAGGGATCGATAGGTAACCTATGCAACGACAGGATCGCCGCCAGGATGGGAAGACTCATTTCGGGTTTCGGTTTTGACAAAGTCGATACCGCCATCAAGGCATTGCTGTCATGCTGAATCGGTGAATCTTTTTTTTCATAATCCTGCGAAAATCAGTAAATTCGCAGGATTTTTTTAAGAATATATGCAGGAAATCAGAAATATAGCGCTCATCGCGCACGTTGACCACGGCAAGACAACGCTGGTGGATAGGATGATTTACCAAGCCAATCTGGTACGTCAGCCGGAGAATCTTGGCCAGCTCATCCTTGACAATAACGACATTGAGAGGGAAAGAGGCATAACCATCCTCGCGAAGAATGTCTCCGTGACCTATAAAGGCGTAAAAATCAATATTATTGACACTCCTGGGCATAGTGATTTCGGTGGTGAGGTCGAGAGAGTGCTGAATATGGCCGACGGAGTGCTCCTCCTTGTGGACGCCTTTGAGGGCTGCATGCCCCAGACCCGTTTCGTGCTTCACAAGGCCCTCCAGCTTGGCAAGAAGCCCATCGTGGTGATCAATAAAGTGGATAAGCCAAATTGCCGTCCGGATGAGGTTCAGGAAGAAGTTTTTGACCTGATGTGCGCCCTTGACGCCGATGACGACCAGCTGGACTTCAAGACCATATTCGGTAGCGCGAAGCAAGGTTGGATGTCAGAGGACTGGAATAATCCGACATCGGACATCACTCCTCTTCTCGATGCCATCCTTGAGGTTGTTCCCGCCCCCAAGATGGTGGAAGGCACTGTCCAGATGCAAGTCACGTCTCTTGAGTATTCACCCTATGTGGGTAGGATCGCTGTCGGTAAGGTGACAAGGGGAGCCCTTCATACCGGCGAGCAGGTGAGCCTTTGCAAGAGATACGATATCGTCGAGAAGCATAAAGTGAAACAGCTGATGGTTTTCGATGGCCTTGGCAAATCCAATGTGGAGGAAGTCCGTTGTGGAGACATCTGTGCGGTCGTGGGAATAGATGGTTTCGAGATTGGTGACACCATCGCTGATCTGAACGCTCCCGAGGCTCTGCCTCCGATCTCCATTGACGAGCCCACCATGAGCATGCTCTTCACAATCAATAACTCACCGTTCTTTGGCAAAGACGGGAAGTATGTGACTTCCAGGCATATAAAGGAGCGCTTGGACAAGGAGTTGGAGAAGAACCTGGCTCTGAAAGTCAAGCCTGGTCTTAACGCTGACTCGTTCATAGTTTACGGCCGAGGCGTCCTTCATCTCTCTGTTTTGATTGAGGAGATGCGTCGTGAGGGCTTTGAGCTTCAGGTGGGTCAGCCTAAGGTTCTTGATAAGACCATTAATGGTCAGCGTTGCGAACCTATTGAGGACCTGTCTATTGAGGTGCCTGAGAACTTCGTTGGAACGGCCATTGAGCTGGCTACCAGGCGTAAGGGTGCCCTGATTCACATGGAGCCTAGGGGAGACAGGACTCTGCTGCAGTTCGATATTCCCACCAGGGGCCTGATGGGTTTGAGGAGCAATTTGTTGACCGCCACCCAGGGAGAGGCTATTATGGCGCACAGGTACAAGGAGTACCAACCTTTCAAGGGCGAGATTGACAACAGGACCAATGGCTCCCTGGTCTCTCTTGAGACAGGCGACGCCATCGCTTACTCGATGAACAAGCTTCTTGACAGAGGCAAGTTCTTCGTGGAGCCTGGTGAGGAGATATATTGCGGTGAGGTCGTGGGTGAGCATACCCGTGAGCGTGACCTCAACATCAACATCTGCAAGACGAAGAAGCTGACGAATGTTCGCGCGGCGGGTTCGGATGAGAAGATACTCCTGCCTCCGGCTATAAAGATGTCTCTTGAGGAGATGTTGGAGTACATCAGGGAGGACGAGCTTGTGGAGGTAACTCCGCACCATATGAGGATCCGTAAGATCCTGCTCGATCCCATGGATCGTAAGAGAGCGGGGAATGGTGGTGACGAAGAATAGTCAAACTATTTCCGAAAAGATTTTTATTAAGGAAAATTTTTTATACCTTTGCATCCCTTAATCTGTTTGGCGAAGCGATGAAAGATGATTTTATAGTTCCTCTGAACGGGTTGACGCAAGGACGGACGAAGTTCCGTTGGAGCGTTGGGAAAGAGTTCTTTGAGCGTTTTGAGAATTCAGAGATCCTGGATGCGGGTCTGGAGGTCGAGGTTGATGTCGAGAAGTCTGGCCGATTCATAGGCGTTGACTGTGAGATAGATGGAGACGTCACAGTGACCTGCGACAGGTGTCTTGGGGATTTGAGGCTACCGGTATCGACCGGTTTCGCTCTCAGCGTCAAGTTCGGGGATCCGGGCTCAGCTGGCGAGGCCGAGGGGGAAAGGGAGATAGTTGTCCTGCCTGTCACGGATGCCGACCTGGACCTCAGCCAGACGGTTTATGACTACATCTGCCTGTCGTTGCCTGTGCAGAGGGTTCATGAGGAAGGCGGCTGCGATCCTGACACTGTGAGGTTTCTGAGTTCTGAAGATGACGAGGAACTGGTTCAGAAGGATTCTTCAACTCCGTTCGCGGGGCTCAAGGACCTTCTTGGAAAGAAATGATAAAATTTAAAGAATATTAATTATGGCACATCCGAAACACAAGGTCTCCAAAGCGAGAAGGGACAAGAGAAGGACTCATGACTTCGCGAAGGTTCCGACCCTGTCAACATGCCCTAACTGCGGCGCTACTGTGATGTATCATCACGTTTGCCCTGAGTGCGGCTACTACAGAGGTCGTCAGATCATTGAGAAGAACGTTGAGTAGTTCTTCTAGAGGTTAAGCTGGTCCCTTAGTTCAACGGATAGAACGGAGGTTTCCTAAACCTTAAATAGTGGTTCGATTCCACTAGGGACTACGAAAAGAGCATCGCTTCCGCGATGCTCTTTTCGTGTCCCTTCCGGGCCTTTCATTCATTGGGGGGCGTTCCCCCAAACCCCCTGCTGTCGCTCCGCTCCGATTTCGGTGATGGCGATGCTCTTCCGGGCAAGGTCGAATTATAGTTGCTTGACCTTGCCTGGAGAAAACAGCTCAGAAGTGGCTGGGAGGCCTATTCGGTGGGCAAGGTCCCTGGCCCGAAATCAGACCTTGCCGTGGGAGGACGGGTTTGGGCGTCGGAGTATGCGGGAAACCACCTCGCGGGGAAGGCCGAAAACCCTGGAGAGTTGGGGCACCGTGGTCCTGACTGTCCTGGAGAGATAGGGAATGACGCGGGTTTTCCTCTCAGTTGTGATCTGGTCCACGGAAGAAGAGAACCATCTTTGGCTTGTTTCTTCGGCTATCTTAAGGAACTCGTTATCAGTTAGCCTGTTTCGTGGAGTGTCGATCAGCTTGTGCCTCATCTCCGCTGAGTTCTCTCCTCCAATCGTCTTGAGAAAAAACGCCTGCTCATGTTCAAAGACCTGTTCAAGATAATCATAGTCACAGAAACTCTTTGGAACAAGCCGATCCTCATCATCCACAAGCCATGGGACATCTGTCAACTTATCCCCAGTGTGCATGACAAGCCGGCACTCCTCTTTGCTCAGTGAGGCGACAGGACGACCAGCTGGAGACTCGCCGGAAAACATTGCCCGATAACCCGACCAAGGATATTCTTCGACGTTGCATCCATTGTCCAGCGCATTCCTGGGCACATAAGCGAGGGCATTCCTGGTGTACCAGTCACTGTCGAGTAGCATAGCTTTCACATCGACGTTCTTCATCATTCCTGTTCTCCCATATTTACGGCTGAACCACATGGAATATATCCTTTTGATCTCTTCGCAAAATGCATCGGCATCCTCTTGGCAAACCGCCAGGATGGCGGCATGGCAGTGATTAGACATTACCGCATAGATGATGACTATCACGTTTTTCCTTCTGGCACATACGCAGATGATCTTGACCATCGCATCATAGTCTTCAGCATCACGGAAGAGAATCACCTTTTCTTGTCCTTCCATGCTCACATGATATGGCTGGACATACCTGACGTTGCCGTCAGGCATTTGTCGAAGGACTGTCCGCTTCATATTCAGCTCATGGTTTTGGGAGGCATAACCCCGGGGCCAAAGATCATGACTTTGCCACCATCTTTTTGGAAAGCCGTATTCGCATCCTGGAAGGCTTTGTACAAATTACTTGACTCCCTGTCCAGCCAGTTAATCATTTCCTTTCGGTTGACACTGAGAGAAAGGTCGGCGATAGCGAGTACCCTGATCATGGCCAAGACAGCCTGCTCATTGCCGCCCCATAGCTTGGTTGCCATGGACAATGTGGTCTGGATCAGCACATTGTAAACTTCATCAGGATTTTTTAAGGGATCGACATCGGTCTTGAAAATGATGTCGCCATTTCCGTAACGGACTACTTCAAGAATCTTTTTCATAATCTAAGTTGTTTCCGCTAATATAGGGCTTTTCCCCGGAATGCCGTACCGGTAAACCGACTATTGGCCATCATTTTCCGGCAAGGTCGAAAAACAGTGTCCAGACCTTGCCTGCCAAATCGGCCTTCCAGAGGCTTCTATGTCACTTCCCATAGGCAAGGTCCCTGGCCAGAAATTCGACCTTGCCGGAATAGGGGATAAATTGGTATATTTGTCTAACCTCATTCTGTCATGAAGATAATAGTAGCGACTGATTCGTACAAGGAGTGTCTGAGCGCAGGGGAGGTGGCGTCCGCCATCGCCTCGGGGATCGCTTCGGCATATCCTGAGGCGGTGGTGTCTGAAATCCCTCTCTCAGATGGTGGCGAAGGTATGACCGCCATCCTTACTGAAAGGCTTGGCGGTGAGATGGTCAAAGTCCCTGTCACGGGACCTATGGGAGGAGTTGTCGAGGCATATTATGGAAAAGTGGGCAATACCGCGGTGATGGATGTCGCCTCTGCCTGTGGGTTACAATTGGTTCCTCCTGCTGAAAGAAATCCTCTCGTGGCCACGTCCAAGGGCGTTGGTGAGCTGATGGAGGCCGCCATATGTTCCGGATGTGACGATCTGATTATAGGGCTTGGAGGATCCGCCACATGCGATGGAGGAGAGGGCATGATGGCTGTTCCTGGTTTGCTGGAACTTGCCGCAGGTGTGAATATCCGTGTATTCTGTGATGTGGACAATCCTTTTCTAGGTCCAAATGGGGCAGCCAGAGTGTTTGCTCCCCAAAAAGGCGCTGATCCCCAGATGGTTGAGGAGCTTGAAAGGAGGATGAAAATCCGGGCTGAACTGATCCGTTCCCTTACAGGAGTTGATGTGGCAGAAATGCCTCGGGCAGGAGCCGCCGGAGGCCTTGGCGGGGCGTTTCACGCCTACCTCGGAGCGGAGTTGCTTTCCGGAATAGACGCGGTGCTGGATGTTGTAGGCTTTGATCAGGAAGTAATTGATGCTGACTATATTATAACGGGAGAAGGGACTTCTGACAAGCAGACCCTATCCGGAAAAGTCCCGATGGGTGTGCTGAGAAGAAGCGACTCAGTACCGGTATTCCTTTTGTCCGGACGGGTTCGGGATGCCGAGTGTTTGAGGGAGGCTGGTTTCGCGGGATTGTCTCAGGTGACACCGGACAGTATCCCTGCTTCGGAGGCGATAAAGCCGGGGGTGGCCCTAGGGAATCTTTTTTGTGCCGCCGTCCGTTTTTGCGATGAGGTTATTGGCTGATAATCAATTCTTTTTCTTATATTTGAGATATAACAGAATACAACCGATCATGAAGAAACTTATCATTGCGGTGGTTGCGCTGCTTGGAGCGCTGGCAGCAAGAGCCCAGGAATTGTCTATACCACAAATCAGAGAGGAATGGCCAAAGGCCGCTATCGAAGTCCCTCAGGTCAAGGGGAAGATCGGGATCTCTGAGTTAGCCTATGCGGTTGCCAAGGCATTCCCCGGGAATTCACTGACAGACGAGTTGAAGGCCCAGTTGGACAGCCCCGAAAGGGATAACGAAGATGTCGATGAGTTCATCCTCGACCGCCAGAACGGCTACTGCAGCCTTGATTTCGTCAGCGATGGCACAGTCAATATGGAAATGTGCTGTTGGAGCCGGAAAGACGGACGGAAACTGGTGGCTGTCAAGCTGTTCAATGTCTATGAGGACAAAGAGCCGCTGATGATGCTCTATAATTACAACCCTGAGAACGGTTATCTGGAGCCAGAGTTGGATATTGACATATTCGCTCCTTACACTGTCCTTTCCTTCTCTCTTCCCAGGGAAGGGAAAGACATCGATGTTTTTTTGAAGGAGTTCCCAGAGCTTGTCTCGCTTCGCTATGACGGAGACGGCGGCTTCGAGTATGATATTCCCCCTATGCCCATCGTCGGTTGTTTCTTGGTAGACACCACTCCCACGAATATCCGCAGGGCCCCTAAAGGGGAGGTCATCATGAAATTGGATCCGGATGAGTGCTACATGATGACTGTCTGTGACCCGCTTGACGGATGGTGGAGAATTCTCGGTGAGACGGTGATTGGCATGGATGATGAGATCGTTCTCACCGAAGATGACACGCAGGCATGGATACACTATTCAGTGATAGGTGCTGGGCTTCGAAACTATGGAGGCGAGAAGGTGGCATTGTATGAGTCTCCTTCCGAGGGTTCCAATGTTGTCGGCACGATAGAACAGCAAGAAGCTATCGTTAATCCTCTCGACGTAAATTCTGACGGCTCCTGGGTCAAGGTCAAATGGGGCAAGCTTTCCGGCTGGCTGGATTCCGACTGGCTGTGCGGAAACTCGCTGACCACCTGCCCTTAATCCCTCGGAACTACTTGAATATCTGCTTCATGGGCTTCCCCCTCCAGTCGTCGGGGATCTGGAGGCCGAGAATGTAGGCGATAGTCGCGGCAGTGTCATACTGCATCATCGGCTCGGGGAACTCAAATCCTTTCTTCACCTTCTTTCCGAAGACAATGAAAGGGGTCTCGAGCTCTTGCATCGTGAATCCTCCATGTCCCTTGTCTTTGCCGCCATGGTCTGAGGAAATGATGATGATCGTGTCGTCGAATATTCCAGCGTCCTTAAGGGCCTGGATGATTATTCCTATGCCCTTGTCGATTTCCTTCTGGCATTCCATGTATTCGGGGCTGTACCATCCGTACTGGTGTCCCACGTTGTCCTGGACACCATAGTAGAAGGTGAAGAAATCAGGCTTCTTCTCCTTTATGTAGTTCACCGCCAGTTTTGTGTATTCCTCCGTGGGGATAAGGGTCTCTTTGCCCCTGTAGGTTTTGATGAAATAGTTGTAATCCAACGCGAGAGAGTCAGCGAGGATGCCTATGCAGTCCCAGTCGTAGACACATCCGATCTCGGCGGAAGGCCTTTGCTGGCGCAGAATCGTGAATATTGTCGGAGGAATGCCGTTCCCATTATCAGAAGTAGAGGGGATGGTGCCTCTGGTGGAGTTCCATTTGTCGAATCCGTGCATCTCAGTCGGAAGACCGTTGAACATTGACGTCCAGTTGATCGCTGAGGCTGAAGGCATGACTGAACGTTTGGCGAGAGTCCAACTGCCGTTCTCCATAAGGTAGTGGATGTTCGGGAGGTCTGCCGCCGGTGCCATCCTGACAGCCTCGGAAGCCCAGCCGTCTATTCCGATCATGACAACATGTTTGGCCTTTTTCTTTGCGGCGTCAGCATCAATTGATGAAATGATGCAAAGGGTCACCAGTAGGAATAGTAACTTTTTCATAATCAATTATTTCATATTAAAGTCAATCATGATTGGCAGGTGATCCGATGGCCGCCAGAAGTTGGACAGGTTCTGTGGATCACGGATAGGTGTGGTGTACTCGTCCCAAATGATGTCGGCGAAGGTGACCCTGTCGAAAAGTGGTTTTGTGCAATATACGAAGTCGATACGGGAACTCTTGCTGCCCACGCTGGGCTTGAACTCATCCGGGTATTTCTCCTTGATAACATCGATGTAGGGAGTGTTCTCACGGATATAATCGTGCACTAGAAGCCTGGGGTCGTCATCGGGGTAGTTATACTTGTCGTTATCCACCCTTGACCGGGAGTTGAAATCTCCCATCATCATCCAGAGCTGGTCTTTAGCCTCCGGGACAGTGCCGATAGTATGCTCGCAAATATATTTCATTTCCATCGCCCGGTACTTATCTCCTCCGTGATCGGCCTTGGAGGCCTCCCTGTCCTCTACTCCCGGGGCATATGCTTGTGGCCAAGTGTGGAGGGTGACGATGTTAACAGTCTTCCCGTTTACCTCGACCGTGGCCCAGCCGGCACCGTGCGCCACGATCTTATCAGGCACTTCTCCGGTGATTTTGTCAATATAAGTAATTGGATATTTAGAGGTTATGACTTGAGGGTAATTATCCCTGTACCCTCCGATGTCCCAATATTGATGTCCATAACGGGCTGCAAGCTCCCCCCAGCCATCCACCAGGTAGCGATCCTCTTTCGGCATGGCCTGGTCGGAATCGGTGAGCCATATAGACTGAGCCTCGCACCAGACGCATATATCCGGATCCTGGGCTTTGACAAACTCGACAAACCTGTCATAGTTGTCGTTTTGCCCGTCCCACATACCGTTCTGGATGTTCCAGTATAACAGGCGCATATTCACCGGTTTCTTATCGCAAGAACTAAGGGAAAGCATGGTTATGGCCAAGAGAGCCATGAAGATTAATCTGATGCTTCTCATATCTGGATTGGTTATCTGATATAAAGATAGCTTTTATTTTTCAATAATACTGATTATATTGTCAAGAAAGAAAGTAACAATATGAAGAACGGATCCTTTTTAAAGTTGGCAGGGGATCGATTCTCTTGCAGGAAGTTCAATCAGCGTCCTGTCTCAGCCAGCAAACTGGCCAAGATACTTGAGGCTGCCAGGCTTGCTCCCAGCGCCAAAAACCAGCAGCCAGTCCATGTTTGGGCGCTTACAAGTCCGGAGGCACTCGCCCGTGTCCGCCCCATCCACACGATGTTCGACGCTCCAGTTGTAATTATGGTCGGCGCGAGCGCTGACGAGGCTTGTACCCGCGCTTGCGATGGCAGGAACTGGGCTGAGACTGACGCCACGATAGCTGGTACGCATATCATGCTAGCCGCCGCCGATCTCGAATTGGGCTGCACTTGGGTGGGCTCTTTTGACCCCACGAAGGTGAGGGAGGTTTTCCCCGAGACTGAAGGATACGAGATATCCGCCTTGTTCGCCATAGGGCATCCAGCGGCTCACACCAGCCCTTCGGAGCGGCACTCAATCAGGAAGAGTATGGAGGAATTCGCCACCGAGCTTTAATCAGCCTCGGGGGTATCTCACGGTGAAACAGGCTCCCTTCAGGGTGAATGATTTCGAGTAGAATATCTCTCCGTTGCACTTCTCGACTATGTTACGGCATATGGACAATCCCAGTCCTGTGCCGTTACTTTTTGTCGTGAAGTTCGGGGTGAATAGCCTGGAGCGGTTCTCGTCACTGACTCCTGGCCCATTGTCCTCGAACACGATGTCGTAGAAGCCTTCCTTGTTAGAGAGTCTGAGAGACACTAATACCTGTCCCTTAGGAGGTTGCTCCCCTTTATCAAAAGCTTCTCCACGGGCGTTCTCAATGGCCTGGACAGAGTTGCTGATGAGGTTGACGAACACCCGGGTGAGCTGAGGCTTTGGCCCTACCGCCTTAGCGCCATCAAGACCCATGTAAGAGAAGTTGATGTCCTCCCTGCTGTCAAAGAGATCTATCTGCTCCTTGAGCATCTTGTCAAGATCAATCTCGACAGGTTCCTCTGTGTAGAGTTTCGCGAATGTGGAGAACTCATTGGCCGTGTCGGCCAGAAGGTCAATCTGCGAGAGGACTTCCTGGGAGATCTCATCGAAACGGTCAGCCCATGCGGGATTGCCGTTGCTCTTCATACGTATGAGCCTCTGGATCTGCAGTTTGATGGGTGTCAGAGGATTCTTGATCTCATGCGCGACCTGACGGGCCATGGTCGCCCAAGCCTTGTCTCTCTCAGCCTGGGTGAGCTGTTTGGTGGAATTGTAAAGGTCATGGACCATGAGGTTATATGCCCGGACAAGCGTCGAGACCTCATCATCCCTCTCATAGACTATGTACTCGAGATTATTGATGTCGACCTCATTCATCTTTCTTCCCACCTCTGTGATAGGCTTGAACATTTTGTCCACGGCGCGTCCCATCAGGAGTCTGGCCAGGAGCAGCAGGATCATGAACACCGTCACGATGGTGATGGAGTGGAGAACGGCCTCTGACTTGAAGTCGAAACTCTCATCGGTGAACGGGGCGCTCATGATAGCGATCATTTTGCCTTGGCCATTGAAGACTGGGGCATAAAGGAAATATGTCTCCTCCCTGCCGACATTCTCCTTCCCAATGTAGTACCTCCTGTTCTTGTAAATGATGTTCTCAAAAGCGTCCTGGTTCATCCTCGTGCCGAGGAGCATCCTGTCGAACACTTCCGGTGTGGTGGATTTGAACTCCTTCCCGCTAGTGGTGTAGAGCGTGATGTCGCATTTCATCGTGTTGCTCACATCCTCCAGCGCCGCGGATGCCTCTTGGGAGTTGAAGTCGGTGTAATCCCTCGCGAACCTGCATCTGGCCTCCAGGAGAGTCTGGATGGAAGTCGTCTTCTCCGCCATCGAGAACTTGAGGTTGGCGTTGTTTCTCCTGTACACGAAAAGCACACTGACAGCAGCGAGGGCGATGAGGGTCATGACGAGAGCCACCATCATCGCCGCGTTGATCCTGGATTTATAGTAGTTCTTCTCAGGGTCTTCCCTCTTGTCACGGAACAATGCCAGGAAGGTGAGGCAGAAGTATAAGATGAGGGTCAGGAAGAGGAAAGCCACGAAATAGTAGAAATCCTCAGTCTTAGGCCTCGATATCAAAATCAGGTCCTCATCAGAGACATTGTTGACGAAATGGGTGTATCCGTTCACCCTCACAAATTCTCCGTTAGCCTTGAGCATTTCCTCTTCACGTTCCTCATCCAGGAGGGTGGGGTAGGCGTAGTTGCCTTTGTAGGAAACGAGCTTGTTGGTGGAATATTTAGCATAGGAATACCTCGCGGGCAGAAGCACATCACCTGGGGCGGAATATCCTAGAATCCTGGCGTAGCCCCTGTCTTCCCTGTTGGACTTAGGGGATACGGTGAGGAGCATCATCGTCACCCCGCTACCTTGGTTGTAATAAGCGAAATTGCCTGTGTAGAAGCTATTTCCGCCAGCATCTCTATGGTATCGGAACCTGGTCCCGTCGGCGATCACAGTGCCGCCGGTGACCATGCTGGTGAAATAGCTGATTGCCGCGGGGTTTTTCTCGTTTTCCGGGAATAACTCAACTATGATGTCATTGTCCTGAGACAAACCTACCATGTAGCTCTCCACAATCCTGTTCTGGATTATGCTGTTGCTGTTGGAGAGAGAAGCCAGCGAGGATATGAGCTGATCTGAGGCGATTTTCTCCTCGACCAATCTCAGTTGGAGTTCCAGGCTGATGTTCCGCTCCATGGAAAGCCGGTTGGCCAGCACATTCACCCTGTCCTTCTCTTTTTTGAAACCCAGAATACCGACCATAGTGACCAGGTAAGCAGCGAACATCACCGCTGTGATGATTCTGGCTGTCCCGGACAACAAATCGATCCTGATTCCTGTCAGTTTCCTGAGGGGAGGGGAGATCATAACCCCCAGAAGGGGAATGGTCATCAGGAGGAGAATCAAAGTCACATATACAAGGAGGCTGTATACACTCAAATCATTGAGCCGGTAGAGCTCGAGTGAAATGCTTGAGTTGAGTATTATGCTCTTGAATATGAGATGAATGAATATGACAATCCCTGCCAGCAGCAAGAACAGGAGTATGGTATGGGCACCCAAGAGAGCCTTCCAGTGTTTCTTGTCCATGATTCTCCGCAGGACTCGTTTCCGGAATAGGAAGAAGGTGAGGACCCCGAGGAAAACCACCAGGGAGAATATGATAATCGCTCCCAGTGAATTGAAATACTTGCCGTCCGCATATATGGTCGGGGAGAACAGTTTTGAGAATAGGGCCGCTCTGGCGAATGTCCCTTGGCCAGTGATTGATTCTGAGACGACTTTGAAAACTGGAATCTCCCCCAAAGTGACAAGGGATCCTCCATTCTCCGAGAGAGGGACTATCGTGAAGCCTCTGCCAGTGGAGATTCTTGGATTGATGCCGCTGGAGTTCTCCTCGTCCATCGTGTCCATTATCTCGAGTCCCGCTATCACTTTCACAGGACCGCTTGACTTGGACTTGACGAGATACCATTTCGTGCCGTAATTCACGAACATGGGATCCTCGCCGATCTCCGCGAGTGGTGATGAGATGTTCTCCCTCGGTCTGGACAGTCTCTGGATGACCACCTTACCTGTGATGTCATCGTTCTTGACCGGGAATTGGTTGCACCAAGACTGAAGGGAGTCCTCAATGTAGCGGTAGACCACCATATCGTCAGGCACTCCGAGACTGCCAATCCAGACATTGTTCTCCGCTAAGGCGGTATTGATGTGGCTGTCAAGAGTTTCCATGCGCTTCTCAAGCGCTTTCCCGGTACGCTGCGCGGCTTTCACCACGTCTGAAGGTGATGAGTGAGGCGCGAAAAAGACCGCTATGAGGATGGCCGCGGCAGCGAGGGCTCCCCATAGTAAAAATCTCATTATATTATTCTTGCCTCTCCTCATTCGTGGTGATATGGCTCTCCTTTGATGATAGTGAATGACCGGTATAGCTGCTCGACGAATATCGCACGGACCATCTGGTGTGTGAAAGTCATCCTTGAGAGGGACACTTTCCCGTCACTTCTGGCATAGACAGCGTCTGAGAAACCGAAAGCGCCGCCGATAACGAATACAATATTTTTGCCACTCGAGATCAATTTCTCCACTTCCTTCGCGAACTCGCTGGAGGAGTATTCCTTCCCCTTCTCGTCAAGCAGTATCACAGTGTCTTTGGCGGTCACACGTGATAGGATCAGCTCGCCTTCCTTCTCTTTGACCTGGGCCTTTGAGAGTGACGAGGCGTTCTTAAGCTCGGGAATCTCATTGACGCTGAAAGGCACATAACGGGAAAGCCTGGAAGAGTATGTCTCCAGACCCTCCCTGACCCATCCGGCATCGGTTTTGCCGACAGTGAGCAAGCATATTCTCATCAATCGCGAAAATACGAAAGTGGCTCGGTATTTGCAACAAATGAAGGCATCATGAGGATTAGTATGAAGTTATTCCTCGCTACCGCGGCTTTGTTGCTGTGCCTGTCCGCTAATGCGGCCAAGGACAGCTATGATGTTTTCGTGCCCATATCCAAGTATCTGGGCAGTGGAGACGCTGAGAGCCTGTCGGCTTGGTTCTCCGACAATCTTGAGATATCCATAATGTCCTCAACGAATGACTCCAGCCGTAATCAGGCGAAGCAGATTCTGAAGTCTTTTTTCGAATCCCACACTCCGCGCTCTTTCGAGATCAATCATACAGCCTCCAGGTCCAACTCCAAGTATGCTCTCGGCTATCTCAATGCCGGAGGGGAGCTTTTCGAGGTGACAATATTCGTCAGTAAAAGCAAGGATCGCTACACGATCCAGCAGCTGAAGATCGACAGGATCAGATGAGAACCTTGAGGATATTCCTTGTTGCCGCCTTCTTTCTAACCTCGTTCATAGCCCCAGCCAACATGGTGGCGCAGACCACGAAAGTCAGAGGAAAGGTATTGGACATGTCCACTGGGGATGGTATTCCTTTCGCCACCGTCTTTTTCAAGGGTACCTCAATAAGCGCCACAGCTGATGTGGAAGGCTGGTTCGCTATCGAGACCAAGATAGACACTTTGACATCCCTCTCAGCCAGCCGTGTGGGCTATTCTTCAGTCGAGGCCAAAATTACCCCAGGCCGTTTCAACACCGTTTATCTGGCGTTGGAACCTGCTGTTGATGAACTCGATCCGGCAATCGTCAAGTCGGATGCACAACTTGTGAAGAGGATACTCACCAGTGCCAAGGAGGCCAAAGGACGTAATAATCCCGAATCCCGGGAGCACTATGATTGCGGGATATACAGCAGGAACGAGCTGGATATGGTCAATCCCCAGAATCCTATCGTGAGGCGAATCCTTCCGAGGGGTTTCCGTTTCGTGTACGATTATGTGGACACGTCCCTCGTGTCCGGCTTGCCCTATCTCCCTATGATGCTTTCTGAGTCGAAGTCGCATTATTACCACTCTAAGAACCCGGAGATCAAGAAGGAAGTGATTGAGTCAAGCCGTATCTCGGGTATAGAGGAGGAGAAGACAGTAGCCCAGTTCACGGGGGGATTGTACATCAAGGCCAATTTCTACGAGAACTACATCAACGTTTTCCAGGTCGAGATTCCTTCCCCATTGGCTGACAACGGATCCATGTTCTATGACTACAGTCTTCTCGACAGCCTGTATGTTGACGGTCGTTTGACCTACCGTTTGCGTTTCACCCCTTCCCGTTGGGTGTCTTCCCCGGCGTTTGACGGCGAGATGTCGATAGACGCTGAGGAGTCCGCCATCAGATCCGTCAATGCGAGGTTGAAGGGAGGTGCAGGAGTCAATTGGGTTAGAAATCTAGTCCTGAATGTTGAGAATCAGCGACTTCCGGATGCCTCATGGTTCTATAAACAAGACAATTTCTTCATTGATATGGCCCTGTCCCTTCCTGGGTCATCCAATGAGATTGCCTTTATGGCGAGCAGGCGTATCGATTATTCAGAGCCATCTTTTGAGGAGAGCCAGCTTTTAGGAATCCTGGATTCCAAGGCGCCGGTTCTGATGCACAACGATGTCCTGAGGCATGATGAGGACTACTGGGCGTCTGTAAGACCATATCCGTTGAACGAGAAGGAGCAGGGTATCTACGAGATGGTGGACTCCGTGAAGAACGTGCCTCTTTACAGAGGTGCCGAGAAGGTCGTGGACATGTTCTCCACGGGATTCTTCAAGTTCAAGTATTTCGGTTTAGGACCATACGACTCGATTTACAGTTTCAATGATTTGGAGGGGCCGAGATTCCAAATGGGGTTCCGGACCACCAAGGAACTCAGCAGGACGTTCCGCTTTATGGGCTACGGCGCTTATGGCCTTGAGGATAAGATGTGGAAAGGCGGATTCTCTACCGAGATAATGTTCGGTAATATGCCTTACAGGAAGCTAAACCTCACCTATAAGCGTGACATGCTTCCTCTCGGGGCAGGGTCGTTTGGCTTTGGCAACGGAGATGTGGTCAACTCCATACTCACGAAGAAGGGGGGAAGAAAGATGAGCATGATCAACGATCTCGCCATCACCTACCAGCATGAGTGGTCACATGGCTTCAACATGACCATGGGATTGGAGAGAAGGGAGATATTCCCCAGCCGGGTGGTTCCCATGATTCGACCTGATGGCACCTCTCTTGGGTCAGTGGGCATAGACCAGGCCCTTTTGCAGTTGCGTTTCTCCAAGGACGAGATCATCACAAGGGGAGTGTTCGACAGGCATTTCGTGTTCTCCTCATATCCTGTGGTGACGTTCAACTTCGCCGCGGCCATGAAAGATTTGGGACGCAATGAATATACCTTCTTCCGCCCGGAAATGAAGATTCAATATACCTTGTTGACGCCTCCGGTGGGATCTTCCAACATAGTCCTCAATGCGGGTACAGTGGTCGGCAAGGTGCCTTATCTGTTGCTCAAGATATATGAGGGCAACGAGACTTACAAGATCAAGAGCAAGGCCTTCTCTTGCATGGATTACTACGAGTTCGCCTCGGACACTTGGGCGACCTTGTTCTGGGAGCATGATTTCAGGGGTTTCTTCTTGGGAAAGATACCTCTGATCAAGAAACTCAAACTCAGGGAAGTGGTCCTGGTGAGGGCAGCCTACGGTACATTGAGGGACGAGAACAATGGCATCCAGGATAATCCGACCTTAAACGCAGAGTTGGTCTTCCCGGAAGGCATGAGGAATCTTGAGACCCCCTACGTTGAGGCGGGAGTTGGACTTTCCAACATATTCAAGGTGTTCAGGGTTGATGCCGTCTGGAGGTTGACCCACCGTGAGAGAATGATCAATGGAGAGATGGTGCCTCATCCGAACAGGTTCGTGATCAACCTCGGCTTTGAATTCAATCTCTGATGTCTTATATTCGCGGAACATGTCCAAAAAGGCTTTCATACTGCCACTGATACTTCTTTCTTCAGTTCTCCTCAGCATCCCTTTCCTCGTGCCTGGGACCGGCTACCTGTCGCTTGTCGCTTTTGTTCCCTTGCTTTTCGCTGAGAAGGCCGCTGAGGAGTCCGGGATGAGAGGCTTCTGCTGGTGGCACTATCTGTGTTTCCTTCTATGGAATGCCGTCACCACTTTCTGGGTGTGCAACGCCACCGTTGGAGGTGGGATTTTCGCTTGCGTGGCGAACGCGTTCCAGATGTCCTTGGTTTTCGGGCTGTTCAGATGGAGCAAGAAGACATTGAAAGGAATACTTCCGTATCTATTCCTTCTTTTCGCCTGGATAGCGTGGGAGCGTTGGTATTTGACATGGGCCCAAATCAGCTGGCCTTGGCTGGTTCTTGGTAACTCTTTCGCAAGGACCACGGGATGGATTCAGTGGTACGAATACACCGGTACGGTTGGTGGCTCAGTCTGGATCTGGGCTTGTAACCTCACTGTGTACGGGATATTGATGGCATTCCGCAGTGGAAAATGGAAACAGTTCAATTACAAGGCGAAAACAGCTTCCATAGTTGGTGCGGTAATGCTTTTCCTGGCTCCTCCCGCCATCTCTCTCTTCATCATTCCGGAGCAGTCTGAGGGGAGTCTTGACGTCTATATCGCTCAGCCGAATATCGACGTTTACGGCAAGCATGGTGGTCTCACTCAGGAAGAACAGACCAAGACTCTATTGGGGTTGATGGATAAAGCCCCCAAAGACTCTGCTTTCCTGTTCATCGCTCCGGAGACTTTCACCAGCGATATAGTGATGAACGGCATTCAGGCGAGTCCTACAGTACAGTCTTTCAGGGCGTTCATGTCAGACAGGCCTTCTTCCGAACTCTTGTTCGGCGCCTCCACATGGGAGTATATCGCAGGTAACGCGAGACCTTCAGAGACCGCCCGCCATCTTAACAACGGTAACTGGGTTGAGTCCCACAACACGGCCCTGCTGATGTCAGCGGAGGGTGATATTCAGACATATCACAAGAATAAATTGGTAGTGGGTGTGGAGATGACTCCATATCCGGCCTTTTTCCGTCCAATTGATGACAAACTGGGAGGAGTTATGGGACGTTGCATCGGAGACGGTAAGGCGAAGTGCCTGGACTGTAAAGGGACGAGGATAGGTTGCGCCATATGCTACGAATCCGTTTACGGCGAGTTCTGCGCTGATTATGTCCGGGATGGTGCTAAGCTTTTGACCATCATCACTAATGACGCGTGGTGGGGGGATACCCCTGGTTACAGGCAACACCTCTCATACGCTTCATTGAGGGCTATCGAGACCCGGCGTTGGATAGCCCGCTGCGGCAATACCGGAATATCCGCCATTATTGATCCGGCGGGGAGGATCCTCAAACAAACTTCATGGTGGGTGCCGGACACGCTTCAAGGGAAGGTGGGACTTTCAGACAAGCAGACCTTCTTTGTAAGGCACGGGGATTTCGCAGGAAGAATCTGCCTGATGATGTTCCTTTTGATGTTTTGCGCCACCATAGTCAGGCGGTTCACTGGAGGTAAATAAAAAAATGACAGGCTAGTTTTCCAGCCTGTCATTATTCTCGTCATACAACTCATTTTGCAGGACCGAGAAGTCTGTGACTTCCTCGAGATTGATCCGGCATTTGTACTTCTTCTTCCATTTCCCGATGAAAGACTTGTCGGACAGCATGGTTTGGCCTCGTTTGAGGTAGGCTCCAAGAATTGGGCTCACTTTCAACGTGAAGAAACTCTTCCCATGCTCAACGTAGTAGGCGATGTCGCGTTCGATCTGCTCGTCTATGACAACACTGGAAGAGATCTTCCCGGTGCCGTGGCAGACGGGACATACTTCCGCTGTGTTGATCTCTGTGGCCGGGCGGATCCTTTGGCGGGTGATCTGCATCAGGCCGAATTTCGTGAGGGGGAGGACATTGTGTTTAGCTCGGTCAGATTCCATAAGCTCCTGCATGTATCTGTGGAGCTCGTTCCGGTGCTCTCCGGATTCCATGTCGATGAAATCCACGATCACGATTCCGCCCATGTCCCTCAACCTAAGCTGTCGGGCGATTTCTTCCGCGGCGATCTTGTTGACCTCGAACGTGTTCTCCTCCTGGTCGGAGGTTTTGGCCCGGATGCCACTGTTGACATCAATCACGTTCAGAGCCTCGGTGCTCTCGATCACAAGATAGGCTCCTTGCTTCATCGGCACCACCTTGCCGAATGAGCTTTTTATCTGCCTTGTCACCTCGAAATGGTCAAAGATCTTCTCTTTGCCGTCGTACAGTTTCACGATCTTTTCCTGATCCGGTGAGATCATGGAAATATACTTCTTAGTCTCCTCGTACACATTCTCATCGTTCACATAGATGTTGTTAAACGATTCGTTAAGGAGATCCCTGAGGATTGTGGTGGTTTTGCTGTACTCGGTGAAAAGCAACTGGATGCCTTTGTTCTTCGCCACTTTCTGCCAGGATGCCTCCCATTTCTGGATAAGGGATTTGAGCTCCGCGACAAGCACCGCGGCATTCTTGCCTTCGGCCGCTGTGCGGATTATAGCTCCGTAATTCTTAGGGAGGATGCTTCTGACAAGTGTCTCGAGTCTTCTTTTCTCCTCTTTTGAGGAGATCTTCTGGGAAACACTGACCTTCTCCGCGAAGGGCATCAGTACAATGTTTCGTCCTGCCAATGAGATTTCCGCAGTCAGTCGTGACCCTTTGGTCGAGATCGGTTCCTTGACGATCTGCACTATCACCATCTGCCCGGGCTTGAGCACATTCTCAATCCGGCCCTCTTTCTCAAGGATGGGGCCGATATTGATCTTCGAGTACAATTGCCCGAGGTCTGTGTTGGGGTTGCTCTTTCTCACAAACTCATCGAAGGCTGTGAAATAGAGACCCAGGTCCAGATAGTGGATAAACGCTTCCTTCTTGTCTCCGATGTCGACAAAGGCGGCATTGAGCGCGGGAAGAATCTTCTTCACTTTTCCGAGATAAACATCTCCGACGGAAAAACCGTGCCCTTTGCTGGACTCCTTTCCCAGTTCAATCAGCCGATGGTTCTCCATCAGCGCGATATGAACATCAGTCGATGTGACATCGACGATCAAATCCTTTGATCTTTCAGACTCCATGGAAATAACAATGGTGGTTGTCTCAAGAAAAGAGGCTGAAAGGATCTCCCGTTCAGCCTCTTTCTTCTAGCATACTGCTAAAATGGCAGACACAGAGGACTTACTTCTTCTTGTGTCTGTTCTTGCGCAAGCGTTTTTTACGCTTGTGCGTAGACATCTTATGTCTCTTTCTCTTTTTTCCGCTAGGCATAATGTATGGGGGTTGTTAATTATTTCTCCTCCTTCACGGCGTTGATGAACACCTTGGCCGGTTTGAATGCGGGGATGTCATGCGCGGGAATGGTCATGGTGGTCTTCTTGGTGATGTTGCGGGCAGCCTTCTGGGCTCTGTGCTTCACGATGAAGCTACCGAAGCCACGAAGGTAGACGGGCTCCTTTCTGATGATTGAACCTTTGACGGACTCCATGAAGGCCTCAACGACGGACTGGACCGCGATCTTCTCAATACCGGTTGACTTGGCAACCTCGTTAACGATTTCAGCTTTTGTCATAATAAAAAGTGTTTATTAGGATGTCAAATAAAGTGCCCTAATCGCCTTAGGGGGATGCAAAATTAGACTTATTTTTTTAATAATCAAAATAATGGGATAAGATTTTTTTGGCAAGATTATTGACCATTACCCTCCCTGCACTGGGAGCGGTCTTCCACCTGCCATATTGGCAGGGGAAGCCACGCCTGCTTTTATGAAATATGAGTATTGATTTAGGAAACGATATGATGATTCCTTCCGGAGCGGAAGTCAACATCATCCCTGTCATGCAGGGAGAGGAACAAATAAATGTGAATGAGTCGGATCTTCCCGATTCTCTCCCGATTCTGGCCTTGAGGAACGCTGTGCTCTTCCCCGGGATGGTTTATCCTGTCACGATTGGCCGTGACAAGTCCATCGCCTTGGTCAAGGACGCTGAACGTGGTTCCTCATTCATTGGCGCCATCCCGCAGAACGATATCTCCGTGGAAGATCCTAGGGACAAGGATCTGTTTGAATATGGCACCGTGGCCAAGATCATGAAGATACTGGAGATGCCCGACGGTACTGTGACCGCTATTCTCCATGGTGTCAAGAGGATACGCAAAGGGAGGATACTCTCCTATGAACCATACATCACCGCCAATGTCACTTATGTGGATGATATCGTCCCAGAGAATGACAACAACACCCGGATGATCGCCGAGTCGCTAAAGGAGAAGGCGGCCGCCATTATAAAGTCATCTTCTTTCGCGCCTAGAGAGGCTGTCGGAGCCATGAAGTCCATCGACAATTTCCAGTTCCTGGTCAACTTTATAGCCACCACAGTGGAGGTCGAGAACTTCTCTGAGAAAGTCGAGCTCCTTAAATACGACGATGTCAAGGTCAGGGCTATGAAACTGCTCGCTGCCCTTGAGACTCAGACCCAGCTCCTGAAAATCAAGCAAGAAATAAACCAGAAGGTCAAGAGCGATATCGACCAGCAGCAGAGGGAGTATTACCTCAACAACCAGCTCCGTACCATCCAGGAAGAGCTTGGAATGGACGAGGAGGAGGAATTCGAGAAGTTCAGGGCGAGGGCTAGGGAAAAGAAGTGGCCGGAGACTGTCGCCGCCCAATTCGAGAAGGAATTGGCGAAGCTGGAGAAATACAATCCTTCCTCACCGGACTACAGCATCCAGTATAATTATATCGAGTTCATGCTCGACCTCCCGTGGGGCGAGATGTCAAAAGACAATCTCGATTTGAAGCATGCCCAGAAGGTTCTGGATAATGATCACTATGGGCTGGAGTCTGTCAAAGACAGGATCATCGAGTACCTGGCGGTTCTGAAGCTAAAAGGGAATATGAAATCCCCGATCCTGTGCTTGTATGGCCCTCCCGGGGTAGGCAAGACAAGCCTAGGGAAATCCGTCGCGAGGGCGCTTGGAAGAAAATATGTCAGGATAGCTCTCGGAGGCATGCATGATGAGGCTGAGCTCAGGGGACATCGCAAAACATATGTGGGAGCACTTCCCGGCAGGATTCTGAGCGGGATACAGAAAGCCGGGACATCCAATCCGGTGATAGTCCTTGACGAGATTGACAAGGTTGGTGCTGATTATAAGGGAGACCCTTCGTCAGCTCTTCTGGAAGTTCTTGATCCTGAGCAGAATGTCGCTTTCCATGATAATTATCTGGACATAGATTACGACCTTTCCGACGTGCTCTTCATCACCACTGCCAACACTGTCTCAACTGTCCAATCAGCGCTGCTTGACAGGATGGAGCTTATAAATGTCACCGGATATCTCGCCGAGGAGAAGATGGAGATCGCCAAGAAATACCTTGTGCCTAAGCAGCTTCAGGAGCATGGCATCGCCAAGAAATCTTTGAGGATAGACAAATCCGCCCTCGCGGCTATCATCGACGAGTACACTCATGAGTCCGGAGTCCGCGGGTTGGAGAAACAGATCGCCAAGATCGCCAGGGTGACAGCCAAGAAGATAGCCTTGGAGCAAGAGTGGCCCTCCGTCATCAAGAAAGAGCATCTCAAAGAGTATCTCGGTCTTCCGACGAATAATCATGACTTGCAGAAGGGCAACGAGGCTCCTGGAGTCGTCACAGGCCTTGCTTGGACACAGATGGGAGGGGAAATCCTCTTTGTGGAGAGCTCTGTCAGTGCCGGGAAAGGTGTCATGACCATGACCGGAAACCTCGGGGATGTGATGAAAGAGTCTGCCACGATAGCATATCAATACATAAAAGCGCATCCTGGGCTAGCCAAGATGACCTCGGAGGAATTCGGGGCGAAAGACATACATGTCCATGTTCCTGAAGGCGCTGTGCCCAAGGACGGCCCTTCCGCTGGAATCACGATGGTCAGCTCCATGGTCTCGGCTCTGCGTGGCACGAAGGTAAAGTCCGGAGTCGCCATGACAGGTGAGATGACTCTGAGGGGCAGGGTGCTTCCTGTTGGCGGAATAAAAGAGAAGATACTGGCTGCCAAGCGCGCTGGGGTACATGAGATTGTCATATCCGAGGATAACCGCAAGGATGTCGAGGACATCAAGCCGGTCTATGTTGAAGGATTGTCTTTCCATTATGTCAAGACAATCGATGACGTGATCGCTGAGATATTCGATTAATTTGCTATCTTTCGGGATATGGACGTCAAGATAGAGAATAGTTGGAAAGAGGCGTTGGCGGAAGAGTTTGAAAAGCCTTATTTCGCAGCCCTCGCCCGTCAGCTCCACAAGGAGAAGGCTGAGGGGAAGGTGATATTCCCTCCCGGACCTGAGATATTCAAGGCTTTTGAACTGACTCCCGTTCAGAATGTTAAGGTTGTGATTCTCGGTCAGGATCCGTATCATGGTTACGGCCAGGCCATGGGACTGTGTTTCTCTGTCCCGGACAACATACCCGCACCTCCTTCACTGAAGAACATATTCAAGGAGATTGAGGATGATCTTGGGATCAGGATGAGCGGAAGGCCCAATCTTGAAGGTTGGGCCAGGCAAGGGGTCCTTCTCCTGAACGCCATTCTTACAGTCCGCTCCGGAGAAGCTGCCTCACATAGCGCTATAGGGTGGCAACAATTCACTGACGCCGTGATCCGCTATATCTCTGATAACCTTGAGGGGGTGGTTTTCCTCCTTTGGGGTAATTTCGCCAGGACAAAAAAGGAACTCATCGACACTTCCAGACACCATGTCCTTGAGGCTCCACACCCTTCACCATTAGCTCGCGGCGCATTCTTCGGCTGCCGTCATTTCTCGAGAACCAACGAGATTCTCATCTCTGAGGGCAAGACACCAATCAATTGGCAACTATAATGGGTAAAACTGCTTTATTCCCGGGTTCTTTCGACCCTTTCACATCGGGTCACCTGAATATCCTGACAAGGGCGCTCACTATCTTCGATGAGGTCGTCGTCGCTGTTGGTATCAACCAGGCAAAGCGAGGCTTCTTCTCAATGGAGCAGCGCGAGGACATCATCGCGCAAGCCACTAAGGGGCTGAGCGGAGTCAGGATCATGAGTTATGATGGCCTCACTGTCGATCTCTGTAAAGAGTTGGGCATCAGACACATAGTCAGAGGGGTCAGGAATATGACCGATTTTGACAATGAACAGGCGGTCTCTGACGCTAACCGTCATTTGTCACCGGACATCGACACCATCATCATTCCTACCGCCCAGGAATATTCCCATATTTCCTCATCAGCGGTCAGGGATCTTCTGAGCCATCACGGTGATCTCTCCCAGTTCATTCCCGAGTGGGTAGTCCTCCCGAAGGTCTGATGAGGAAAGTCGCCGCCATATTATCAGTTCTTTTACTCTGTGCCTTTGATTTGGCGGCGCAGATTGACTCGACCAGGCTTAAGGAGTTGGATACCCGATTGGAGCGTTATTTCTCCTCGCTTGAGTCGGAGCCGGTGCAGGTGAAGAATAACGAATGCGACGCACTGATAGAGGCGGCTTCGGACAAGGATCTTCGGCAAAGAATAGCTCTGAAAGTCTATGACCACTACCGCAAATCCTCTCTCATGGGAGATGAGGCTGTGGCTATCCATCTGATTGATAGGTGGTTCTCGAGTGGTGAGATTTCGATGGGCTCCGACCAGGACCTGCTTGACGCCAAGCTGTTCGCCGAGTTCAACCGGAACTCCCTCATCGGCATGTCTGCCCCGAAAGTGACTCTGCTCGACTCCTTCGGAGAGTCTGTCCAGATTCCTGTCATTTCTGGCTCTACATCGTCCGTCATTGCCGGCTCGAACTGTAATCCCCGTTTCCAGATCCTGTATTTCTATGACACGGATTGCGCCAAGTGCAAGTTGGAGTCTCCGATGCTTCGCTCTCTACTGGACGATAAAAACTATCCTGTGGATGTCACCGCTGTATATGTCGGCCGTGATGAGGACAGATGGAAAATCTGGAGGGAGTCCACTTTCGCTGTTAAATCCGGTTCCGTACGGGTCTTCCACCTTTGGGATCCTGAGGATTCCTCCGGGTATCAGATGATGTATGGTGTGACTTCTACGCCGAAAATGTTCCTCATTGATCCTGAGGGCATCATTGCCGGGCGCGGGTTGGAGACCGACGCATTGGAGCGGCTCTTGGATTTATTCCTTGCCCCTGAGGATTATCAATATGGGGGAAAGGAGTCCGAGGAGCTCTTTGACAAGCTATTCTCTGTCTATGGAATGAAGGTGGCTCCGGAGAATGTGGTGGAGGTTGCCTCCTTGCTGGATGGCCACTCTTTATCGAGAGGAGATACCCTCTCTTACAAGCGGCTTGAGGGAGATCTGCTTTATTATCTCATCTCCAAGAGGGGAGAAGGCTTTAAGGAAGGAACTTCTTCATTTATAAAGGATTATATTCTCTCAAGATCGGATATCTGGAATACTCCTGACGACAGTTTGAAGGTGGTCGGGATGGCATCCATGATGGACGGGCTTTTGAGTAAGGCTCCCGTCGGGGCGAGGATTCCCAAGACTTCCATAAAAGGTTGGAATAAGATGCGGCGCAAAGGTGGGTACTTTTTCTTCAGCACCGAGGGCTGTCCTGTCTGCGCCGCTGAGAAAGAGGCCGCTGACTCACTGAATCTCTCGTTACTGAGAATCGATATGACCTCGCTTGAGAAGGAGTCTCCAGAAATCGCCCGCGAATTGCTGGATTTCTTCGATTTTTCCAGTCTTCCATACATCATCGAGACAGGTAGACGGGGAGTGATAAAACGACGTTATATAAGCTTAGTCGAACATCTTTTATTTTTGGGTGAAAAAGACTAAATTTGCACGGCTTTTGAAGCCACGCTGACGGATTTGACAAATTCTTATTAGTTTTATTTATACAATTATGGTTTCTTACAAAGATCTTGGCCTTGTGAACACCAGAGAGATGTTCGCTAAGGCTGTCGCCGGTGGTTACGCCATCCCCGCATTCAATTTCAACAACATGGAGCAGCTCCAGGCCATTATCCAGGCCGCCGCTGAGACCAAGTCTCCGGTCATCCTCCAGGTTTCCAGCGGAGCGCGTAAATACGCCAACCAGACCCTTCTCCGCTACATGGCTGAGGGCGCTGTCGAGTATGCTAAGGAACTCGGTTGGGAGCATCCCCAGATTTGCCTCCACCTTGATCATGGCAACTCTTTCGAGCTCTGCAAGAGCTGCGTTGACATGGGCTTCTCTTCAGTCATGATCGACGCTTCCTCTCTCCCTTACGAGGAGAATATCGCCTTGACAAAGCAGGTTGTGGATTATGCTCATAAATATGACGTGACTGTTGAGGCTGAGCTCGGTGTTCTCGCTGGTGTTGAGGATGAGGTCTCTGCTGAGGAGTCCCACTACACCCGTCCCGAGGAGGTCATCGACTTCGCTACCCGTAGCGGTTGCGACTCCCTGGCTATCTCCATCGGAACCTCCCACGGTGCCTACAAGTTCAAGCCCGAGCAGTGCAAGAGGGATCCTGAGACTGGCCGTCTCGTTCCTCCGCCTCTAGCTTTCGATGTCCTTCATGAGATTGAGAAGAAGCTTCCCGGCTTCCCGATCGTCCTCCACGGCTCTTCTTCAGTGCCCCAGGAGTATGTTGACATCATCAACGCCCATGGTGGCAAGCTTCCTGACGCTGTCGGTATTCCCGAGGAGCAGCTCAGAGAGGCCAGCAAGAGCGCTGTCTGCAAGATCAACATCGACTCCGACAGCCGTCTTGCGATGACCGCCGCCATCCGCCAGGTCTTCGATGAGAAGCCCGGTGAGTTCGATCCCAGGAAGTACTTGGGTCCTGCCCGCGACGAGATGAAGAAGCTTTACATGCACAAGATCATCAACGTCCTCGGATCCGACGGAAAGGCCGAGTAATCAAGGACTTATAGACTTTTTGCCTTCTCCAGGAACGCACTCACATGCTGGGTGTATTCCTGGGGATGGTCTTTATATGACATGGCATGCTCCGATCCGGGAGCTATCCAGATTTCCTTGTAGCCCTTTGTCTTCGCCTCGTAATTCTTGTAGACATGATCCGTCGGAACAAAGTCATCCTTGTCTCCGTGGATGAATAGAACCGGAAGCTCGCACTTCGCCAGCTGGTTCACTGACGACGCCTCCTTGAAATCCCATCCATAACGCTTCCTGCACACTATGTTGGCGCTCGTCAGCACAGGGAACGGAGGCAGATGGAACATGTCCTTGAGGTTGTGGGCGAATTGGTCCCAGACCGAGGAGTAGCCGCAGTCATCGACAAAGGCCCTGATATATTCAGGAAGATCGTCATCTCCACTCAGCATCATGGTGGTGGCACCTCCCATGGAGACTCCATGGACGACCATGAAATCGTCACCCCAGATATTGTGGGCCATTTCGGCGAACCGTTTCACATCAAGGCGGTCAAACCATCCCATCTGAACCGCCCTGCCCTCTGAGTAGCCGTGGTAGTGGAGATCGGGGACCATGACGTTGTAGTTCAGGTCGTCCCTGTACATCCTCACGAGGTTCAGGAAACAGATGTGGTTGTCGGTGTAACCATGGACGACGATGGCCGTGCCGTTGGCTGTCTTGGGATCAGATGCGGAGGCGAAAATCCCATGGAGCTTATAGCCGTTTTCTCCGACAAGGGAGGTGTCTTTGAACACTCCTTTATCATGAAGATTGTCATACCATGACAGGATTCCGGGATAGCGAGACTCGGTTTTCGCTCTGTCACCTTCTATGTCATTCCCGTGTTCCTCGGGCAGGAGGGCGAAATTACACATGTACTTGCCTGCCAAGCAGCCGTTCATGACTATTATCGAGGCGGCAATCAAAAGGCAATTGATTGTTTTTCTCATGAAAGTGAAAAATAAACCGTTTCAAAAAGCGCCGTAAAATTAGAGAATTATTCCGATTTTTTTATATTCGCGTAAGAAACTATTCATTTATTCAATAACTAATTAATCATGGCAGTACAAGTAACAACCAAAACATCCTACGGGCAGAGGCTTGGAAGCTCATTCAAAGGGATTGGTTCCGGCTTCCTTCTCCTTATTATCGGTATAGTGCTTCTTTGGTGGAATGAGGGACGCGCGGTCAAGACCGCGAAGATGCTCAACAGGGCCGAGAAAGTTGCCGTTGAGATGCCCGACATCAATTCGGTGGATCCTCAGTTCGATGGCCAGTTGGTCCACGCCACAGGTATGGCTAATACCTCTGAGGTGTTGATTGACAATCTTTTCGGCGTTCAGGAGACCGCTATTAAGCTTAATCGTCAGGTTGAATATTACCAGGTCCAGGAGACTTCCACCTCCAAGACTAAAGATAAATTAGGCGGCGGCCAGGAGACGGTCACCACTTATGACTATAAGAACGGTTGGAGCAGCACCAGGATCAACTCATCAGAGTTCAAGGATGAGAAATACAGGGGAGCCAACTTCGTCCTGAGCGATGTGGAGGATCAGAAATGGCAGGCGGAGAATGTGAGCTTCGGAGCTTACCGCCTTCCTTCTGAGCTCATCAATTCCATCAGCGGTGAGAAGCCTGTCGAGCTGACTTTGAGCGAGGATGTGATCAAGAGCCTGAACAAGGTAGCGGCTACTGTCAAAAAGGACACGGCTGTCCTTCTCGCCCAGGCGGCTTTGAAGGACTATAAATATGTCCATGTCTCCAATAACGTTGTCTACATCGGAGAGAACGCCATGAACCCGCAGGTCGGAGATGTCAGGATCACCTTCACAAAGGTGCTCCCCGGCGAGGTCTCTATTCTTGCGAAGGTCGCAGGCGACACATTCACCAAACATACTGATAAGAACGGTAAGTCTCTCGAGACCCTCTCTATGGGCGTGAAGGCTATGGATGAGATGTTCTCATCGGAGCGCTCTTCCAACAATATGTGGAAATGGTTGCTCCGTCTTCTCGGATTCTTCCTGATTATGGGTGGATTGAAGGGTATATTCGATATCCTCGTGACAGTCCTCAAGGTCATCCCGTTCCTCGCCAACATCGTCAACCTCGCCATGAACGTGGTTATCGGTGTGGTCGCTTTCGCCATCACTCTGATCGTGATCGCACTTGCCTGGCTCTATTACAGGCCGATACTGGGAATCCTGCTGCTGGCCGCCGCGGTCGCCGCTCTTGTATTCTTCGCCAAGAAGGGTAAGGAAGAGGGACCACAGACGCCTGAGGCCCCTGCGGCTCCTGACGTTCCCGCGGAGTAGTTTATTATACGAAATATCACATAGGAGGATGGCGTTGGCCATCCTCTCTTTTTTTAGTATATTCGCGTAAATAATCATCAAGTTCTTTTAAATAGTTTTCAGAAATGAAAAAACATGCACTGCTGGTTTTCAGCGTGGCTGTTCTGGCCTTGGCGGCTGGATGCCAAAAAGATGAAACCACCTCCAGGGATGCGGACCTTGCGGGTGTCAATGTCGCAGTAGGTGAAAAGAAGGGTGCCTTCTCGAAGCTTTTCGTGTTGAACGAAGGTAATTTCCAGAAGAATAACTCCACCCTTGATTTCCTCAGGTTCTCTGATGGGAATTATGTGTCCGATGCTTTCGGATCGATGAATCCTGCTGTGGTCCAAGGATTGGGAGACACGGGGAATGACCTGGCTCTCAATAACGGTAAACTCTGGCTCGTGATGAACGGGTCGGGGTATGTCCATGTGCTCGACGCTAAGGACGAGACCCTCATCGCCTCCGTGGCCGTGCCGGACCCGAGGTTCATCGCGTTCGATAATTCCCATGCTTATGTAAGCTCTTATGCGGGAGCTATTTACGGGGGCGAAGAGAAAAAGGGGAAGGTCTATAGGATTGACTTGAATACATATAAAGTGGACGGAGAGGTCGAAGTCGGCTGCCAGCCTGAAGGTGTCACCGTCTCTGGCGGGAAACTATATGTCGCCAATAGCGGCGGGTATAATTATGTCCATGAGAACACGGTGAGCGTGATCGATCTGTCCTCTTTCAAGGTAACTGCTACTGTCTCAGTTGCCTCCAACCTGCACTTTATGGCATCAGATGGTCATGAGGCGGTATATGTCTCGAGTTATGGTGAGAGTTCCTGGAGCCAGGATTCCGCCGGTAACTGGATTCAGAGCATGTCTGAGCCCATGGGGCTTTATCAGCTCAGCGGAATCACGAGCACCCAGGTCAAAGATGTGCATGTCAGTTGCATGACCACCAGCGCTGATGGCTACATCTATGCGATTGGAAACGCGGGGGAACTCACAGGAGGATATTCTATCACGCTTTACAAAGTGGCGGTCAAAGACGGTTCTGTCGCATCAAAGGCTCTATCGGGTACAGACGCCTCCAAGGTGGGTAATCCTTATGGGATACTTGTCAATCCCTCCAACGGCGACATCTACATCGCTGACGCCGACTACACCGGCCCCGGGAAGGTGTGGTGTTTCACGAAGGATCTCAAGGAAAAGTGGTCAGCCGTGGCCGGGATGCTTCCCGCGCACATGGCTCTCTATTAGGATATGAGAGGGATGGCCTTGGTGGCATTGTCGCTGCTGGGGACTGTGGCTGCTGCCCAGGAGAGGGCGGACACGCTGCGGGCCTCAGTTGTGAGTTCTGTCTCAGGCAGCCTTCTTACCCCACAACGGATCACAACCGAGCGCCTCGGGACTGTCACAGGTGTGTCAGAGGCCATTAGGCGTTTCACAGGGGTACAGGTCAGGGACTACGGAGGTGTTGGCGGCCTTAAGACAGTCAATGTAAGGAGTTTGGGAAGTGAACACACAGCCGTTTTCGTGGACGGTGTCCAGATCAGTCACGCCCAGAATATGCAAGTGGATCTTGGCCGGCTCAATCTTGAGGGTTTGTCCTCGATCAGCCTGTTTTCCGGCCAGAAATCTTCCCCTTTACAGAGCGCTAAGGAATACTCATCCGCGAGCGCGTTGTATCTTGAGAGCGCGAGCCCAGTGTTTTCCGGTGACAGGACGGATAATCTCAAGGCGAGCCTCGGGGCGGGATCTTTCATGACTATCGCCCCCGGACTGAGTTGGGAGCATCTTTTCAAATCCGGAGCGTCGTTCAGGATCTCTGGTGACGCTGTGTCCTCGAAAGGAGGATATCGCTTCCACGTCCGGGATTACAGGCAATTTCCAGATGGTACGGTAGCGGGCTATGACACAACGATGACCAGGACGAATTGCGACCTGGCCAGTATCCGCGCTGAGGCCTTGCTTTTCAGCCCTCGCTCCGAGGATGCGTCATGGACTTTACGGGCATATTTTTACGGTTCCGGACGAGGCCTTCCCGGACCTGTCTACAAAAAGGCCGGGGAATACCCTTTGAGCCTTGACCGTCAGACCGATAGGGATGCCTTCATTCAGGGAAGGTATTACCGTTCCCTAGGTGATATATGGTCTGTGGCTGGAAGGGCGAAATTGTCTTTCAACCATTTGGAATACACTGATTTCCCGGAGTTTCTTCCGGAAGGATCCCCAGCCCGTTACAACTATCGCGACCATTCGGCTTATCTTTCAGCCTCCGCGATGGCTAGGATAAGTGGCGCTTTTTCCCTGAACATAGCCCAGGATGTGCAATATGATTATCTGGACGCGTACCTGAGAGATTTCGCCTTTCCAGGACGCTTTTCTTCATGGAGCTCTCTGTCGGCAAGGGCCGGAGCCGGGTCTGTGGAGGCCTCCGCCACATTGCTGTATCTGGGCGTTTGGGACACTTTTCTCACGGCCAGGAGCCGTTCAGGAGCCTATAGGGATGCCCTGATGCCTTCACTTGTGGTTCGTTGGGAAGCTGCTGAGCATTTATCTTTTAACGTTCTCGTGAAGCGGTCGTACAGGATGCCGACTTTCAATGACCTATATTACACGACAGTGGGGACAAAAACCCTCGATCCTGAGGACGCTCTTCAATTTGGTCTAGGGGGGGAATGGGATTTGGTCCATTCCGGTTCCAGCGATATGGACGTGAAACTCGATGTCTATCGTAACCGTCTGAAAAACAAGATTATTGCGGTGCCGACCTCGAATCAGTTCCGCTGGTCTATGTATAATCTCGGAATCGTGGAGATCTTGGGTGTTGACCTGTCAGCTGACTATTCAATTAAGATGAATGGGGGAGAGTGTGGCGCTATTGTCAAATACACCTTCCAGCAGGCAAAGGACCGGTCCGACCGTGACGCCTTGACCTGGGGAGGGCAGATTCCGTACATTCCGGTTCATAGCGGGTCTGTCAATGTTTTCGGTGATATTTCAGGCTGGAGGGCTGATGTCACTTTATTCGCTACCGGAGAGAGGTTCACCACCTCAGCGAATCTCCCAGCTTACAGGCTTTCTCCGTGGACTACATTAGATGCGGCCATCTTGAAGAATATTTCGCTTCGAGGCAAAGACCTCACCCTCAAACTCTGTCTGAACAATCTCCTCAATGAGCGATATGAGATTGTTGACAATTATCCAATGCCCGGTTTCAATTGCCACATTGCTGTATTGGTGTCTCGGCGGTAGGTGCCTCCCTCCCGAGCCGTCTCGCTCCGCTCGACCCCACCGTTCGCTTCGCTCCGGTCCCCCCTCTTAACGTGCCGAGGGTGGCAGTGGCTCCTGGAGGGAGGCACCTGCCGCCGAGAAAAATAGTATTGAATTGCAATCTTTTTTATAAATTTGTAAGATATGGACATCGTACAGATTATTGAGATTGTGGCCCTTGTGATGGGGATTCCGTACATGGTGTTTGAGGTTCTCCAGAAGAACACCATGTGGTATTTCGGCTTTTTCACCAGCACTGCCTGTGCCATACAGTTTTTCCTCGAGAGCAATTGGGCCAATATGGGCCTGAACATCTACTATGTAGGGATGGCTTTTTGGGGGCTTTACAAATGGAAAAAGGACAGTCAGGCTGTTGAGGCTGATGTCCACCTGAATCGTCTCACTCCCAAGATGGCTTTGCTCAGCGCCGGGCTATTCATTGTCGGGACAGGTCTGTTGGTCTGGCTTTTGACTGTGCTGAACGACAGCAATCCCTGGCTGGATGCGATGTCCACCGCACTGTGCGTGATAGGCATGCTCTGGCTCGCCGACTCGATTCCTTACCACTGGATCCTGTGGATTATTGGTGACACTCTTCTTGTCGTGATGTGCTTCTTGGCCGGTAAGTATTGGATGACAGCCCTTTATGTCGCCTATGTGATTGCATCCACCTATGGCTTATTTCATTGGCGGAAGAAGGGTGAATATGTCTCCTAACTATGGAAATGATTAAATATTAGTATATTATGAGATTTATTCTAAACTTTTTCGCTTCTGCGGCAGTGCTGTTTTCTGCCTTGACAGTCGCGGCACAAGATGCGCCTTATCTTAACAAGAACCTCAGTCCTGAACAAAGGGCAGAGGACCTTTTGGGAAGGCTTACCCTTACAGAAAAGGCGTCCTTGATGGACTATAACTCCCCGGCTATCCCTCGCCTTGGTATACCCGCATACAACTGGTGGAACGAGGCGCTCCACGGTGTCGCCCGCAACGGCTACGCCACCATGTATCCTATGCCTATTGGCATGGCGGCATCCTTCGATCCCGAGTTGATCGAGGAAGTCTTCACCTCAGTGAGCGACGAGGCCAGGGTCAAATATCGTCTTGCCCGTACTGTCGAGACCCGTGAGAGCGTCCAATATGCCGGCCTCACTTTCTGGACTCCTAACATCAACATATTCAGGGATCCACGCTGGGGCAGGGGAATGGAGACCTATGGTGAGGACCCGTATCTGACCGGCCTTTTGGGATCAGCTGTCGTGAGGGGTCTGCAGGGAGATTTCTCCGACGGCCATCTGAAGGCCCAGGCCTGCGCGAAGCATTTCGCTGTCCACTCAGGTCCGGAGTCCTTGAGGCACACATTCGACGCCAACGTCTCCGAGAGGGATCTTTGGGAGACCTATCTCGCCGCTTTCAAGGACCTTGTCATGAAGGCTGGAGTTCAGGAGGTCATGTTCGCCTATAACCGTTTCGAGGGCTATCCTTGCGGCGCCTCCAAGAGGCTCCTCCAGGACATTCTCAGGAACGAGTGGGGATACAAAGGCTTGATAGTGAGCGACTGCTGGGCAGTCTCCGATTTTGTCGGCGAGCAGTACCACAACTGGGCGAAGACCCGTGAGGAAGCCATAGCGGCCGCTACTCTGGCCGGTATGGATGTCGAGTGTGGCAATATGACCAATCTCCTTCCCGCCGCTGTCTCACAGGGATTACTGAAAGAAACTGACATTGACGATCATGTGAAGAGGCTTCTCGCCGTTCGTTTCGCCCTAGGCGAGATGGACTTCGAGTCTCCTTGGGACAATATTCCCGAGTCAGTCCTTTGCTCGGAGGAGCATAAGGCACAGTCGCTTGACATCGCCCGCAAGAGTCTTGTCCTGCTGAAGAATGACGGCATACTGCCGCTCGCTGATGACGCCAAGGTGGCTCTCGTCGGTCCCAATGCCGCGGATTCCGTGATGATGTGGGGTAACTACGAGGGTGTCCCCAAGCGCACCGTGACCCTTTACGATGCTCTTAAAGCCAGGGTCCCCGAGTTGAAATATGTCAAAGGCTGCCCTCATGCGGCTGAGCTTGATACCGTGGCTGTCGATGTGGCCGCAGTTGTCGATGAATTGAAGGATTATGATGTTGTAATATTCGCTGGTGGCATCACTCCGCGTCTCGAGGGAGAGCAGATGGATGATGTGGATATTCCTGGCTTCTTCGGAGGAGATCGCACCTCGATTGAGTTGCCCGCCATTCAGAAGGAGCTTGTCGCCGCGATTGCCGCCGCTGGCAAGAAGGTGATATTCGTGAACTTCTCCGGAAGCGCCATCGCTCTCAAGGATGAGGATGGGATTTGCTCCGCAGTGGTCCAGGCCTGGTATCCCGGCCAGGAGGGTGGAACCGCGGTAGCCGACCTGCTCTATGGCGAGTTCAATCCTTCAGGAAGGCTCCCGCTGACATTCTATGCCGATGATTCCCAAGTCAAGGATTTCAATGATTATGACATGGATGGAAGGACATACCGCTATTTCAGGGGAGTTCCTCAGTATGCGTTCGGTCATGGTTTAAGCTACACCACATTCAAATATGGTCGTCCGAGGCTCAAGAAAATGGCTGACGGTTCCAAGGCTGTCGTGGTCAAGGTCAAGAATAAAGGTCAAATGGATGGGGATGAGATCGTCCAGCTTTATGTCAGTCGTCCCGACGACGCCCAAGGTCCTGTCAAGGCTCTTCGTGGGGTAAAAAGAGTTTCTCTGAAGGCCCATAAGGCCCATAAGGTCGTGATTCCTGTTGATGACGAGACTTTCAACTGGTGGGATGCTGAGGCTGGCAGGGTTGTCCCTCGCTCCGGTGAATATGTGCTCTATGTCGGTGGCTCCTCCGCTGACTCCGCCCAGAAGACCATCAAGGTCACGATTTAATTCTCTGGAGACGATTTATCTTTGATAATCAGCCATTTAGATAGGCTCCCATGGTCGCTTTCGGCCATGGGAGTTTGCTTATCTCGCTGATTGTCAGGGGGTGAGTGTCTCCGTATTAAAGAAATGATTTTTTGTTTCTTTGCATTGTTTTTCTGTTTCTTGTCGTTTTTTCCGTTTTGACAAGGTTTCTTAGCCGAAACTTCTAAACGAAAAGAATTATGGAAAACAGGATCACATCACGTTACGCCAATATCCTTTTGGATTACTGGTTCAAAAGATCATTTGGCAATGAGTCTGGAAAACGACTCATGATTTTGACTCTCAGGGAAATACTTCCGGAAGTCGATATCGAGGACATCACCTACGGCAATAAAGAGCACCCTAATCCTTTCCCTGACAGCCATGGAGTTATATTCGATATCGAGTGTACATCAAGCGACGGATCCAGGTTCATAGTCGAGGTGCAGCTGGCCCGACAGGGCTGGTTCATGGAGAGGGCCCTATTCTACTCCTCGTTCGCGATTCAGGAACAGGTTATGCGAGGCCATGACTCCTACGAGTTTATGCCTGTGTATTTCATCGGTTTGATGGACTTTGAACTTCATCCAGCTGATGACGGACGGTTCGTTTACAGGTATAACTTATTGGATGTCAAGACTGGTGAGCTGATGACCGACCGGATCGGTTACACTTTCCTTGAACTCCCCAAGGTGAGAACCATTTCAGACCAATCCACGAATCTTGAAAAGCTATGCTATGCCTTGCACAATATGACGGTCCTAAGGAGCCGCCCTCCGGAGATGGCCGCCGAGATTTTCGAACTCTTGTTCGATTCGGCGGAAATTGCTAAATTCACGGCTGAGGAGAAAGTCAAATACGAATACGATATGACGACAGAGCGTGACATACGTAACCAGATAGCCTACAGCCGTGAGGAAGGCCTAGCGGAAGGTCTGGAAAAAGGTCGGGCCGAAGGGAAAGCCGAGGGCAAGGCTGAAGAGAGGCGTCTTATAGCCCAGAGACTCAAGCAGAAAGGTTTCTCTGACGAGGAAGTGGCATCGATCCTGGGTTAAGTCGTGATGTATAACTAGCAATCCATTAAGCATTTAGAAATAAGCCATACTTATGGTTCGAAGGGTAGGAGTTGTCGTAGATTATTCATTATAAATCACTTCCGAAATACGCTGCATGTCCCGAGGTCAGTAGTCAAGTTGGCATTATTATTCAAAATAAGCCCAAAACCTTTTAAGGGTTTTTGATATTTTGGGGTCTATTTCTTGGAATGGTTATAATTGGTTGAATGGTGGAGCTACCCTAAGGACTTCAGAAATGTGTGGATGGTTAAGCATGGTTCAGGGAAGTGTTTTCTGTCTCACTTCCCTGAACCGTTGTTAACTTAATGGAAACCTTGGCCTTGAAGATTTCATATATGAGAAACACAAAACTAATTATGAGATATTTCTTTTTTGTTATCATGACACTCTGTGTCTGCTCTTCAACATTATCATCACAAGAGAGGATTCGCTTGAGAAGCGGGTATTCTGGCTGGAACAAGAATCCCGTGATCTCTCACCGCGGGGCGTGGAAGAACACCGGCAATCCACAAAACTCTCTGGCATCATTCCGTGACGCGGCGAGGATGGGCTGCCATGGCAGTGAGTGTGACGTCAGGTTCAGCAAGGAGGACTCCCTTGTCATTTTTCATGATGGCAGCAGAAACGGGAAGCTGATAGAGGAGACTTCTTTCGCTGAGCTACGGGCCACGAGACTTTCCAACGGAGAAGTTTTGCCGACTCTGAGAGAGTACATCACAGAAGCCATGAAACAAAAGAAAACGAAGCTCATTATAGACATCAAGACACTCAGCAATGACAAGCAGCGAACTGTGGAACTCGCCCTGGCCGTGAATTCCCTTGTTGTGGAGATGGGTGCTGAAGCATGGGTGGAATATCTGGTCGGATATGTCCCAGCCGGTATAGCGTTGGTCGAGACTACTGACCTGCCTGTCGCATATCTGGGGCAGTGGATGCAGGATGATCCGGATGCGAACCCTGAAAGAATCAGTTCTATCGGTTTTAGATCCGTGGATTTCCAGGATCAGCAATATCACCGTCACCCGGAATGGATCCCTGTTTTCAAGCGGATGAAAACACACTTGAATGTCTGGACGGTTAATGAGGAACAAGAGATGATCTATTTCTTGACTCAAGGGTTCAATTATATTACCTCCGATGAGCCTGAGCGGTTGCTTAAAGTTTACGGTTCCGATAAGAAGAAATACCGTAAGGCTATGAGAGACTCAACGAGAGGTCTCTGATGATGTAGTGGCTTCTATCCTGGATTGAGCTTCCGAATCACGTGACAAAGGTTTTGGAAAAAATATTTCTGTTTCTTTACACCGTTTTTCTGTTTCTTATCTTTTTTCCTTTTTGTCAAGGTACCTTAGCCGAAACTTCTAAACGATAATAATTATGGAAAACAAGATCACATCACGCTATGCCAACATTCTTTTGGATTACTGGTTCAAGAGATCTTTTGGCAATGAGTCTGGCAAACGGCTCATGATTTTGACCCTCAGGGAAATACTTCCGGAAGTCGATATCGAGGACATCACCTACTGTTCTACTCCTCGTTCGCGATTCAGGAACAGGTTATGCGTGGCCAGGACTCCTACGAGTTTATGCCTGTGTATTTCATCGGTTTGATGGACTTTGAACTTCATCCAGCTGATGACTGACCGGATCGGTTACACTTTCCTTGAACTGCCCAAGGTGAGAACCATATCAGACCGATCCACGAATCTTGAAAAGCTATGCTATGCTTTGCACAACATGACGGTCCTAAGGAGCCGCCCTCCGGAGATGGCCGCTGAGATCTTCGAACTCTTGTTCGATTCGGCGGAAATTGCTAAATTCACGGCTGAGGAGAAAGTCAAATACGAATACGACATGACAGTTTCCCTTTTTAAACGGAGTTTTCTTTTCCTCGCGCTGATACTGACCTTCGTGGGGCTTGATGCCCAATCCTGGCCTGAAGCCGGCCGGGAAACCAAACCAGGCAGCCGCTGGTGGTGGCTGGGATCGGCGGTTGATCGTGAGAACCTTCGTGTTAATATGCGTGAATATTCCTCGAGGGGCATTGGAGCCTTGGAAATCACACCTATCTATGGAGTTCAGGGAAATGAGGCGAACAGCATAGAGTTTCTCTCTCCACAATGGATGGAAATGCTCCGGTTCATAGAGGAGGAAGGCAAACAACTGGGTATCCAGATTGACATGAATTTCGGTACAGGCTGGCCTTTCGGCGGGCCTACGACCCCGCTTGAGGAAGCCTCCTGCAAGGTGACTTGGAAAGCGGACACCATTGATGTCTCAACCAAGCTTAGGCATATCAGTTTGGACGTCCGTATCCCTGGACAAGACGAGAAGTATTCCACCCTTCAGCGTGTGCTGGCTTATCCGATTGTACCAAATGGGAGATGGCATGGGAAATACTTGAATCTTACCGCATTAGTAAAGGACGGGACACTTGACTGGAATCCCCGTAGAGGCTGTTGGCTTGTGATCAGCCAATACTGCACACGAACTTTGTCGGATGTCAAACGGGCGGCGCCTGGTGGGGAAGGTCTGGTGATTGACCATTTCGATTCGGTGGCCGTGGCACATTACATCCAGCGCTTCGAGGAGGCGTTCGAGAGTAGCGGTGTTCCGTATCCCAATACATTCTTCAACGATAGCTACGAGGTGTACGAGGCCGATTGGACTCCCCGTATTTATGAGGAGTTTCTTGCCAGGAGGGGATATGCCCTTGAGGAGCGATTGCCCGAACTGCTGACCGGTAAGGGAGAAGAGGCTGCCAGCGTCCTCGCTGACTACCGGGAGACCCTGAGCGATCTGATTTACGAGTATTTCACCAGTCAATGGGTGAACTGGGCACACGGGAAGGGAGTGCGTGTCCGGAATCAGGCTCACGGCTCACCGGGCAACCTTTTGGATCTTTACGGAGTAGTGGATATTCCTGAGATAGAAGGATTTGGCCTGTCGGAATTCGGCATCCGCGGCTTGAGGACCGACCCCGGGAAGACCCGGCGTAACTATTCTGACTTGTCAATGCTGAAATATGCTTCTTCGGCTGCCCACACTGGAGGAAAACCACTGACCAGTTGTGAGACTTTCACATGGTTGACAGAGCATTTCCGCACTTCCTTGTCACAGTTTAAGCCGGATCTCGACTTGATTTTCTGCGCCGGAATCAACCGGGTATTCTTCCACGGGACTTGCTATTCCCCTGTGGCCGATCCTTGGCCGGGTTGGAAGTTCTATGCGTCAGTGGACTTTTCGCCGACCAACACCCTATGGCGTGACGCCCCGTTCTTCACGGATTATTTGGAGCGTTGCCAGCGGTTTTTACAATGGGGTGAACCAGATAACGACTTCCTGATCTATCTTCCGGTCCATGACATGTGGCAGCGACGTCAAGAAGGGCTGCTGATGATGTTTGAGATCAGTAATATGGATAAAAGGGCTCCAGAGTTCGTGTCTTTGGTGCATGCTTTGGACAGGCTCGGATATGACTGCGATTATGTAAGTGACCGCCAGGTCTCGCTTATGCACAGTTTGGGAGGTGCCATAGTGACATCTGGAGGGACACGCTATAAAGGCATTATTATTCCGGAAGGGGCAACGTTGCCTGAGGCGACTAGCCGGATGATAAAGCGGCTAAGGGATGAGGGTGCGACTGTGATCGACGGCTTGGACGAGGATGCGTTAGCCAATGTCGCCCGTCCAGAGGAAATGAAGAGCGCTTTCGGGCTGAACTGTATTCGCCGAAAGAATGCTGAAGGATATCACTATTTCATCGCCAACTTGACCCCATCTGACATCGAGTCTGATGTCTCTCTTGGCGTGGACGCCGCTGCGGTGGTTCTCTATGACCCGATGAACGGAAAGATTGGCAGTGTCTCATTAAAAGACGGGAAAGTCTGCCTAAGCCTCCGTTCGGGAGAGTCTATTATCCTACGGACTTTCAACGAGTTACCTTCTTCTATGCCTCCGCCCATCGGCGTTCGTCATGGCGAGGAGCGCATAGACTTGACATCGAGCGGATGGGAGTTGGATTTTATGGAGGAGGCGCCGAAGGTTGGCCGCCACTATTCTTTCCAGACGCTTAGGACTTGGGAAGGTTTGGATGAGCGCACCTCAGTCACAATGGGCACCGGCGTCTATACTACCCATCTGAATATGACTGAGGAAGAGGCCACGCATGCATGGACGATTGACCTCGGGGATGTGCGAGAGAGCGCCCGGGTGTACGTGAACGGAACCTTTGTCGGTTGTGCCTGGGCTGTGCCTTTCACCCTCGATTGCGGCAAACTATTCCACCAAGGAGAGAACGAGATCCGTATTGAGGTGACGAATCTGCCTGCTAACCGGATCGCCGACATGGACCGGCGAGGTGTTCCATGGCGGAAGTTCCACGATATCAATGTCGTAGACATCAACTACCATCACACGACCTACGAAGGCTGGGAGAGAGTGCCATCCGGACTCGCAGGCAAGGTGGTTCTTCGCCAATATTAAGCTTTAACTTTGAAAGAGTTTTGCATTTCTATATATTTGTAACTGGCTAAAAGAGATAGCAGACATGAAAGAGTCCGTCACTTCATTCCTTAGCAACATCTTGGCGGTTATTCTCGGTATCTTCATCACCTTCACGATTCAAGGGATGATAGACAGGTCTAGGGACCGGAAAAATGCCAGATCCTCACTTGAACTCGTACGTTCTGAGCTTGCCCGGAACATTGAGGATGTTTCAATAATCAAGGACTACCTCAATATGGAGAAACAGTCGGCAGCGTATTTCATAACCAATAAGGATTCGCTCGATAAATGCCCGGACGACTCAATCAGCTATCATAGCGGGATAATATTCGCCGATGTATCCATGTCGTTGAGCATGGATGCCCTTGAACTTCTTAAGATGTCGTCAGTATTTCAAAAGTTGGGCAACAATGACTTGTCAATGAAGATTATCAGGGCATATGACTGCTGCGGTTCCATCGTGTCAAACGTGAACCGTCATATCACCATCCGTGACTCCAGGTACGAGAATTCCATAGACAGGGAGACCGCCGGGGAGTATGTTTCTGGAGGGAGCATCGACATAAAGGATTTCATGAAGACGGATTTCGGCCGATACGCCATCGAGTGGCTGACCAATCAACCTGGTATTGACAACATCACTGATATCACCGATTTAGAAGATGCGATTGAAGCCATTGATCATTATCTTAAATAATTATACCTGATATGGAAAAGAATGTCAAACCCCAGAATCCCTCTAAGGTGATCATAACTCCCAAGCCCCCGAAAAAGGCCGAAGTTATTGCCGCTCCTTCCCCTGAACTTAAAGAGGGCGAATTAAAGGTCGAGAAACTCGAAGAGAAGAAGACGGTGAAGGACACCGTTAGCGTCAAGGCTTCTATAAAGACAAAGTAGGTTCACTATATTGACATCATGCGGCAACCGAAAGACATTGCTTTTCGGTGTGCTTTCCGATGCTCATTATGCTGATTGGACATGCTCCGGAATGATTGGCTCCATCGTTTAATCTGTTGATTGTTTATTCAGATGGAATTGTTAAATTTACCTTTTTAGAGAGATTAATGCATTTTTTATGAAACAGATATTCCATCTCGTGGGGGTAGCTCTGGCGTTTCTTCCACAATTCCTATTCACGGCGTGTTCATCACATTCTTCTTCCGGCCCGGACATCGGGGCAATGATCCAGCCCACACCAAGGACCGCGGTGATGAAAGAGGACAACTATTATGTCTGGTGCGGCACGATGGTAAAGGAGAAGGGCACATACCATCTGTTCTATTCACGATGGGAGAAGAAATACGGTTTCCAGGCCTGGGTCACCCGTTCCGAAGTCGCGCATGCCATCTCTAAAACCCCTTTCGGACCGTTCGTTTTCAAGGATGTGGCACTTCCGGTCAGGGGTGCTGAGTATTGGGATGGACTATGCACGCACAATCCTACGGTCCACAAATTCGGCTCAAAGTATTATCTGTATTATATGGGAAACACCGGTGACGGGGATGACACGCCGACCCTGAATGGCCAACTGAACTGGGTCCACAGGAACAACCAGAGGATTGGGGTCGCGGTGGCTGACAGTCCTAATGGCCCGTGGAAGCGATTTGATAAACCGATAATCGACGCGAGCGAGGATCCTGACGCCCCGGACGCCCTTATGGCCAGCAATCCGGCGATAACGCAGGGTCCTGACGGACGTTTCCTGATGGTATACAAGGCAGTGGGTAAGCAGAAGCCTATGCCATTCGGTGGCCCTGTCGTGCATCTTACGGCTTGGTCAGACTCGCCCATAGGGCCTTTCACAAAGGATTTGAGACCTATCTTCACTTCCGGCGAGGCCAATTTCCCTGCCGAGGATCCTTTCATCTGGAGTCAGGACGGGAAGTATTATGCGATTGTGAAGGACCAGGGTGGTTATTTCATCAAGCATGACACCAGGGCCTTGGTTCTGTTCGAGTCAGAGAATGGAATGGATTGGTCATTGGCCGAGCACGGTTTTGTCTCAGGTCTTGATCTGCTGTGGGAAGATGGAGAGTTGGAGAGGATGGCTAATCTGGAGCGTCCCCAGTTGTTCTTTGAAAAGGGCAAGCCAACCGCATTGCTTGTCGCTGTCTGCAAGCAAGATAAGTCAGATACATATAATGTCCGGATACCTTTAAAATGAGATAAATGAAGTTGATTGTTGAAAGTGGAGCCACCAAGACTTGCTGGGTCGCGGTGTCTCCAGGCAGGGAACCGGTTGAAATCAAAACCGCCGGTATCAATCTGGCCTCCATGCGCTCTGATGCCATTGAATCCATTGTGATAAAGGCGGTTGATGAGTTAAAGGAAAAGGGAATAAGCAACGACGTGGAAGAAGTGTTCTTCTATGCCGCTGGCCTGATTGAGCAGGAAGGGGAGAAGGTCCCGGATCTCGCCAAGGAATTGGACAAGGTTTTCACAAGGTTATTTCCGTCCGCTGAAATAGAATATGCCACAGACATGTTGTCTGCCGCGAGGGCTTTATGCGGTCATAATCCGGGAATAGTCGCTATTCTTGGCACAGGATCCAATACCTGCTTTTTTGACGGTGAGAGGATAGTCAAGAACGTGCCTTCAGGAGGCTTTATCCTAGGTGATGAGGGTGGCGGCGCCAGGCTCGGGAAGCTCTTTGTCTCGGATTTCATCAAGGGTCTTGTCCCAGAGCCCGTCGCTGGAGAATTCGCCAGGGACTTTGAGGTGGATTATCATACTGTAGTCAAGAATGTCTATCGTGGTGATGCTCCATCGAAGTATCTCGGTTCTTTCGCTCCGTGGATACTTGGGAGATATGACAGCAGCGATTATGTGAAGGAGCTGGTGGACAAGAACTTCCGTGATTTCATTGAAACATATTTGAGACAATACGACATCGCTAGCTATCCAGTCGGTGTGGTTGGTGGCTTCGGCTACGCCAACAGGGCCATCCTTGAGAAGGTGGCCTCTGAATGCGGGGTAAAGATTTCAACCATCATTTCGGCGCCAATGGAAAGGCTTGTGAATTATCATATGGGAACACTATGAACGTGAAAGACAAAACAACTGAGCAGGCGTCTCACTACGACCATCTGGAGAAGATGTCGACAGAGGAGTTGTTGGAGGCGATTAATAATGAGGATAAGACAGTCCCTGCCGCCGTCAATAAGGCTATCCCCATGATCGGGAAATTGGTGGAAGGGATTGTGGAGAGAGTTTCCGCAGGTGGAAGGGTGTTTTACCTCGGAGCTGGAACCAGTGGAAGGTTGGGTAAAGTGGATGCCTCAGAGATATTCCCCACATATGGGGTCGACAACCTATTCATAGGTCTCATTGCCGGGGGTGACAAGGCATTCGGTTCCAGTGTTGAAGATGCGGAGGACTCTATGACGGGAGGTTGGGAAGATATGCGACCATATTCCCCGAACGAAAAAGATGTGTTAGTTGGCATTGCTGCCTCAGGGACGACTCCTTACGTGATCGGAGCCTTGGAAACCGCTAGAAGTCATGGGCTTTTGACCGGATGTGTCACCTGTAATGAGGGGTCTCCTGTCGCTGCCGCCGCCGAGATTCCGATAGTCGTGGTAGTTGGTCCCGAATTCGTCACCGGTAGTACAAGGATGAAGGCAGGCACCGCTCAGAAGCTGGTATTGAACATGATATCCACCTCTACTATGATCCGCTTGGGACATGTGCATGGTAACAAGATGGTGGACATGCAACTCACCAACAGCAAACTGGTCGATCGAGGCACAAGGATGATAATGGATGAGACCGGGATTGATGATTATAATCTCGCCCATTCCCTTCTCTTGAGCCATGGTTCCGTTAGGGCGGCTGTCGCCGCTTATCAATCTAAGGCGTACAAAGCATGACAATGAATCATAAGTTTCCCATGCTGACCGTGGTGGCGCTGGCTCTTTTTTCCGGGTGCGCCAATTCGGATCCGGTGAGTATCAGCAATTCCAGTGTGTCACTCGGTTTCGATAGGCAGACCGGGAAACTTGTGTCGTTCGTGAACAAGGAGAAAGGCATTGAGCTTATTGATCAAGCTTCCGTGGAAGGCCTGCCTTGGCGATTGGAAGCCGCTGATCCTGAGGCTCTTTCTGGCAAGGGGGAATGCCGGGTCTCTTTCAAGAGGCATGGGAGGGGTGGACTGGATATAACCTATGCTTATCCAGGTGACAATCCTCTGGAGGCTCGCCTTCAAGTCTCTCTCGATAAGAGGAGGCCGATGTCGCATTGGAGAATCTCTTTGGATGGACTAGACGAAACAATGGGCGGAAGTGTCGCCTGTCCGGTAGTCAGTGGTTTGAAAACCGTTGACAACGCTGACCTATTGATGCCATCATGGCTTGGCCATATCGTACATGATCCGACAGGAAAGTATTCCCAGGCTTATCCCGGAGGTTCCGTGCAGATGATGGCTCTTTATGACAGGGAATCCAGGGAAGGTGGCCTATATCTTTCCTCTCAGGATACCTCTGCCACAGCAAAGAGCCTTTCTGTCTCTACAACTCAAACCAACGTCGAGCTCAAATCTGTCAGCATCATCCCTGACAAAGGAAAGACACGTTCATATTCCTTGGATTATGATGTTGTGGTCGGATTATTCGACGGGGACTGGCTTTCCGCCGCTGAGATCTACAGGGAATGGGCTCTTAACCAGAAGTTCTGCAGGGACAGTCGATTACGTGGTGAAATTATTCCTGGATGGCTTCCGAAAACAGCTTTTTGGATATGGAACCGAGGCCGGTCGGAAAACGTCCTGAAAGAGGCGGAGGATATGCAGACCAGGTTAGGGCTCCCGGTCAATGTTTACTGGCACTGGTGGCATGGCTGCCCTTATGATGAGGGCTTCCCTGAATATATTCCTCCGAAGGAGGGAAGGGAATCGTTTGTCGAGGCTGTCGATCATGCCCGTGAGAAGGGCATTCACTCCGTTGTCTATATGAACTCTTTTCAGTGGGGAGATTCCACAGAGAGCTGGAAAAACGAGAATCCTGCTCCGTATGCCGCTCAAAGGGAAGATGGAGGAAGCTATCGGCAAGTATTTAATATATTCTCCGGTAAGGGATTGACACCGATGTGTGTTGCTACACAGTTCTGGAGGGATAAGTACGCTTCCCTTTGCGACACGGTTGTGAACAAGTACCATGTGGGGGGAGTGTATATGGATCAGGCCTGTATGAGCAAGGCTTGTTACAACCCTGATCACGGTCATACTTTGGGTGGAGGCGATTATTGGTGGAACGGTTTCAGGAAGCTTACGGAGCAGATTCGCGGCAACTTCGGAGATGGTGCCGACGCCATGCTCACGGGGGAGGGCTCATCAGAGGATTGGATGCCTCTGCTCGATTTATTCATGACCCTGGAACCTTCATGGGAACGTTACCGTGGAGTCAGCAGATCAGAACCCGTCCCGCTATTCCAGGCCGTGTATCACGATTATGCCATGAGTTACGGCAGCTATTCCTCGCTAGTGTATCCCCCTTATGATGAATTGTGGCCTAGGGAATATCGTCCGGCGAATGCGGAGACATTGCTTCCGGAGGAATTCAACATGCAGTTCCGCATGGAGCAGGCCAGAGCTTTCACATGGGGCATGATGCCGACACTCGCCAATTACCATTCGTTCCTGTTCGATGAGAGAAAGCAGGAGATGGACTATCTGACTGATCTCATCAAGACCAGGTATAACGCTCTGGATTATCTGCTTTATGGGCAAATGAAAGCTATCCAGGGTATTCCATCGGAGAGGATAAAGATCCCGGTCTCTAAAGTAAGCATCTATGCCGGTCGTATGGGCGACACCGTGACAAAGCAAGAGATGGAGGTCAGCACCCTGTATTCATCTGCGTGGCTCTCCAAAGACGGGAATCTAGGTGTGGCCATCACGAATATCGCCGATGAGCCCCAGGAAGTGTCGATTAAGGTAGAAGCCGGTAAGTACGGTATTCCTTCCGCAGGCAAAGTGAACCTTATAACCTCCGGAGGGAAAGTGCCTTATGGAGAGTATTCTGATGGGGTATCGCTACATTATACAGTTCCTCCAATAAGCAATGCCGTCTTGGAGTTTGTAAAGTGAGAAAATAACTCTGTATCATGCGTTTGGTATTAATTATACTATCCACTTTCCTGGCTTGGCAGGATCCCGCTCTAAATGAGGAAAACAGGCTGCCGATGAGGGCGAACGTGGAAACGGATTGTCCTTCTGTCTCGCTTGACGGTGAGTGGAGTTTCAGGGGATATCCTTCCCCGGAAGATCGTGACACCTTATTTTTCCAGGAGAACTTGGATGAGAGCGGATGGGGAGTTATGCCCGTACCAGGTATGTGGGAGCTTAATGGTTTCGGCGATCCCGTATATGTATGCAACAACTATCCTTGGCGTTGGCATTATGAGAACAATCCTCCTTATCCTCCAGTCAAAGATAATCATGTGGGGCAGTACCGCAGGCGTTTTGTCTGGGAAAAGACTGACTCCAATGAAGAGGTGACTCTCCGGATCGGGGCGGTGACGTCCAATGTGAGAGTCTGGCTGAACGGGCAATATGTCGGATACAGCGAGGACAGTCGCCTGGCCGCTGACTTTGACGTGACGGGGTTGCTCCGGGAAGGGGAGAATATTATAGCGTTGGAGGTCTTCCGTTGGTGCGACGGGACATATCTAGAGGATCAGGACATGTGGAGGATGGCCGGAGTATCCAGAAGCGTTGAGCTTATACGCAGCCCTAAAAAGCGGCTGGAGGACATTCGGGTGGAGGCCTCCGCATCTGGGCGGTTATGCTTGTCTCTGAAGACAACCTCCGGAGTTGACAAGCTGAAATTACGGCTGAAATCTCCTTCCGGCCGCACTCGCAGATGGAAAGTGGCTGTCAATGACAACGCCGCCGTTTTGGAGAGAATAATCAGGAAACCCAGGCTTTGGAGCGCTGAGATTCCGAACCTTTACAGGCTTGAGATTGAGGTTCTCGACTCGGACAGGAAAGTGACTGAGACGGTCTGTACTGATATCGGGTTCAGGGATGTGGAGGTCAGGGGGAAAGAGTTGCTAGTCAACGGGAAGCCTGTCCTTTTGAAAGGTGTCAACCGTCATGAGATGGATCCCTACACTGGATACGTTGTCTCCAAGGAAAGGATGCTTGAGGATATCAAGTGGATGAAGCGCCTCAATATCAATGCGGTGAGGACTTCCCACTATCCTGATGATCCATATTGGTACACACTATGTGACCGTTATGGCATCTATGTTATGGATGAGGCGAATGTGGAGTCCCACGGCATCGGATACGATCCGGCTAAGACTTTGGCAAACAATACGGAATGGGAAACAGCTCATCGCCAGCGTGTTTCGAGGATGGTTGAGCGTGACTTCAATCATCCATGCGTGATTATGTGGAGCCTTGGAAACGAGGCAGGCTTCGGGTCGAACATGGTGAATAATCACAAGTGGTGTAAAGAGGCGGATCCGTCCCGGCCGGTGGTTTATCAGAACCTTGGTTGGGCCAACTTCAACCCTGAGAGCACAGACATTGATTTGATTCATTATAATTATCCATCGGTGATTGAGCGTATCGCTAAAGCGGAGGATCGCTCAAAGCCATTGCTGCTGCAGGAATATGCCCATGCCATGGGTAATTCCCTCGGCAATTTTAAGGAATATTGGGATATCATCCGGTCTTGCGATGGGTTCCAAGGAGGATTCATTTGGGATTTCGCGGATCAGGCATTGAGCCATAATGGAGGCTGGTCAGTAGGTGGAGACTATAACGACTACGATGCTTGGACCGGCTCCTTGAACAGCAACGGTCTTCTGACAAGCGACAGAAAACCTCATCCTCATGCGTGGGAGGCTGCTTTCGTACATAGAGATATCTTGGTTGAGGCGACTCCGGAGGAAGCCTCTGATGGGAAGATAAGTATTCATAATGAGTTCTTTTTCAAGGGATTGGAAAAATATCGCCTCAACTGGCGTATTCTCTCTGACGGAGAGGAGACAAACCTGAAGGGCACCATACAGAAACTGAAGATCCACCCGGGCGAGACTTGTGAATACACGCTCGGTTTCGGGAAACAGGATCTGGAAAAGATTGATGGTGAGAAGGTTCTGGATATTTCTTTTACTCTCAAAGAAGATGATGGACTCCTCGCCTCCGGTGATGAGGTTTCTTGGGGCCAGGTTCTTCTTGGTGGGAATCCCAAGGAGCGGGAGACATCAGCTCCCGATCAATGGGAGATCGCATTCTCTCTAAAGGATGGCTTCTTGGGAAACTGGAACGTGGGGGAGACCAGGTTGATTGCGGAGCCTATGGAGCCTTGTTTCGGCAGGGCGGTGAATGAGAATGACTTCTCCGCCGATCTGCAGCATAAGATGGGGATGTGGATGTATCCGGAGTTCTCTCTTCAGGATCTGTCTTACGATGGAGAATATCGGATTGATGGAGGCCAGCTCCTGTTCTCTGGCCAAGGCAATGTCAAGGCCCTTTACACAATCTCAGATTCTGTCAGAGTGTCAATGTCGTATGTCATCAAAAAAGATGGCTCTGTTGAGGTTGAGGAGGGTGTTGACGCTCCGTCCGGCTGCCCGAATCTGTTTCGTGTCGGGGTAGCTTTTGCGATGGGAGGCGAGTTCGAGGATCTGGATTTCTATGGACTTGGACCATTTGAGAACTACATCGACCGTAAAGCTGCGGCTCGTCTCGGACGCTACAGGCAAAAAGTTTCTGAGCAATATCATTGGGGATATGTCCGTCCCCAGGAGTCTGGAAACCATGAAGGGATCCGCTCTTTGTGTTTGACTGACAAGAAGGGAGTGGGGTTGGAAGTTGTCGCGGCTGAGCCTTTCTCGGGCTCTGCTTTGCAGCTCTCGAGGCGGACATTGGATTTGAGCGTCCATGAGCCTGGCGTCCAGCACAGACCGGTTCCTTTCATTTGGCAAAAGCATTATCATTCATCGGATTTGAGGCCCGAAGACAAAACATTTGTCCACCTTGACCTCGTTCAGATGGGAGTGGGAGGCACTAACACATGGGGCGCTCTCCCGTTGCCAGAATACAGGATCCCGGCAGGGAAATATTCCTTCCGTTTCAGCGTCAAGCCCGTTTAATATTCTTATCTTTGTCCCCTGAATCCCGACCGAGTGACGCATGACATTACCTGAGAAATATCCTTCCAAGCTTCTTGAAGACGCTGTTCAGGCCATCGGATCATTGCCTGGAGTGGGTAAGAGGAGCGCCTTGAGGCTTGCCCTTCATCTTTTGCGGCAGCCGCGGGAGAATGTCCATCATTTCGCTGATTCGATAGTCAAACTCCGGGACGAAGCGAAGTATTGCCAGGTGTGCAGGATGATCTCGGATGGGGACACATGCCCGATCTGCTCAGACAAGAGCCGGGACCATCGGACAATCTGTGTGGTCGAGAATGTGAGGGATGTCATGAGCATCGAGAACACAGGCCAGTTCCACGGGGTTTATCATGTTCTTGGGGGCATCATATCCCCGATAGCTGGCATCGGTCCTTCCGACCTTACAATCTCCGCCTTAGTTGATAGGATCAAGGAAATGGTATCTTCCGCGGCGTCAATTCCTTCCGAAGTGGAAGTCATTCTGGCCCTGAGTGGTGACGTGGAAGGGGAGACAACGTCTTTCTATATCTATAGGCAGATTTCCGGCTATGGTGTGAGGGTGTCTTCCCTGGCCAGGGGACTCGGCTTCGGGGATGACCTTGAATATGCGGACGAATTGACCCTGGGCCGTTCTATAACAGGGCGTCAGCCCTTCAATCCGTAAACGATGGTCGCTATACTGGCCGCCCTCCTGTTCGCCTTGTCGCTATGCGCCGACTGCTTCGCCGTCTCGGCTTGTTCAAGCGTGACTATCAAGGAGCTCTCTTGGAAGCGAGTCGCCGTTTTGGCGACCGTTTTCGCCGTGGTCCAGGCAGGTTTCCTTTTGTCAGGATGGCTTTTCGGTGACTTGTTATCAGGATTTGTGGGCCGGCTCGCGCCCATTATTGGCTTCCTTCTCCTGTTATATGTCGGAGGATCGATGGTGATCTCGGCGGTGAAAGGCACGGAAGAGGCCCGGGACTTGAATGGAATCAAGAATATTCTCATAGGAGCGGTGGCGACAAGTATCGACGCTCTGGCCGCAGGTATGTCCATGTCGATGGATGGGGAAAGCGTCGGTGATGCGATGATTAAAGTCATCGCTGTGCTTGTGGTCACGTTCATATCCGTTATTCTCGGGGTGAAGGGCGGAATGAAAGCTGGTAGCCGTTATGGGCGACCGGCTCTCCTGACAGGCGGCATTGTGCTGATTCTCATAGGTCTCAACATCGTTTTTAACGTCTTGTAGCTCTGAATCTCTTGTTTTTGCGAAAATATTTATATTTTTGCAGACTCCGGTATTTTGCGGCGATATGATAGCGATCTTCTACAGAAAGGACGGCAAACTGGTGGTGGCCCAGTCCGAGAGGGATCTTTCCAAGCTCAGAAGGGAAGACGTCCTCTGGATTGATCTTCTCTCTCCATCGAGTGAGGAGAAGCACACCGTGGACGACTTCCTCGGTGAGGAGATCCAGAGCCGCGCCCAGGCGGAGGAGATTGAGAGCTCTTCAAGGTATTCAGAGACTGAGAACGCGATATTCGCCAACACTAACTTCCTGATGCCTGGCCCTGAGGACTATTCCATGGAGGCCGTCTCTTTCACCTTTGTGGATAACTGCCTCACGACGCTCCGCGACGTCCCGCTCCGCTCTTTCACCGAGCTTCAGCGCAGGATAGTGGCAAAGCCACAGATGTATCCTAGCGGCTACACTGTGTTCGTGAGCATCATGGACCAGCGAGTCGACCTCGACGCTGACATGATAGAGCTCATGAGCAAGGAGATCGCCCAGTACAGCAAGAGGATCAACCAGCAGGAGGACATCAACGAGGACTTCCTCCTGGACATCAACCAGCTCCAGGAGAACACGATGATAGTCAGGGAGAATATCATCGATAAGCAGAGGCTGATCCAGAACATGATCAAGAGTGACAAGTACCCTCCGGAGCTTCAGGCTCGTTTCTCTGTCATTCTTCAGGACATCACCTCCCTGATCAACCACGCCAATTTCAGCTTTGAGAGGCTGGAATACCTCCAGGAAACCGTTTTGGGTCTTATCAACCTGGATCAGAACAACATAATGAAGATATTCACGCTTGTGTCGGTGCTCCTGATGCCTCCGACCTTGGTGGCGAGTTTCTATGGCATGAACGTGCCCCTGCCGTTCCAGGATAAGGGGTGGGCATGGTTCAGCTTGTTCGTCTTCATGCTCATTCTGGTGGGGGTTGTCCTATATATCTTCAGAAGGAAGAAAATGCTCTGATTTTTTCCTTCTTTTTCATTGTATATCAGATATTTTTCTCTATTTTTGCACGCTTTTCGACGAGGCTGGCCTGCCGGTCATGTTTCGTGGGGCGAAAAAATATTGTTAAACAACTAGTTATCTTTATTATCCATTATGGCAGAAGAAACAATGAATCCCGCCGTTGAGAACGTCGAGGCACAGCCCGAGGCTCCTAAGGCAGAAGTTAAAGAAACAAAGAAACCTACCCTCAACGCGTCAGTCGCGCCTGAGGATTTCGATTGGGACGCTTTTGAGGGCGGCACCGAGATCTACGGCAAGAATGACAGGAAAGAGATTGAGGACGCTTATGATCAGACTCTCTCCAAGATCGTGGAGAACGAGGTGGTCGAGGGCACAGTCACAGCCATCTCCAAGAGGGAGGTTATCGTCAATATAGGTTACAAGAGCGAGGGTGTCATCCAGGCTCCTGAGTTCCGTTACAATCCTGACTTGAAGGTCGGAGACAAGGTCGAGGTCTATGTGGAGTCCGCCGAGGACCGCAAGGGTCAGCTGATCCTTTCCCACAAGAAGGCCCGCGCCCTCAAGTCTTGGGACCGCGTCAATGAGGCTTGCAATAATGACGAGATCGTCAAGGGCTTCATCAAGACCCGCACCAAGGGTGGTATGATCGTCGATGTGTTCGGCATCGAGGCCTTCCTTCCTGGCTCCCAGATCGACATCAAGCCCATCCGTGACTACGACGCTTATGTCAACCAGACCATGGACTTCAAGATCGTCAAGATCAACCAGGAGTTCCGCAATGTCGTCGTTTCCCACAAAGCTCTCCTCGAGGCTGAGCAGGAGGCCCGCAGGGCTGATCTCATCAGCAAGCTCGAGAAGGGTCAGATCCTTGAGGGAACCGTCAAGAACATCACCAACTACGGTGTCTTCGTTGACCTCGGTGGTGTTGACGGTCTCATCCACATCACTGACCTCAGCTGGGGTAGGATCGACAATCCTGAGGAGGTTGTCTCCCTGGACGAGAAGATCAAGGTCGTCGTCAAGGAGTTCGATCCCAGCCAGAAGAGGATCGCTC